>Ga0070716_100000205_pt1 | contig 23475 bp, 25 predicted proteins | sample LARL112metaG_FD_71395 | JGI IMG/M metagenome (GOLD analysis project Ga0070716, IMG submission 71395) | Corn, switchgrass and miscanthus rhizosphere microbial communities from Kellogg Biological Station, Michigan, USA - LAR L11-2 metaG | ecosystem: Host-associated > Plants > Roots > Rhizosphere... | reverse complement strand
CGTAAGCGGCTTTGCCTTCTGCAACCGACTCGGAAATTTTCGAAGTAAACAGACGAATCGCGCGTAGCGCATCATCGTTGCCCGGAATAATCCAGTCAACCACGTCGGGATCGCAATTCGTATCCACAACCGAAACCACCGGCACGCCCATACGGCGCGCTTCCTTCACTGCAATCTCTTCCGCGTTCGAGTCGATTACAAACATCGCATCGGGAAGCTGCGTCATGTTCTCGATGCCTTCCAGGTTCTGGAAAAGGTGTTTCATTTCGCGATCCAGCCGCGCGCGTTCCTTCTTTGAAAGCTGTTCCATGCGGCCATCTTCCGTCATTGCCTTCAGCAATTTCAGCCGCTTAATGGATTTCTGCAACGTCGCCCAGTTCGTCAGCGTGCCGCCCAACCAGCGGTGGTTCACAAAGAACGCTCCGCATTTTTTCGCCTCTTCAGAGACGGCTTCCTGGGCCTGACGCTTGGTGCCGACAAACAAAACTGATTTGCCTTGCCCGGAAAGATCGCTCACGAAGCGGCTCGCTTCGCGAAACATCTTCAAGGTTTTTTGCAGGTCGATAATGTGGATCCCGTTGCGCTCGCCGAAGATATATTCCTTCATCTTTGGATTCCAGCGCCGCGTTTGGTGACCGAAATGAACTCCGGCCTCCAACAACTCTTTCATAGTAATTTCTACTGCCACTATTCCTCCTTATTGAATGGCTGCTTGCTGCGGCTCTTCGTAGCGGCCACCTTTAAATGGCCATCTCCTGTCGCTCTCAATCTAGTGCCGGGCTTCAGCCCGGCTCTTTCTTAAAAGCGCTTGCGCCCCAGAACAGCCTCTTGCCGGCTTCTTGCCGGCCGTGATCTCGCTCCGACCAAGGTCGGAGCGGAGTTCGCCGCGGGCTGCAGCCCGCGCCCATTCCCAAACGCTTAGCGTTTGGTGAACTGGAATCTCTTTCTCGCGCCCTTCTGACCGTACTTCTTGCGTTCCTTCATGCGCGAATCGCGCGTCAGAAAACCATTCTTGCGCAGCGCTGGGCGCAGTTCCGGGTTAAAACGCGAAATCGCACGCGCCAATCCCATCCGCACAGCTCCTGCTTGACCACCCACACCGCCGCCATGCGCCGTAATCACCACATCCACCTGGTCCGCCAGGCTGGTGAACTTCAATGGCTCGATCGCGTCATGCTTCCACGCAAAGTTCGGGAAATACACATCCACCGTCCGCTTGTTGATGGTGAATTTGCCGCTTCCCGCGCGCAGGAAAACGCGCGCCACCGATTCTTTGCGCCGGCCGGTGCCGTGAAACCATGTCTTCGAAGTTGCTGGCGATTCAGTGCTCAACTGTCCTCCTAAATTTCCAAACTGTTCCATGTCGACCGCTTGCGGTCGTTCATCGCATTAACCGCCTGTGCTCGCTGTTCGCGTCGGCGCTTGCGCTGCACTTACCAGCGTCCCGCTTCGCCGGGCACCAAAGAGACAAAATCGCGCGTCTCTAGAACAACTTTTCTCAAACTTCGCGTTCGGATGATTCCCTGCTAAGGACCACCAAAGTGCGGAAGTTCGCTGAACAAACCTGCGACCCCAAAACCTACGAAACCACGACCATCGCAAAATCTTCACAAAACGTGAGTGCCGAGCTTAGACCACGTTGTACTTTGTACGCCGTTCTCTTACACCGCAAGTGGCTTGGGCTTTTGTCCTGTGTGCCGCGAAAGACCTGCCGCATCGCGATAGACGCGCAATTTCTTCAATCGCCGCGCGCGCAGCTTGTTCTTTGGCAGCATACCGATGATTGCCTCGCGAACCATCCATTCGGGCTTGGCTTCGCGCACGCGCTTTGCCGGCACTTCCTTCAGTCCGCCCGGATACCCGCTATGCGAATAGTACACCTTCTGCTCCAGCTTGTTTCCGGTCATGCGAATTTTGTCGGCGTTAATCACCACCACGTGGTCGCCAGAATCCAGATAAGGAGTAAAACTTGGATTGTCCTTGCCAATCAGCGCCCGCGCCACGCGCGTTGCCAGACGGCCCAACACCTGGTCCGTCGCATCCACCACGAACCAATTCGCCCCTACCTTTAATGCTTCCGCTTCTTCGCCTTTCGCTACGTACGTCCTCATTGCAACAGTCACACCTTTCCCTGTAGAGACAAACAATGATTCTATGAGGCATCGCCAAAAATGTCAACGAAATGGGTAAGTGCCAAGTCCTGGATTCTAACTTAGATCCGTCAATTTCTGGTTCTGGATTTTTCTCGACTCGGGATTCTTAGCGGATTGCGCCCACGCTCCGGGTTGTGAAAGCGTGGGCCCTTGTGCGCGTTTGTTCTCGCTGCCTCAATCCACTGTTATTCGCGTACCCGCCGTTGTGCCTTTCACCTCGATCACAACATTCCCACTCTGGTCAAAGATCTTGAAATCGAAGGTCCCTTTAGGTCTTGTTGTCCGTCGCGACGGTATCCGCTTCATCGACGGTAAAGGTGGCTTTAATGCTCCCGTCAGGGTTAAACATCAGCCCGATATGGTGCAGCTTGACGCTCAGGCGGCCGGTTTCCTTCCACACGCCAAAGCAGATGTTGCCACCCACCGGTGGCAAAAAAGCATTCTCAAACTCCGTTCCGTCCGCATGCCAGGTCTTGAAGGATTCCAGGAATGCCGACCCATCGTCTGCGGTGTACTTGAGATGCCACAAACCCACAATCGTGGGAGGGCCGTTCGATTCGCCCTTCCCTTCATGCTCTTCGCTCTTCCCTCGATGCTCCATCCAAGACAGCACCGTACCAGACCGTGCCTTAAAGGGCTCGCCGCATCCAGCCCTCGCTCCCGACGCGCTGAACAGCGCGACCACCGCTGCCGCAGCAAGTGCGGTGAGCGGGACTATCCGAATCATCCTCGATACATTTCCCAAACGTTTAAAAAGCTGCCTCATGGTTGCGCTCCTCGTTGGCCTCATGGTTGGCCGAATCGCGAATATGCTCTCTCCGGACCCGCGAGGGCGGAGCGAGTTCACGCAATTTCATTGGAGCGGGCCGCGAATGCAATGCTCGGAAGGCCACTTTGGGCTCAATTTTGGTTCACCAACTAAGTAACTGACTATCTTCGAGTTAATGCACAAATTTTGCCGTTTGACCACTGTTCGTGGAGGTGTTAGCACGCGCGGCATTACGACGGAGATAGCACTCTCGCAGGATGAACCGGCTTTTGACATCCTGCGGAAATGCTCGCAAATGGCAATGCTGTCTCGCTACCGGACGCGTCCCCACCAGTTTGATACCAGAAACAGAATTGTCGTTTGACCGCGATACACGTCATCATGAAACGAACAGACGGCCAGGACCCACCCTATGCCCTCCCCGATTCGTAGGGAATTTCCTCCTATGCCTCGGCCCCAGCGTATTGCCTTCGATCACTTCGAAGTGGACATGCGCTCGGGCAAACTGCGCAAGAATGGCTCGCGCATAAGGCTGCAGGCTCAGCCCTTTGAACTGCTGGCCCTCTTACTCCGGAACTCCGGCGAAGTCGTGTCGCGAGACGAAATCTGCCGCGAACTTTGGGCAGCCGATACTTTCGTCGACTTCGAACACAGCCTCGCCGCTGCCGTAAACAAGGTCAGGGATGCCCTGGGCGATTCAGCTGAAAATCCCAAATACATCGAGACCCTTCCTAAACGCGGCTATCGGTTCATCGGCAAGATCAAGCCGGAAGCACCCGTGGTAATGCCCGCGCCGGAGATCAAAGAGCCCGCGGAGCTTGCTCCTCTTCCTACAGCGAGTGTAAAGACGCACAGGGGCCGGACCATTGCGTTGGTTGCGGTGGCGTTTGTTGCGTTCGCGGTGATGATCGCGGTGGCCATCTGGTTGGCCAGGCGGCCTCTTGACTCCGGAAATTCCGAGCCGCTGACTGCTCTCCCCTTCACTTCGTTTCCGGGCATTCAAACCGCGCCCTCGTTTTCCCCGGATGGCTCAAGAATCGCCTTTGCCTGGGACAGCGGCACAAATCACCCAGACGGCAAACCGGCGTATGATCTGTACGTAAAGGGAATCGGCAGCGAAACAGTGGTGCGATTAACGAACCACGCGTCGGAATGGATCAGTTCCACGTGGTCGCCGGACGGAACGCAAATCGCATTTCATCGCTTGGCCGGGGCTGACAACGCTATCTACGTTGTACCCGCCTTGGGCGGTCCAGAACGCAAACTGCACACCACACACACTCCATACGATGTTGCCGCGCCGCTCAATTGGTCACCGGATGGGAAATGGATTGCATATGCTGACGTCGAAAACGAAAAGCCTGGCGATCGTATATTCCTGCTCAACATGGAAACTTTAGAGAGTCACGAATTCCCGCACGACCCCTCCTGCAACCACGAGGGCGATTTGACTTTCTCGCACAGCGGGGGGCAACTGGCCCTGCTGTGCGTCCATAGCCTGACTTCCTTCGAGTACTTCGTCACTGATATTGAGGGAAAGTCTAAGCGATCATTAATTACAGTTCGTGATTTTCCCTCGAACCTGGCATGGTCCAGCGATGACAAGTACCTGATTTTGTCCAGAGGAGTGGAGACCGGCCCAGAACTTCATAAGCTCCGCGTGAGCGACGGCAGCATTCGGAAAGTTGCGATCTCTACAGCCGGAGTTTGGCCGACGATTTCTCGCAATGGCAGAAAATTGGCGTTCAGCGCCCAGAATTACCACGTGAACATCTGGCGCAGGGACCTGCTGCATCCAAACGCTGCACCCGCGCAAATGTATACGTCGACATTGAAACAGGACGCCGCCCAGTATTCTCCAGATGGCAAGCGTGTGGCCTTCGACTCCGCGCGCTCCGGGCTCTGGAGCGTCTGGATGGCAGACACGGACGGCGGTAACTTGGTGCAGATTTCCCACGAAGGACCGGCTAGCTTTCCGCGCTGGTCGCCTTCACAAAAAATCGCGTTTGCGATGAAGGACCCCGGCGGCCTATGGGGCGTATACATCGCCGACACCTCCACTCGCGTCCCACACAAACTGCCGACCAACGTGCGCGAAATCTCGGATCCCGAATGGTCGCATGATAGCAACTGGATCTACTTTCGCGGATATGAAGGCGTTGGCCATCAGCTGTACCGTTGTCCGGCACAGGGCGGTAACGCTTCTCTACTCACCGCGTCCCAGGACGTCGTCGAACCTATTGAATCCAACGACGGCAAACTCCTGTACTTTCTCTCACGGGGAGCCAACACAAGCCTGATGATGCTTCAGCTAGACCAGCCGGGTGCAGCGCCGCAGCCCGTTACCGGAATGCCAAGCGTCTCGTTTGAACGCCAGTGGGCGGTCGCATCGGACGGAATTTACTATGTTCCCCAATCCGCACCTCGGACCCTCTTCTTCTACAATTTCGCCACACAGCAAAGTCGGGAAATCTTCAAAACCGATCGGGAACTTGGCGGAGGTATCTCTGTCTCGCCCGACGGCCGCTATTTGCTCTATTCCCAACTCGACGAAAATACCTCCAACATCATGCTGGTAAGCAACTTTCACTGAGCACAGTTGTGACCCGATTTGTCCCGCCTCGCAGAATTTGTCCGATGAACGATCGACGCCAATTGTGTTGCTGCATTCCCTCGACGCTCTCAATTCCCTTTCTCCCGTACAATGATTCGCATCGACTATGCCGACCCTTCGCCGTACACAAACCATCTACGTCACCCTCGACCCGTTTCTCTCTATCCGCGGCGCTGTGCTTCATCACTTTGACGAGTTCCTCGCAGGCCTCAACGAGGTGGATTTCCCGTGCGTCTGGCTGACGGGTCTAACACGCGCGCAGCTCGATGAGCCGCGCCGGCGGCTCGGTCACAACGATCCCTTCATCGGCGAGAGTGGTTGCGGGGTGTATCTCCCCGAAGATTACTTTCACCTGAAGTCTGCCGACACCATTCGCCTGGGACGCTTCACCTGCATTCCCATCGCAGAGCCGCAGCCCGCCGCCGCTGAAGCCCTCGAGGAGCTTTCCACCGATCTCGGCATCAGCGCTGTTTCGCTTCGCAGCCTTTCTCAGCGCGAACTGAGCCAGAACACCGGACTGCCTGCGAGCGAAGCCGAACAGATCCGCATGCGCGATTTCGATGAACTTTTCTTCTTTGCCGGAGCGACGGAGAACAACATTGCAAAATTTGCCGAAGAAGCGAAAGTCCGCGCATTGACTTTGCAGAATCTGGGCTCGTTCTGGTCGCTTTCCTGCGGCGCCGACGTTGCCAAAGGCATTCGAGAACTCGGCGCCCTTTACGATCGCGCGCTTCGCTACCACGCACCGCGTGTCGCGGTAGCGGTGACCTCGTCACCCGACGCGGCGGCCATCGACAGTGATTCGAAGCTCAGGGCTCTGATCGCTTCTTGCGATCGGACTTTACTGCTCGCCGAACGCCAGAGCGGCTCCGCCCATGACATCGACGATGGTGGGGGCGATGATAATTCGGATCACAGTGGTCCCGGCGCCTCAGGATTTACGACTGAAAATACGCCTGCGTCGACGCCCCCGAATCGAAAAATTACTTCCGCAAATATCTACCCCTTGCACTCTCCCAACGTGTGGGAAAGCGTTCTCGCGACGATTCTTGCCCGAAAATAAATCGTTATTCCGGGTCGTCCGAAGAATTTTCAGTAGTACCCATAGAACTCGGTAATTTGCTGCAAGCTGCAAACGTCAAGGCGATTCCGTCACGAAAAGGAAACTCATTCGACTTACGACCGGACGATTTTGCGTTCTTTTGCTTACTCAAACCGCTGGACCAGATCCGCGAAATGATGAAATCGCAAGCGATTCTTTGAATAATCCGCTTACGCGAACAATGGTGAGGGGGTGGAACTTAGATTGCTCCGACAGTTGCGTCCGTGCCGCGTGACTTGTGACATGCGGGAACATCGCAGCACTAGAGGTACTAGGAGATTACCCATGGCTTGGCTCGTTCGCACCCTTCGTCTCCCAGCCACTGAATCACACACCAATGTCGCTTTGGCAATCTGCGTAATGTTAATGGGCTTGATGTCGGTCGCGATTCTTTGGCAAGCGCAAGTGATTGCCAACCAGCGCGATGCGATCCGTTTCCTGGAAACGATCAAGTTCGGCGGTTAATTTTTCCCGCGTGAACCTGTAGGGAACTACCCAAAATGGCTCGGCATGGGTTCGGCCCGTCGCTTCAGACAATCTGGCCGTCGGCCGAATGTCGGCCCGCCCCGCGCGCGTCCCGGCACACATCACTTTTTCCGCACGCCTCGCGCCAAACAACCTAGACATTTCGTTGCGTTCGTGTACGCTCTCCAGTGCAGGCGAATTTTCTCGGGGAGAATGGCACGTGAAAAAGATTCTGATTACCGCTTTACTCGCAGCGACACCACTGGTGGCTTTAGCTGCGCAAGAACCGCAAGGCACGACCGCCGAACCGCAAAGCGCGCCGGTCACAGGGACCAGCGCTTCAAGTTCGCACCATGCGCGGCGTCATCACAAGCGCGCGAAGAATTCGCATCACCGCACGCATCATCACACTTCCAAGCAACACAGCCAGCCGCAGTAAATTCGGTTTGGCAACAATTTGGCGGGACCAACTGAAGAACCCTCTATGGAAAACGGGGAGCCGGGCGGCTCCCCGTTTTTTTCGTTTACGCTTTGTCGTCCGCAGAATGGGCGTGAGTTGAACGCCAGTTTCGCGGCGACGCGCACCGCATGCGCGGTGTGATTAGCGGGTGATGCGCTCTAAGCTCGGTGGACTCATAACACGTCCTTTCCCTAGCTCGACGAGCTCACAGCTATCATCTACGCCTATGTGCCATCTGCTACAAGCGAAATAATGGCGAAGAGGTGCGCTGCAACAACCAGAGGTGTGGAAAACCTGGGAAGTACGACGCTTGCGGGGGATGTTTCGCTTACTTTACAAAAAGCGACTCGCGCAACTGGTCGCGGCCCACGAAGGACTTGACGGTTCGGAATCGTCCAAACAACTCTTGAATCTCGCGATTCTGATACACGCGCTGCACGGGGCAAAGCGGCTTGGCCCCAATCACTTGCAAAGTATTTGAATCCGCGACCCGGTATCGTTGGAAACGTTCTGGCTTCTTGCTGTGGAACAGCGCAAAGATGATTCCGCCCGGACGCAATACTTCGGTCAGGCAACTGACGGTCTGCTTGGCGACCGCAGGCTCCAGATAGTCGAGAACATCCCACAAGAGAATCGCGTCGAATGACGATGCCGAATACTGGATATTTGCCTGGACGAAACGTGCGGCGCGTCCGGTCGGCGTCAGGTCGATCGTTTCCGTGGAATTCGCGGCGTTCTTCAGACGCTGCTCTTCCTCGGTCATGAAATCTTTCCAGGAATGCAGAAGGTCGTCCGACGTGACGCGAAATCCCCGTTCAATGAAGAAGTTCAGCGTGGTTTGCCATGCCGGACCAAGATCGAGAAGAGTTCCTCGTCCCAGTCCGTCCAGATTCCACAAAAATTCCTTCAGACCGTTGGAAACCCGATTCGTCTCTGTAGCTTCCGTCGTGCGAGATCCCCCGACCACTGCCGGCGGCACGGCCCCCGATCGTTGCTGGCCAGCCGAGCCGCTGCCCGGGGTTGGCCGCGACACGTTACGGCTGGCGTTCCCACTATTTCCGATTCCCAGTTTGTTCAACAGCCCCATCGCTTAAATCACCGCCGTTTGAGAATTTGCCACGGCGCTATTGCTCTTGGCCTTTTCGTTCGAAGGAGACGCCGCGTTTTTTGAACGGTCCTCGGCGCTTCTCGCTTGCGGCTTTCCGGCTTCAACCTTGCCTCGCAACAGGGCCCCGTCTTCGATTGCCAGCCGCTCGGTCCGAACTTCACCCGTTACGCGCCCTGTACTCCACAACTGCACCCGTTCCGTGCCTTCGATCTTGCCATCCACTTGCCCCCGAACCACAACTTCCCGGGCCGAAATATCCGCTTTCACTTTCCCGTTTGGTCCCACCGTGACGCTCGCATTGCCTAAATCGAGTCTGCCCTCTAACGTACCGTCCACGAACAAGTCTTCCTTCCCCGTGACCTCGCCCTTAATTCGAATCCCTTGTGTGACGCATGCCGCGGCGCGAACAGAAACGGGAAGCGCTGCAGGGGCCGGCGGCGCAACTCCGGATGCGGGCGCCGCTATGGGAGCCGACACCAGTGCGGGCGGCGTTGCGCTCGGCGTAACCGTGGCCTGTGGGACGCTCTGCGGCTTGACTTCGTCTTTCTTCCACATGAATACACCTCAAGGGACAGTTGGATTTTCGAAGTCGTCGGGCTGGAGGGCAGCGCGACTCAGAAACTCCAAGATAGTACAGGGTTTAGAGTATGTAAAGAGTTTTGGCTGACGGGCACCAGCGCGTGCCCGGTCGATTAACACGTATGCACGGTAGTCGTGTAGCCTACTGACACGCCCAACGCGCACTAGGCACGCGCGCCGCGAAATTCCCACCAGGCGAGGACAAAGCCCGCAGCCTCATGGACGAACCGCTTCACCGATTTGCGACGCTCATACCAGTTAGCCGGATCAAAATCGCCGTCGCGAGCGCTGGCCACCCGCACCGTCGCGATGCTTGCAAGAATCTTCCTAAAAATGTACCTGGCCCGTCTTGTGTGGTAATTCGAGGTCACCACGATCACGCTTTTCCATCTCTTTTGCTGCACCAGTTTTTGCAGGGCTTCGGCTTCTTCCCGCGTATTGTCCGCATCCTGAGGAAACGGAAGGATGCTCTCCTTCGGAACACCGCGCTCAATCAGGTCATGGGTCATCAGTTCGGCGATGGTGGCGTTCGGTCGCAAACGAATTCCGCTCGCCACCACCACCGGCGCGAGGTTTTGTCTGAATAGCTCCGCAGCACGCGTTGCGCGGTCGGCATAAAAATTGTCGTCGCTCAGGATGATGATGGCATCCGATTTTTCGAGCGGATCTTCAACTACCAGGGTTTCCCCGGCGTAGCGAAGCAGTGGATGCCGTGCCAGGTAGATTGCGCCCAATAAGAGCAATAGAAAAAGCAGCCCGATCAGTGATGAAATGATTCCGCCGCGTTCCGTCTGGCAATTCCTGCGCTTCATGAGTTGGGATCGATCGCGCGAAGCTGCTCCGCCGCCCGCTCCGGCAGCACGGCATTAAAATACGTTTCCTTAATGCTGTACGACTTGCTTTTCGTCTCGACAATGGGAAGGATTTCGATGTGCCAGTGAAAATCGTCCGCCAGCGTTTTCCAATAACCGGCAAGCTCCCCTTTTTTGTTCCGCGTACTGGGAGCGGTGTGCAGCACTAAATGGTAGGCAGGCGCAATTTTCTCCAGGCGCCGTAACACCCGTCCCAGCAATGCCGCAAGCTGCAGCCGGTTGGACCCCGCCTTAGGCTGTTCAAACAAATGATTGTGCCGGCGGTGCAGCAACCAAATCTCGTAAGGTACTCGCGATGCATAAGGACACAGCGCGTAATAATCGCCCTGCACATCCACGATTCGTTTGCCGTTTTTTTCTTCCTGCCGGACGATATCGCAAAAAACACAGCGCTCTTTTTCCTTGAACCACTCGCGCGCCGCGCGAAGTTCGTACTTGATGCGCCGCGGAACAAAAATCGTGCCGGTGATTTCAGAGTGTGCGTGCGTCCATTCTTCTCCCGCCAGTTCGCCTTGATTCTTGAACACGCCGACATATTTCAAGCGCAGATCTTTTTTCAAGTCCGCGATGCGCAGGGCCCACACGGAAAGCACGCGGTCAATCTCTTCATCGCTCAATTGCGAGAGGCGCCTATTGTGGTCCGGCGTTTCCACCACGATTTCGTGCGCGCCCATCGAACCCATGCGGTCGTACATGCCGTCTGGTAGCCGTCCAGGTTCGCGCTCGATGCGATACAGCGGATCGGGATGCGGTAATACTCGCACCTGCCATGGTCCTTCTGCCGGGCTCGACAAAATGGTTTGTTGTTTGTCGATCGCCGGCCGCTCGAAAGGACACACGTCCGACTCCGACGATTCACGCTGCCCAACCACCACCCAGCTTTGCGTTACGGGATCTCGACGAATTTCCATTCAACTCTTTCCGCTTGATAAGCGAGGCACAAGTAAACCGCCGCTCTGCGCAATCTGCGCTGCATTGTTCAGCAATTTCGTTATTCTCGCGACATAGTTTCTTAACGCACCGCGGCAATGTCAAGTCGCTTCAACCCGCTCGCCCAACGTGCACTGAACGCGGCGTTGATAAACATTTCGCGATAAACGCCGCGGCGATAAACTGCGCTGATGACGGTATCAGCACGAAGGCATGCTATTCTTCGCCTGAATACCTGCAGTATTCTAGGATCGCTTGTGACCGACCTCGAATTTATGCAGCTGGCGCTCGCAGAAGCGCGCGCGGCCTTTGCCGCCGATGAAGTTCCCGTCGGCGCAATTCTCGTCAAAGATGGCCAGATACTCGCGCGCGGAAACAATCGCACCATTCGCGACTGCGATCCGACGGCACACGCCGAAATCATCACGCTGCGCGAAGCCGCACGCTCCTGCGCAAATTATCGCCTGATGGGAAGTACGCTTTACGTCACGATTGAACCTTGCGCGATGTGCGGGGGGGCCATCATCCAAGCGCGGGTTTCACGCGTTGTTTACGGCGCGGACGATTTGAAGGGCGGAGCAGTCCGCAGCTGCTTCGAAGTTTTATCTCACCCGAAATTAAATCACCAGGTGCAAGTCACTCCGGGTTTGCTGGCCGATGAATGCGCCGCAATTCTGCAGGAATTTTTCGGCGCCCGCCGCTAAACGTGCCGTTAAACAAAACCTTTTCGACGCAATGCCGGCGCGAGACAGCGTTGCCGCTCCGCCAATTCGTCTGTTAATCTACATTCTCCGACCGCGGAGAGGTGACTGAGCGGTTGAAAGTACTCGCCTCGAAAGCGAGCGTACGGGAAACCGTACCGTGGGTTCGAATCCCACCCTCTCCGCCATGTCTGTAAATCATTGATTTCCCTTCCCTTGAATTCATAGTGTCTGTGCTGGTGGCTGCCCATGCGAGCTGCGAGCGTAAACGCTGAACTCATGAAAATGTGATCTGTCTCAGAAGTCTTTGTTTATGCGGCTTTTGGAGTAAACATCGAGAAACTGCGGTCTCACGAAGTGGGTTGGTGGAGAGGGCGGCACTCTCGCCCACAGTTATGGAAAAAGATGGGGAAAAAATTGGGAGGGGAAGAAAGGAGGCGCGTCCGGTGCTGATGGAAGGGGCACGATGTCGTGCCCCTACTGGATTACTTAGGAATAGAAGTTACTCCAGCTCCAGGCGCTGGGCGGTGGCTGTGGCGCAACCAGATCGATAGACCGTTTCCGTGGTGTCGGCAAATTCGACTGTAGCCTGGCTGGTGAACTGGTCTGATCCATCTTTGAACTCGATGTTCTGTGTGATGGTTTGGGTGCCCGCCGTAAAGCCGGGAGACATAGGCGGGTTCGGCGGAGTCGTAAAAAGCAGGAATGCGACACTCTTTGCACTGTAGATGTGCCGTCCTTCGTGACGCCAGACACCAAAGCCAGAGGTACGCTGGCCCGGGGCGAACGCTGGGCTGATCGTGGTCTCGGACATCGTTCCTCCGTCGGCGAACGCGAGTAAAGAAGCAAACGGTTTGCCGATGGGAGCGTTCGTTTGACAGTTGTGCTGTTGTACCTGTACACGCCAGGTCCCTTGCAGCTCCCTGCCATGCGAAGACTCGTGTTCAGGTTGAGCTGGTCGCGCACTGACGCGCCGCCCGGATCCGAGAATCAGCGTGCCGAAGAGTGCCAGCGCGGCAACCGCCCACACGCCCTTTGATAGTTTTGGACTCATACATTTTTCTCCTGTTTACTTCAGACATTGCCCGGATGGTTCTCCGGTGTGCGGCGAATATGCTTCCAACACGTGTATGAAGTACTTAGAATGGGGCTGAAATATCCTGAAAACTTCTGAAAGCATGATCATGAACGGCCCGCAACCGAGCGCTTACGAATTTGGCGAATTCCGTATCGAGGCAGGCAAACGCTTGCTCCTGAGGGATGGTGCGCCCGTTCCGCTCACGCCGAAGGCCTTCGATACACTGCTGCACCTGGTACAAAACAGGCAAAGAATCGTCGAGAAAGACGAGCTCATGCAGGTGATCTGGCCGGACACGACTGTGGAAGAGAACAACCTCAACCAGAACATTTCGACATTGCGGCGAGTGTTGGGTGAGAGCCGGGGCGAGAATCGCTACATCGCTACGATTCCCGGGAAGGGGTATCGCTTCATCGCCGATGTCGATGGCCGCGGGTCTCTTCCCGCGGCTGTCCATGCGCTGCCAGAGCGTGTGACGTTGGCCGTGCTGCCATTTGAGAACCTGAGTAGCGACCCGGAAAGGGAATACCTTGCGGACGGACTGACCGAAGAGACGATTGCGGCGCTGGGTCAGATCGATCCCGATCATTTGGGGGTCATCGGCCGAACGTCGGTGATGGCTTACCGGAAAACCAAGAAAACAATTGGGGAGATCGGCTCTGACCTTGGGGCAACCTACTTGATAGAAAGTACGCTTCGCACAGAAGGCGGACGGTTTCGGGTCACCTCCAAGCTGATCCGGGTTGAAGATCAGGTGCAGGTGTGGTCCGCTTCCTATGATAGCGAACCCACTGGCATACTCAATTTTCAGCGCGAGTTGAGTGCGGTGATCGCAGAGCAAATCCGGCTGCGGCTTTCTCCCGAGCGACTGAGCGCCCTGGCGCGGCGGCAGACGAGGAACGCCGAAGCCTACGATCTATACCTACGCGGTCGCCACTACTGGTATCAGCTCACGCCGCCAACAACGAAACGCGCGGTGGAATATTTCTCCCGCGCGACGCAACTTGATCCGGAATATGCGCTGGCGTTGTCAGGATTGGCTGATTGCTACTCAGGGAGCCCGATCAACGGTGATGCACCTCCCCTCGCCATGTGGCCGCTTGCCCGGGAGGCGACGGCCCGTGCCGTCGCGGCGGAACCCAACCTTGCTGAGGTGCAAACCTCGCTGGGATTCGTGAGATTTTGGTTCGACTGGGATTGGCGGGGGGCAGAGGCGGCTTACAGGAAAGCAATTGACTTGGATCCCCACTATCCGATGGCGCACCGCATGTTGGGGATAGTGCTCGCACACATGGGGAGATATGCCGAAGCGCGCCCGGAGATGAACCGCTTGCGCGAACTTGACCCGCTTCTCGCGGCGAATCAGGCGCTCTCGGCGCAGGTGGCATTCGCGGGCCGCGACTATGCGGCAGCGGTGCAATTTGCGCGGCAGGCGATCGTGATTGATCCGGAATTCTGGATAGGTCTGATTCAGCTCGGTCAAGCCTACGAGCAACTGGGCGAGAGCGAGTTGGCGCTGGTGGCCCTCAACAAAGCAGGACGGTTTAGTGGGGGCAACAGCAAGGCGATATCCCTGCGTGGCTACCTATTTGCAAAGTTAGGACGGGTGAATGAAGCCCGGGAGGTGTTGAACACATTGGAAGCAATGGCGCGGGAGCGATATATCCCACCCTATGCGATGGCGCTCGTTCATGCGGGACTTGGTGAGAAGGAGAAGGCCCTCGAACAGCTCGAGCGGGCTGTTGATGTGCGCGACGTTCACATGTGTTTTCCGCCGATCGATCCGAAGTGGGACGTGTTTCGCGGCGATCCCCGATTCCAAGCTGTGCTTAAGCGATGTGGATTCTCAGAAGGCCGGGCTGGGGCTTGAAGAGAGGCGCGGTTAGAGCTAGCTGACGTTGAGTTTCTTTGGATGGCGCTTCCAACATGCGACCGGAATTTCTGCGCAGTTGTTGAGGCCCGTGGCGCACCCTTCCTCTCTTGTGTTTCTTCTTTTGAGACTCTCACGGTTCACCCTGGCGTGATCTACTCGAATACTGCATACGGCACCGTTGATATTGATCACCCAATGCAATCGGAGTGCAAATTGTGATATCCTTACTGTAAAGAGGGAAGGTAAAGATGGCGCGCTCTAGCACAATTAGCAGTAAGGGGCAGATCACCGTACCTCGTGAGATCCGCAATCGCCTCGGGCTGAAAGAGGGAGATCGCGTGGAATTTGTCGTTGAGAATGATCGAACAACCATCCGCCCCGCGCGCGCACGTGAAAATCCATTCACAAAATATGTGGGTGCGCTGCCCGCCTTTTCCGGGGTGCATGAGGTAAATGCTTGGGTCCAGACCCTGCGCGACGAAGAAATTCAGGAACAATGAGAACGGCAATCGATACCAACGTGCTCTCCGCCCTTTGGTCCAAGGAACCGCTAGCTTCAGATATAGCGAAAAACCTCGGCAATGCGAAGACTGAGGGCGGTTTAGTTGTAGGAGCGCCAGTCTACGCGGAGTTGCTGGCCTATCCCAAGGCCACGGAATCCTTTGTGAACAGCTTTCTGGCGGATACAGGTATCGACGTCGATTTCGAGTTTCAACAACGAGTATGGCTTGAGGCCGGCCGGCGGTTTGCACGGTACGCAAAGCGGCGACGAAGAACCGCGCAGCAAGGGCCGAGGCGTTTGCTTGCTGATTTCATAATTGGATCGCATGCCTTGGCGCAGGCGGATCGTCTCATGACACTCGATCCGAAACGATACAAACAAGATTTCCCTGAATTGAAACTAATGTAGTCCGGCTTGTAATTTGTAGACTCGCTCTACTTCTGGTCGTTCGTGCGAGGGTCTCTTGGTGCCTTTGGTGTCTGTTTTTGACAGAAATTGAGCCCAAACAGGAGAACATGTTGAAGGGATTCAAACAGGCGAGACTGCAGAATCACCTGTATTCATGCGATTATTCGCGCATGTCAATGAAAATACAGAACTACGCAGACGGGACCTGGTGAGTATCCCACCCTCTCCGCCATTTTTTCATCTGTGTTTTCATTTAGTTGACCGCCTCGCTTCTTTTTTGTCCCTTTGGCGTACCCTTCCCTCCGAGGAAAGCAGCATCCGCCACGCAAGTCAAGTACGCCGAAAACTTATGCCCCGGAGCCAAGCCGAATCCTCAGAGCGAATAAATTTAGCGAGCCACAGCTTAGACGTGAAGCAGAAGTTTCACAACATGCCGTGGAACGATTTCGGAAGGGGGAACGCGTTCATCCAGCAACACGCTTGAGGATAATAAAGGTCATTTATCTTTCTCTGTTGTTGCTGAGCCACCTGGGCGCTGAGCCTAAGCGGTGGCAGCGGTCCCGTGATACGCAGCCACAAAAACATCCTGCACAAATTTTTCAAAGGAAGTCGGTGTGGTGTTCTCCGACGAACGCGGCTCCTGCGGAACGAGGACTCCTGCGTTGATGGCCTTGTACATCTCGATGTACAAGGCAGCTCCCTTCGGCGGAACACCCATTTGCGTCAACACCTGCTGCACCTGGTCATAAGGAAACTGCTCGTAACGCAGATCTGGTTTACCAATACCGCGCGCAATCACCGCAGTAGCTTCGGTCATCGACAGGTCGCGCTCCCCAAGCAGTTCGCGGGTTTGTTTGCCGGAAAAATCCAGGTCCAGAGGCGCTGCGCGGCGTAGTCGCCAACGTCGCGCGTCGCGGCCATGGGCAGCTTCAGGTCGGGTAGCAGCGCATTTCCGAAGACTCCCATCCCACGAATCATGCCGATCGCGGCCAGATTGTTCTCCATGAAATACGCGGCACGCAGGTGCAGAACGTTCAAACCGCTGATCGCGTTTAGCTTTTGCTCCGAAGAATGCAGCCCCGCGACTGGCCCGGTACCTTCCGGAACCTGCGCGCCGTAGCTGCTCAAGTGCACCGCGTAGCGCAGGCCGGACTCCTTCACGGCTTTGGCGATCGCATCGCTGTCTCGCTCCTGGTCCTCCCGGGATTTCGCCGGCGGCAGCATCAAGTACGCCGCGCGCGCACCGCTGAAGGCTTTGGAGAGCTCATCTGCGTCGCTCACGTTGGCCGTGAACGCCTCCGCGCCTTTGCGCACGAAATGCTGCAGTCGCCCCGCGTCGCGCCCTACGACGCGCGCCTTCTTGCCCTTGGATAGCAAGGAATCAGCGATGATCGAGCCGGTGTTCCCGCTCGCCCCCAAAATCACATACATGACATCCGTTGCGACCGCGACCTTGTCTTTAAGGCTGTTCATATTCGTTTCCCCTTTTTTCAAGTTCACCGATCCGTTGCAATCCGAGTGCTTTTAACCGGAATTTCCAATTTAGACCTCTGACTCGCGAATCGTAAGCTTCTCCGGCCCTCGACACAAGGAATCCATGCGTACGAAAGCTTTCATTTCTTGCAGCCGTTGCACGGAGTTCACCATCTGGTATCGCGCTTTGTTCTTCTCGATCAGCCAATCGATCAACGTGTCGACATCGCGCCAATCTTGCGGGCGGATATAGGTTGGATTTTCTTCCATGTGTTTGAAGTGCTCATCCTGTTCGAGCATCGGTGTTTCATTAATGTGATAGTCGGTGGCTGCGCGGTGATCGTGCGCATAATCGGTCAGCTGCCTCACGTCTTGCAGGTTGTTGCGACAAATGTTGATATTGAAAAACACCATGTAATGGTAGACGTACTGCTTGCGCAAAACATGATCCAGATTCTCTTTTTGCAGGGACGAGAGCCTCGGCAGACTCGGTTTTACATCCCAGGAATCCAGCGCGAAATTGAATAATTTCGCGGGAGATGCCATAGCGCGCCCACCTCTAACGGCACTCATAAACGTTGAAGGTTTGTAAAAAAATGATTACGTCTTGGCGGGCGTCCTAATGTGAAGTAGGTGTATTGCTGGGTCTAAAGCAGTTTGTTGGTGCAGGCGAGTCCCCGTTCAGGACTCATTCGTGCTGGTGGGCTTCGTGCTACCGACGTTCCGTTAGTTCGCTGTCTTGATGGCTCTGTCGCGTCACCTCCCCCAAAATTCTCCAAGAAGATCGTAGAAAATTTTTCGGAAGCCGCAAAAACGCAAAGACAAAAGGAAGGTAGCATACGAGCTGAATTGGAGTCACCCCCGCGCCAACCCCCACTCCAACCACTGATACGCCGAGCGTCGCCAAAGTGCCTTCGCCAGACGATGCTAGTCCGAATTAAATCTCCAAAATCCTTCAATCCGAATCCTTCAATCCGAAGTGGCGACAGTTTCACTCGGCCGGAATCTCGCGCACAGACCCTCTCCCGTTCCGCTTAACAACAATACCGCCAGAATTCGTTGCTTCGTCTACTGGACTGTTGCCCGCGCCGCGCGTCCGGGAAAAACCCCATCAACCAACTGTCCCTTCTTCACCACTGCCGCTCCATTCACCAATACAAATGGAATGCCTTCGGAAAATTGCAGCGGCTCTTCGAACGTCGCCTTATCGATCACTTTTTCCGGATCAAAAATCGTGATGTCCGCATCCGCTCCCACGCGAATCCGGCCTTTGGCGCTAAACGCGGGAGCTCTTTTCTCCAGCCGCTGTGCTGGCATGAGCGTCATCTTCCGCAGCGCGGTCATCAAGTCCAAAGCTTTTTCCTCTCGCACATAATGCCCCAGCACCCGCGCAAACGTCCCCTGTCCCCGCGGATGAATTTTTGGTCCGGTAATCGGTAATCCATCGCTCGCGATCATCACTACCGGATCACTCACCGCCGTTCGCGCCGCTTCTTCAGGAATCGAAAACACTACGACCGCGCCGCCTTCTTTGCGATATTTCGCAAACGTCTCCGCCGTCAGCCGCTCTCCCGTCTTCACCCACTGCACATCCTTATAAGTAATTCCCTGCCGCTCCTGCCAGCCTTCATCGAATATCGCGGATTCCAACGCCGTGCTCCCCGCCGTGTACGGATAACATTCCGTTGTTACGTCCAACCCTCGTGCTCGCGCGCCTTTCACCACCGCAATCAGCTCTGGCGTGTTTCGCAATCCCATGCTTGTGATGTGCACTACATGTAGTGGTGCGCCCGTAGCGGCGGCGTCTGCAATCACTTCCTGTAACCCCACCAATCCTGTCGTCGGCTCCTTTAATCCCGCATGTCGCAAATGCACATGCACGGAAGCGTGCGCCGTCGCCGCAATCCGAAACACATCCAGAATTTCGTCGTGGCTTGCGGCTGCGGTGTAGTTAATTCCCATGCCCACGGCCAGTGCGCCGCGCTGCAATCCGTGCGCAATGTCTTCGTCAATTTGCTTCAGTTCCTCAGCCGTTGCCTCGCGATGTGCCGCATCTCCCGTAGGCAGCCAGCTTCCCGGATCGTGCATCACTTTCATCCGCACCGGAATGTGTCCAACGCTCACTCCAAAATTGATCAGCGTCTTTCCTTCCCGCTCCGCATACCATTTGTCCACGTCATAGGTTCCAGCTTCCAGCTCCAGCGAAGTCGTCACTCCGTCGCGCGCCTTGAATTGGTAGTTCTTCGCATCGTGCCCGTGCTGATGTAAATCAATGAATCCTGGCGCAACCACCAGCCCTCGCGCTTCGACCGTTTCTTTTCCGTGTAATTCTTTTTCTGAAATGGCGCGAACCTTTCCGCCGGAAATTCCCACGTTCCGGATCGCATCCAAATTCGACTCCGGATCCATCACTCGCCCGTGCAGAATCACCACATCGCAAACGCCGTCCGTCCCGTCCGCCGCAAGCGGTATCCCCCACAACATGCACACCGCTCCCAAAATCCCAGCAAAAAAAAGAGCCCAAAAAAGAAAAGTCCAACGCGCGGTCCTCATATCAGTTCTGAAACCTCACCGTCATCACTCTTTCGCAAGCTAAGCGCCGGAGGCGCGGCACAAGGTTAGCCCAGCCCGTAAGGGCTGGGTGCGGGTTCGACGTAAAATCCAAGCGCCGGGGCGCGGCACAAGGCCGGTCGATTCCTGCTTGCCATGCCTTCACGGGCGCGCAAGTCCGCCACCGCTCGCCTCATCTCTCAGCAAAAAATAATGCGCAGCCGCCACCAAAGCCCCATCCGAGCGCACCAAGTCTCTTCGCGAATCACTTTCCTGTCAAAAGAAAAACCCCGAGTCGCTGGGGGTGAGCGACCCGGGGTGGGGGTACAGCTGAGGGGGGCCTGGGAGGAAACTTGTTCTTAGTGAACGCGAGCCGCCATCTGGCAAATCTGCCGCAGCTCTTCGTAGGTGAAAAAAACCTGCTCCTGATTCCCTGCGCGTTCTTTGTGACCCAGCCCGGACTCTTCCGAAATCTTCGAAAGCTCGTTCTGCGGAATGCCTAGCAGCGCTGCCGCTCGTTCCTGGGTCACGTAACGAAACTCGCTATTTTTCATGGCAATCTCCTCAAGCAGGGATCAAAGCCATCGCATCTTCTTCCACTGCCAGCACCATGGTCTTGTAGATGTCCACGTCCCATCCATCTCCGATCCTCATGCGGAGCGTTTCGCCGCCATCCTTTAACAAGCGGCCACGCAGCGGCACTTTCACGTCGCCCAGTTCTACCTGCAGAACCACTGCTTGTCCGATCCATGGCTGATATGCGGTGTCCATTAAAGCCTCCCTCAGAGGACTTCGTTCCTACGGGAGTGAGAATGCGGCTTGAGTGTGCAGGTGCCAATGGTACACCGGGGATACGCGAGTAGTCCCTCCGTACTGTTTTGCGTTAGGGCATCGTTTTTAATGCGCGTTTGGAAAATGTACATCGGTACTAGATTTTCGGAACGTGTGGCCCATTGGCCAGGAGCGACAGCCGCTGCGAAACTTCTGGCGTCATGGAATTCACCACCAACCGCGCTGAAGTCCCCCAAGCCCCAAGGCCCGGCATAGCGTTGGCTCTCGGCGGTGGATTTGCCCGCGGCTTCGCGCACTTGGGCGTGCTCCAGGTTCTAGAGCAGAATCACATCCCGATTTCTCATATCGCCGGCACCAGTGTCGGCAGCGTCTTCGGAGCCGCCTATGCCAGTGGCGCTCCACTGGCCCGGATTCTTGCCACCAGCCGCACCATTCGTTTTCGCGATTTCGCCCGCTGGAGTGTCTCGCGGCTCGGCCTGGCCAGCAATCATCGTCTTGCTGATCTGGTCGAACGCGTCTTCGACTCCAAGCAGTTCGAGGACATGAAGATCCCGCTTGCGGTCGTCGCCACCGATCTAGCGACCGGTGATCCAGTCGTTTTCCGCCAGGGCCCTCTCGTGGACGCCATTCGCGCCAGTTGCGCTTTCCCCGGCTTGTTCGAACCAATCCAAATCGGAACGCGCTGGCTCGCCGACGGCGGTCTTGTCGCTCCCGTCCCTACCCAGGCTGCGCGTCAACTCGGCGCAAACATCGTCCTCGGAGTCTCCGTCGGGGTCCACGACGAGCATCAAGGCGCTCCGAAAAATATGTTCCAGGTGGTTGCCCGCGCCGTCAGCGCCGCGCAAAAGCATCAACTCGACACTTGGGAGCGGCACGCCGACCTAGTCATCCGCCCTGACGTCCAGGCAATCGCTTGGGACGATTTTGAAAAAGCCAACCAAGCCATTGAAGCCGGAGCCTCCGCCGCCCAGCTCGCTCTTCCTCGCATCAAAAAAATCCTAAAACTCGCGGAGCATACCGCAGCCGTCCTCGGCGATGCCTCGCTTTCTCAAATCTGGCTCGCGGAGACGCTGCGATGATTTCACGTTCCCTGAACGGTGTGCCCGTTTCGACTTGGCTACTCCGTTTCACGGAAGCAGGCGGAGACTTGGGCGTTTTCTGCTACCGTATGGGAGTAGACATTTTTTCGGCAGGTCGCGCGCAGTTTGGCGTAGCCGTCTCCAGGTCGATCGCTCTGCGATCGCACAAAACGTCGGTCGTGCAGCCCCCGCAACTTACGTGGGCTGCTACCCGGTCGCACATTATCTCGGCCGCTTCGCGGCCGCAAATGACAAGGATCCAGGTCGCGTGCTCGAATCTATTCTCCACTTTCTCCGTTCGCTTTTCGACCCTGAAGGACTGAAAGAACTCATTCGTACCGGCGGCGCTCCGCTCATCTGCGGGATCGTCTTTATCGAAACCGGTTTCTTCGTCGGTTTTTTTCTTCCCGGCGATTCTTTGCTGGTTACGGCTGGAATTCTCTCTGCCGCGGACGTCATTCCCCTCCGGTGGCTCCTTTTGCCGGTCATGTTCTGCGCCATTGTTGGCGATCAGATTGGGTACTGGATTGGCCGCTCCGCCGGCGCTGCGCTTTATAAGCGCGAACATTCCTTCTTCTTCCGCAAAAACCATCTCGAGCGGGCTCGCGAATTCTATGAAAAGTATGGCGGCCGCGCCGTCATCCTGGCTCGCTTTGTCCCTATCATTCGCACTTTCTGCCCACCAGTCGCGGGCGCGGCACGCATGCCCTACGGTCGCTACCTGATGTTTGATATTTTCGGTGGCATCTTCTGGGTCGGTGCCATGATTCTTGGTGGCTATACTCTGGGCCGCTCCGTCCCGAATATCGGCAAGTACATCCACTACGTAATCGCCGTCGTTGTCCTCGTTTCGGTGATTCCGGCAATCATCGGCATTCTAAAAAGTAAGAAAGCCACGCCCCAGCCGGCCTCTAGCGGTTCTGCGGAAGATTAGCGCATGCCTACAGGTCCCCTCCGCGCGGCCATCTTCGATATTGGACGTGTCCTCGTCAGGCTCGACCTCGCGCGGGCCCTCGAAGGCCTATCCAACGGAACATCCCTTACACCTGGAGAACTCTGGTCCGCCATCGAGAAAGACCCCCGCTGGCGCGATTGGCAGGAAGGCCGCATCTCCCCGCGTGACTGGCACCTCCACCTTGCAAAACGTCTTGGCAGCCCATTGAAGTTCGCACAATTCTGCGAAGCGTGGAATCGCACACTCGATCCCGTTCCTCTTCATCCCGACGATTTTTTCCAGGCTCTCTCCAAAAAGCTGAAGCTGGCCCTGCTCTCCAATACCGATCCCATCCACGTCGCCCAGCTTGAATCCACATACTCCTTCTTCAAGTTTTTTCCCGCTTCTGCCCGCATCTACTCCTGCTCCGTTCGCGCCAGCAAGCCCTCGCCAGTAATTTTCCAGGCCGCCCTGAAAGCCCTGAAGACGCCCGCCGCGCAAACCGTCTTCATCGACGACATCCTCGAACATGTCCAAGCCGCCCGCTCCCTCGGCTTGCGTGGCATTCAATACTTCGACCCGGTCCAGCTCCGCGCAGACCTGAACGCAATCGAGCCCAACCTCAACCTATAGTTTCGGTACGCTTTTTAGGCCAGACGGCCGGGCTCGTGTGTTTTCCAAACCCGCCAATCCGCAAAATTTGCGTCCCAACATTACAGGCGAGTAAAGATTCCTAGTTCTAGTACCGCTGCCTCCTCACTGTCTTTTGCACGATGAGTCCACAACTCCAGCGTTCAATTACGTTTACAACGGTATTCCGTTGCGCCTGCACTTTGGCGGCTTTGGCTTCGCACATGCATCTTTCCTGGTACCAGTGGGAATCTCACGTGAAAGTAGTTTGGGTTTAAATGCCGCCAACGGCACCCTAGAAGAGGAGAATTACCGCAATGAGCGACGAATACATCGTGGAGAATAGAAGCGGTGCTTCCTGGCAACTGCCGGCAATCATCGTTCTTGGATTGGTTTCCGTAGC
>Ga0070716_100000202_pt1 | contig 23521 bp, 34 predicted proteins | sample LARL112metaG_FD_71395 | JGI IMG/M metagenome (GOLD analysis project Ga0070716, IMG submission 71395) | Corn, switchgrass and miscanthus rhizosphere microbial communities from Kellogg Biological Station, Michigan, USA - LAR L11-2 metaG | ecosystem: Host-associated > Plants > Roots > Rhizosphere... | reverse complement strand
AATGCGGTACCAATCCAACCCGCGGACCTGATCGCCGAACTCGCCTGACGGGGTCTTGCCGTCGAACGTATGTTGACGCCCTGCGGTCGTGACGTACGTCACGTAGTTCTTGGCGCGCAGGTTCGTGATCTGCGTGGCCGTCCAGGCGCCTGGCGTTACGCCCACGAGGGTCTTGCCGAAGAACGTCCCGCCCGCGCCTACCGAGCCCGGGTCGTGCGGGAAGCGCTCGGCCAACATCGCAACGCCCATGTAATTGCGCGTGTCCTTGCTTGGGAAACCGACCAAGCAACGCGCGGCCGATGCCAGTTTCAGCGTGTTGCCAACGTCGGTCGTGACCGTGTTGTCGAAGTCGATCGAGTCGCAGTTGTCGAAGCCGCAGAGCATGTCCTGGGTTTCGGCCCAGCCGTCCGCGGCGACAATGATCGCTTTCGAGTTCATGTCGACGCTCAGGCCGTACCAGTCCGTGTCCGCGTTGCGAATCACGCCCAAGTCGGTGGCGATGCCGGGGTCCGTCGTGTTGTTGACGAACTTCAGGTTGTCCGTCCACGCCGAGTAGTAGATCATGTCGCCGGGCGTGGTCGTGGCGATCTGTGAGAACGTCACGCCGCCGGACGCGGTTGCGTGCGTGCTGATCGCCGCGGGAAGCGCGCCGAAAGCGGTATTCAAGCCAGCGCAAATCTCGGCGACCGTCGCCGCGCTGTCCGACGTGAAGCTGACCGTGTAGTCTACGCCCTTGTACGACGCGACGAAGGAGTAGACCGTTGAGTTGAGCAGGGTCCCCACGCTGAACTGAATGACCTCAGCCCACGGCGTTTGCAACCGCAAGAGCTTAACCTTGTCGGGCCGCGGGCTTTGCTGGAAGGCGCGTTGCACCATGATGTAGGCCGGCTCGTAGGCGAGGAAACCGTCCGTCGTCATGTCGGCCAGGTTCGTATAGGTGCGATTCAGGTCCGCGTTGTGCGTGTGGTACGCGGCGCACGCGACTGTGCCGAAACCAACTTGGGTCAAGGCGGGGCCCTGCACACTCAGAACGACGTTTGCTAGATCTTGTAGGGCCATGATTTCCTCTCAGGTCAGTGGTGCGATCAGCGTGTTCGGTAGCTTGCCGCCCGCGTATTTCGGAGCGACCACCGTTTGAATGGTCGTGATCGGATCGTCCGCCGCGAAGTCTGCGGCGTTTAGGATCACTTCAAGCAATGTCACGTCCACCTTGCGATTGTTCGTGTCGAAGTAGTCTGTCGAGTGTGACGGGTTGAATTTCTGGATCGCGAAGCCCGCCGCGTTGATCGAGTCGAGCACGCTCGGTAGTCGCAAGCGCGTGCGGATCCGTTCGATGTAATAGTCCGAGTCGCGCGCGCTGATCGTCTGCTCGTGGCACTCGACTTTGAACTGCAGGGTGATGTATCGCTGGCCCGAGACGGTCTGAGTGATTGACCCGAGCGGCGCGCCAGGTCCGGCGTACGTATCACCCGGCGGTTGCACGGCCGGGTTGTACTTTGAGCGAAGCTCGTCGCGCCCGTCGCCAACAATCGCCAGCACGGCGAAGGTCGCGCGCGCCTGGGCGTTTGTGCCCGTGGCTAGCGTGTGGCCGAGGCCATCCGTGATCGCGCCCGTGCCGATCTGCGGGAAGCGGATTGAGTTGTCTTCAGGTTGCGTGAGCGCGCCCGGGATGCCGGTCACCACGTCACACACCACCTGAAAAGTTTGGTAGAGGGCTGTGAGATCCATCAAGCACCCGTCTTTACTTGGTGCGTAATCGACGATCGGAACTGGCCCGAGTTGATCAAGGCTGTCGTCTTGGACGGGCCCTTGCGCGCCTGCGTGGCGGCCGTCACAGGCGGGGCAATGCCGGCCGCGATGCGTTTCTGGATCCCGCCGACCAGCGAAAGGCCAAGCAAGTTCATGCCTTGCTCCTGGTTGATCTTTCCAGCCTCGACCTGGACGCCGACACGCCGTACTTTCTCTTTGATCTGTGCCTGATTCTCGTCCACGTAGCCACGCAGCCACGAACGCACTGGGTTGTTGCCGAGACCGAACTCGTGGATCTCGCCGATCTCACCAATCGTGATCGTTGGTGCGGCGCGGTTGCCGAGCGCGGCCATGCGCTCGCGTTGACCGCGCGTGAGGAAACCGCCGCGCTTGTCCAAAGCTTTGAGCGACTTGTGTTCGTGTTTCTCTTCTTTCGAAAGATCGCCGCTGTGCACTTTGCCGGCCTCAGCTTGTAGAATCCCGACTTCCACGTGTACGCCGCGCGCGGCGCGTTCGATGCGCTCAAACAAGCGCTTGTAGCCCTTGTCCTTGTCGGTGATCTTGTTGCGTCGTGCGGCCATGTCAGGTAATTCCGTAAAAAGCGCAGCGCTCAGAGCGAATTCGATCTAGTTGGTTCGAGTAAGTCGTCCCTGTGCGGGGGTCCTTAGGATCTAGACGCGCGCTTTGACCCCAGGGCGACGAGACCAAGATGTCTGCCGCCATCAGGCCGTGCGCGCGGCCTAGCTGATTCTTGTAGACGCCCGGCGACACTCGATCGGCGCCGTCGGTCAAGGCCAGATTGATCAGGCTGTCCACGACGCCGTTGAACTCCGGGAACATGTTCCGGAATCCTGCGAGATCTAGGAGAGCGTTGGCCATTTACTTGGCCAGATCAGAGACCGAGATTGCCGCCGGCTTGGGCGATCATTTGCGCGCGGTGCGCTTGGCGTTCGATCTCGAGCTGGCGCATGCCCGCGTCGTGCGCGGCGCGGCGCGCGTCCCAATCGAGCGTGAGGGCCTTCGCTTCGTCGCCGAAGTGACCGTCGCGGAAGCCTGCGAGCAGTTGATCTAGGCCGATCTCGGTAGCGACGCCCGTATCCGCAATGAACACGAGGCGCACCTGATCTTCCTTTTTCTTGCTGGTCAGCAAACCCCGAAGGTGCCGCTCGTAGGCTAGCACGTATTCGGGCTTGAACTCGATCGAGCTCAGGCCGCCCATGACGAGCGGAAGCTTGCCCGAGCTCTGGTCGCCAAAGCACTTGGCGTCCTTCGTCAGATTCTGTACTTCGATTTTCATGATCTCTCCTGCCTAGGGATTGATGGGATCTAGGCCGGGCCGCGGGCGCCCGGCGCTAGGATCACGAGTGGACGTTGACGCGGCACGCAGCGAGCGGGTAGGGCATGCAGACTCCGCCAGTACGCGACTCGCACGGCACCTTGAACGCCAGCCCTACCTGTTGCGGCGCGTGCTGCGTGAACTGCAGCGGGATCACGTAGTAGACCACGCTGGGGTCTTGCTTCAAGGCCATGACCCAAGCCTGATTGGCCGAGAGCGCGCCCGAGCTGTACGCCGAGTCCAGCTTGTTCCACCAAATGACCTGCTTGATGTTCTCCTGGTTAAGCAGCCAGTTCAAGATCAAGGGCTGCTTGATGTATGTGCTGGTCGGCGCGTAGAGACGTTTCTTCTGACTTAGTGGGAGCAGAAGGGTGTCGGCAACGTGGCGCTGGACCGTGTTGATCTCCGGCGTGAGCGCGATTGCAGTCAGGTCGAGCGCAATCGCCGCGTTCTCGGCGTCCGAGCCCGTTGTCTTGAGGTCCCACGAACCACTGAGGCCGGTCACGAGCGGGATATCCGTGTTCGTGATCAGACCAGTCAGGCCGCGCGCAGTATCGCCGTAGGCCGCAACCTGATCGACGAATTGCGCGTGAACCAGAGCGGCCGTAGCGGCGCGCGCCACGTCGAGACTCTTGCCCTTGCTGAGGCGCCGCATGGCCGCCTTGCGCATGTCTTGGACCGTGTACTGGTAGCCGATGCCGATGCCGGCAATCGCGAACACGAAGCGCTTCAGGAAGGCCTCGACCATGGGGAAGTCGGTCGCGTAGTCCGAGATGAACTGTGCTTTGCCGACGATATCCCACTGCACGTAGCTGTACTCTTCGGCGCCCGGATCGACCTCAGTGTTGACCGGGAGGATCTGAAGCGCCTTGAGCTCCGGATACTCGATGTCGTACGTCGTGGCCATGACGTACTCGAGATCCTTGGCAACGAAGGCGACCTCGCCTGCGTCGAAACGGGCCAAGCCGTCCGAGTTGATCGCCTCGAGAAGGCCGCCCAGAAAGTGTTGAGAAAATTCCATTTGATGTTCCTTCGCTTACGCGGCCTAGATCAGCTGAACAGACGCACGCGAGCGGGCCCGCTGGTCGTAGTGTCTTCCCACTTGGCGCCGGGGATTGCGACGGCGTTCGCCGTGTCCGCGTCGAGGCGGAGCGCGCCGAGTTGTAGCTTACCGGCGCCGTTCGCCGTGAAGCGCGCAAACACCGCGTTCCCTTTGGTCGTGCCACCCGCTTCCGGGATGACGTAGATGCAACCCTGGCGCATGACCGGGAGCTGATCCTTCGCGGCGTACATGACGGACCCGCCGTCCGCAACCACGGTACCATTCTTGGGCTCGCGCGCCGTGAGGCGAACCGAGATCCCGACGTACAGAGCGCCCGTGATTTCACCGGTCAGGGCCGGGAGGCGGACCGTGGTATCAGAGCCCGCGGGGCTCACTACCACGACACCTTCAGGGATGCCCGTCGAGACCGAAGCGTCAACGGTGTAGGAGTTGATCTCAGTCGGGTTGAACGCCCGATCGATCATGCCGCCGAGTGCGATCGGCGCGTTCTGAACGTATGCGGTTTGACCAGCCATGGTGTGTTTCTTCCTCTCGATTCAAAATTCAGCGAGCCGGATCAGGCCAGGTCGCGCGCGTCTTCCAGGGTGATGTCACTAGAATGGCGTTTCTTGTAGGCGCCATCGGTGCGTTGATCGCGGCGCGCGCGGGCCGCTTCCACGTCGTGCGGGTCGTCCGTTTCGGTCGCCGCGGGGGCGCCGTCGGTCTTGCGACCGCTCAGGCCGGCCGCGATCTTGCGCGTGCTTGCGTCGACGCGCGCCGCCGGCTTGGCCTTCGACCAAACTTCGAAGGCCGCCGTTACGTACTCGTCGGACTTGCCGTCCGCCTTGAAGGTCGAGTCGCACGACGTGATCACGGCCACGCGCACGTCACGATCGGACTTGCCGTCGAACTTGGCGGCCTTACCGAGGACGACCGATGCGGCCGTCTCGAGTTCGGCACGCGCCTTGATTGCGGCGACGGCCAGCGCAGGGGCTGCGTCGGCACGTGCTTGCTCCGCAGCGACCTTGGCAGTCAGGGCCGCGTTCTCGCCCTTGAGGCGCTCAGTCTCGGCCGTAGCGGCCGCCGTGGCCGCAGCTGCGTCCGCGCGCGACTTGTCGGCGTAGTGCGCGTCTACGAGGGCTTGGAGCGCCTCGGGAGTCTCGGCCGTGAATTCTTTCCCGTCGAGTTTGATCGTGTGCTTCATGGTAGGTGCTTCCTCTGCTTCGACGGGCGCAATTTCATCGCCCGAACTGTCCAGCCGCATGCTGACGGCGCTTCCCTGACGGCCCCAATTGCGCGGGCCCAGAGCTACGTGGTTCTGTTGGATATTTCGCTGGATCCGATCGTAGCGTTTGCCCGCGTCCGGCATGCCTTCCGGCACGATACCTGGTGTCTCGTCCAGGTCGACGCGGTAGCCACACGAGACCTCGATCAGATCCTTGCCGATCAGCGGTAGTGCCTTCGCGTCGCTGATCACAAGGTCAGCCATGACGCCGCCTGCCGTCGCGTCCGCGCGAGGACTCTCGCTTGACACGTGACCGATCGCGACACCGCGCCACGTGGACGGATCGACGAAGCCGGAAGGGTGTCGGTTCGTGACGGGTAGATCTTTGAGGCTCGCGATCGAGTCGACCTTAAGAACTTCGTCCGGAGGCCGCCACTCGTGGATCGTCTTGCCGCCCGCGTCATGGTACGAAAACACGCCCGAGCGTGCGACTAGCGCCGGCACGCGCATGGCGCCCGAACCTGTCTTCGTGATCCGTGTAGCGTCCAGGCGCTCGGTAGCGAAACGAAATGCCACGATCCAGAGGGTAGCCGAATACTCATGGGTCGTCAAGTACCCGGGTATGGGTGAGTAAATACCCGGGATTAGCGGGGTATTTCATGACCTGCTGCAAACTGTCACGTAGCTAAAATCCCCAACGTGTCAGCGCGTCACATACACACGTTCAGTAAAGCGCCGTGACGGTATTGCCGCCCCGCGTTATTTCCCGATAGATCGTAGGTGCGTGTAGGTGTTTAAACAGGATCTGATTAGGTGGCACGTGTCTCGCAGTGAGACTCGACAAGACCCGCGCGATAGTCCGCGCAGAAAAGTGATCCTGATTAACATGCCCAAACACCGACCAGATCCGAACGACTTCGAAATGATGACACTCTCCTTCCGCGTGCTTGGCCGATGGCACAAAGTTGTGCACGCGGCAGCACAGCGCATGAATTTGAGCGCCGATCAATACATGCGCCGTGTCGTGATCGACTGGGCGTGTAGCGATATGGGGATCCCAGCGCCCGACCACAGCGCGCTAGTCGCCGGCCCGGGTCAGGTAGCGAAGGCCGCCGCAATCGCAGGTATGAGCGTCAAGGACTTCACGGCGCACGCAGTGCGCGAGGCCGCCGCAAAGGCGATCGAAGCTAGCGCAACTCCAAGGGTTACGCGGCCGACCGACGCGCCGCCGCAAACGATCGTAGCGCCTAATCTGCCCGACCAGTACGACAGATCTAAGTCTGGAGAGCGCCAGCGAGGTCGCAAGCGCTAGCGCGGCTTACGTCGCAAGCGCAGATCACTGGCACGTTTCAAGGCCTTCGCTCTAGCCCGCGCCTGGGCGGTGGCCTTGACCTTTTGGATCTGTTTGCTTCGTATGTAGCCCCGCGTGTTGAAGCTCTCCGCGAGTTTCGCGCTCTTCGCCTGAGCGGCGCGTTTCACTACTCGCTTTTCCGCAATGGCTAAGGCACGTTGCGCGCGCGTAACCGTAGGATGCGCAGCGGGATCAGCAATCTGCCGACGCGCGACGATCTTCTCGTGCGTCGCTACAGATCTCTCAGCCCGGGCGATCTTTTCGGCGTGCCGCCCATTGATCTTTGATTCTCTTTGCGGCGCTGACTTGATCTCTTTCTTGGCCGTCGAGACGCGTTCACCGGCGCGGACGCTAGTGGTCAGGGCTTCGTTATACGCGGCGACGCGCGCGTGGTCTTCGGGCGTGAAGTCCTTAGCTGCCTCAGCCGCTCGCGCTCGCGTGGCCTCATGTAGGGCGTGCTGGGCCGGAGTACCGCTATGGGCGACAACTGCTGTTTGTGCGTGGGCCACTGCGTACACGCTCGCCACACTGAGGCCGTGCTTCTCTGCGATCTTTTCTAAGTGTTTCTCGGCCTGACGTAGGTGCTTTTGCGCGACTGATCTGGCCTGATTCGCGTTTACTAGTTCGACCTTGCCGGCTTCTGTGCGCGCTGCGTGCTCGCTGAGAGCTACGGATTTGGCCTGTGTGTGTTGCTCTAACTTAGAGCGAGCCTCGGCCAGTCTACCCTGCGCCAGACTTACCCGCTCGCTGTGCGCTTGCGTCCGTTTAGCTACGCGCGAAGATACCGATTCCTTAAGCGCTGTCACGCGCTCGCGAGCCGACCTTAAACGAGATTTAGCGCCTGCTAATCCACCTGAGATAGTCCAACGTCCTCTTTCGTCTCTAGGTTCCTCTGCAGCGTCTTGCACCGATGCGGACTCGTCGTCGATCCCCTCGAACAAACTGATCTTTGGTATGGGTACGCACCGGCATTGGTAGTCCTCTCCGGGCAGGTTCGTATCGCCGGCATCGTTTGTCACTGGCGGATCATCGTAGCGAAAGACTTTGCCGTCCAGGTCCTTGTGGTAGGGCCGGACGGCGCCGTCGTGCGAAGTCGACCACGTGAACTCTTCGATCCCCGCGGCCGCGGCCTGTGCTGTGTGGATCGAAGAGTTGTATTTCAGGGTCTGATCTCGCGCGATTAGGTTAGCGCGCGACTCCGACACGCCGATGCGTTCTTGGATCTGCGCTGAGATCTCTTCATGCCTCAGTCCGGCCGCGTTCCCTCGCGCAAGAACTTCGTTAATCTGGTCGATCTGCTCGTGCCCGGCGGACTTGATCAGCCCAATGTTCCGCTCGCGGAACTGTCGGATCATATCCGCCTGGCTCCCAACACGCGGCGGCTGGGCCTTGACGATACCCGCAAAATAGTTCTGGTTACGCGCGGCGATCGACTTTGCAATCCGATCTAATAGCCCCTCTAGTCCTGACGAGTCGATCAGCTGATCCCAGTCGACCGAGAGCAGATCTCCTGGCGCGTCCTGGCGCTTGTGCAGATCTAAACGGTCCGTCACGAAGTGCCGCCAGAGCACGAACACTGATCGCACCCACTTCAGGTATTGCGCCCGCTCTAGTCGCGGCTCCGCCGGGCGTGCTTGCGCGACTAGAGCGGGCGAATACTGACCGCGCCCGATCTTGGCAAGCAGGCCTACGCGCTTATTTTGCTTGAAGTCGATCACGAGACAACTGAAAAATCATACGGGAAGATCGTGTCCCGCATCGCGACCGGCGTCGCGTGCTTCCCGTCCTGCAGCTGGCCCGTGTTCTGGGTTTCGGCCGATGATGAGCCGCCTGCGTAGCCCGGAATTATCGTGACGAACGGGCGGCCAACCGCCGTGGCGACGATCGCGTCGCGAACGTCCTGCATCGTGATCCCGACCGCGTTGACGGTGCCTTCCGCTGGCGACGAGCAGATGATCGGCGTTTTGAAGAAGATGCGCGCGCCTGGTAGCGCCGCGTGCGTCTGGTCCGCGACCATCCCGTAGTAGGTGGTGATCTGCGCAGCGCTCCAAATCGCGTTGAAGTAGTCGCCGGCCCCGAACTCGTAGATGATCGTGATCTCGCTGGTGCCGTTGCAGCGAGGGAGCACTGTCGATGTGAGCCACGTCGCGATCTGGCCGGTCGTCGGAGCTGTCGAGTTGACGTGATTTTGCAGCCCGAAGCCGTCGCTTGCCACGCAGTAGATCGCGTCCCAGCGGCCCGAAGTCTTGAAACGGCCGAGCCACGATAGAATGAACTGCCCAACGCCTGCGGTAACGTTCGTCGGGTCCCAGGAGTAGAAGCCTCGAGTGCCGCTCGCACCGACAGCGAGCAGGCTCTTGGCGGGAGCAGACGCGGGGATGAGCGTCATCGTCGCGCTGCCGCCGATCGGCGTGAGTCCGGTGATGTAGCAGCCCTGCTCATACAGATCTAGCGTGCGCGTTCCTGAGCCTGGCACGTTCACGCGCTGTGTCTGGTTTACGCCCGGAGTCGTGTAGACCAGCGAGCCATTGCTGACCGCCACCCCGTTGATCGCGGGATCGACAGTGAAACCGAGCGCTGCGCCGCCAACCCCGGCCGTAGACACACCTCGCACGTCCACATCTGTAACGTCTGGCGGGATCAGCAGCTTGAAACGCGCCATCTGGTCGCCCTTCACATACTGATTTGGAGCCGAGCCAGTCAGCACAAACGACTGCGTGTCCCACTTCCACGAATTTTGAGCGACGCCTATCGCAGTGAAACCGGTGATCAATATTCCACTATTCGAAGGGACGCCCGGCGACACGTAACCATCGCCTAGACTGTGCGCTACGCCGTCGATCCAGCCTTGCTGAGTTATCACACGCCTAGGTTTCTTGGTGAGTCTTAGCGTCATTCCGGTACGCTTCCCGCGCCGTACCATTCGTCGATTTTGGACTTGATAGTAGCAATGTTCGACGGAATTCCGCCCGCCACCCATGCACCCCATAGGTATTCATTGCTAGACGGGCTCGACCCATTGATGAGCGCCCCCAAAGAGCGGCCCGCGCCAGGATTCGTTGGGCCAGCGTTGGCTCCAGTGACTGGTGCCGCGGAGCCGAACTTGAACGAATCGCCCGTGCTGTTCGTGAACGACGCGATCAGAAACCCCCACGTGTTCGCCGTGAGTCCTGAATTGACGTTGACGGTTGAGGTGTTGAACATGTCGCAACCACCGGCCAATAGAGATCGGATCGACGCGAAGAACCCCGTGTCGCCGCCGAACATGACTGCGTTGGACCCCGGAACGACCAGGCGCCGGCATGCAGCGAGCAGAGTAAAGCTCGGCGCTGGCAGGTCGACCGTATTGTTGTGCAGAAACGTGTTTACGCCGTCGGTCGAGATGCCAGCCCGCCCGTTGATGCCGGTAGTGATGAGCGGCGATTTGGTCGGGCCGTCCGAGGCGAGGCTGAAGCCGGTGACCGGATCGGTGAGCGTGGCCGCGCATGCCTGCCAAACATCGGTTGCGATCACTGCGGTGCCCGCAGCGATATTTAGCGTCAGACCTGCTCCCCGACCGGTGAGAGCAACCGTCGCCCCACTAGTGAATGCCTGCGTGGTGCCATCGACGTACGTAACCAGGCCGGTCCAAACGCCGAGCGCGCCGCCGAGAGTCGTCGTGATGATGATCGAAGTCGGCGCGCCTGTCCGCGTCCCGGACAGTGTGATCACTGGCCCCGATCCAGCCGTGTGCCGCAGCGTCGTATCTTCGACAAGCAGGCGATCGGGTTGCCAATAATGTAACGTCGTGACACCGGCGCTGGTTAGCAGCGCGGCAAAATCACCATTGAAGGCGACAACTGGCACAGGGCCGGGCACAACGATCGATCGCATATCGTTCGGGTCAATCGTATAAGATCGACCGTCGATCGTGACTGTCTTGCGGGGCTTCCCGGTGAGTCTTAGGACCATGAGATCACGTTCCGAACGGTTTGGGTGGACCCTTTGCGGGCGATCCGGCTGGCGGTAACGCGACCGGGTCGGGCGGATTTTCGGCGGTCTTCTTTGCCGCAACCGCACCGGCAATCGAGGCCTCGCCCTGCGCAAGCTTGGCCGTGTTCTTCTGCTTTAGCATCGTGGCCGCGTCTTCTTTGAGCGACTGCTTCCGCATGTCCCGATCAAACGTCCACCAGTCTTCCGGTACGCTTAATATCGCCTCTTCGGGGAGTAGTGCTTGCGCTATGATCCAGACTTGCGCTTCCTGCGCGCGCTTCAGCCGGATGTCTGCGAGCTCGGTCGCGGTCGGTGCCCAGAGCGGCGGCCACACGATCCCGATCTTATCGATCGGCGAGTCCTCAAGATCGGCGTTAGCGCCGGGCGTGATCCGCAAAGAGGCGCCCGGGATGTTCGCCAGTAGATCGGAGTCCGTCTTGATCGGGTCGGTCTCGGCGTCGTCTGCGTCCGGTTCCGTCGCGCCGTCGTCCGCGTCGTCCAGCTTGACCGCGGGGGCGTCTTGCGCGGACAGCAAGATCTTGATCGCTGCGAGCAGTAGCGGCTCGTCAATTTGAGTGCGGTTCTGGTCGACCTTGGCCCAGAACCACGTGAGCTGCATGGTGCCAGTCGCGTTCAGACCGGCGGGGTTCTCGCCGCGAAGGATCGGCACTGGGATCTTCGATGCGGCCGCTACACGACCCCACGCACGATCGCTCAGGTCCGGTAAGCCGGTGAACGTCTGCGTCTGCCGCGTGTAGTCTTCCTCGTCCTTGTCGAGCACGATCGCGCGGAAGACAGATTTGACGCGATCCATGATCTGAACGCGCTTGAGAAACGAACCGCCGCCGGTCGGGTTGCCGTCGCTCGGGTCGCCTTGCGCGAGGTCCCCGGCGATCTTCTCGTATAGACGCGAGACCTTGTAGACGCCCTGGTTTGCGTCGCTCACCAAGAGCTCGATCGCCTTCCACGTCTCACCGGACGCGCGCAGCGCTTCGAACGGCTTGACGAGCACGGACATGTCCCAACCGAGGCGCTTGATCTTGTTGATCGTCTCTGTGCGTTCGCCACCGAATCGAATCAGGCGTGACTCATGCACAACGCCTAAGGTCGCACCAACCCCTCCCGGGTGCGGTTCCTGGATCCGGTACAGATCCGGCATGCCTGTTTGCGGGCCGTCGGTGTAGTAGTGGATCGGAATGCACCAACGGCGATCAATCACCTTCAGCCCGAGCACGGTTTTGATCGACGCGAGGTCTAGCGCCTCCTCAGGTTCGGCGCCGTCCGTCGTCATGATCCAGATCACGGCCCCGCCATAGAGCCGTCCCCAAATCCGAGCGTCTAGGAAGTTCTGAACGATATTGAATTTGCGAAGGTACCGATCGACTTCGGTTGCGTTCTCGGGCTCGAGACCCTTGAGGCCGAACCCGAGCCGGAACTCTTCCTGTGGGAACGTGTCCACGATCGTCCCCGACAGATCGTCGTACGTGTAGAGATTGCTGAGCTCAGGATCCGTGAGCCACCGGCCCTCGCAGAAGTACCCGCCGCGCGTCTTGTCGCGGTCCGTACCGAGCCCAGTCAGGTTGTTGACCCAGCCGTCGGTCCGGTATTGGTCGAAGCGCTGGAGCCCGCTAGGGGCCACGACCTCGGCAACGCCGCGGACAGTGTCTAGGACCGAGTCTAGGAGCGACGCCACCCCCCAAGGGTGCCACGTGACCCCCTACCGGGTCAAGCGGGACCCCGCTAGGCCCGGCCCTTGCTCGAAAGGTGCGCGGTCGAGTCGAGAATCAGGTCCACCATGGCTAGCATCGTCCCGGCCTTGACCGGCACCTGCGTGTCGGGGCCGCTCGCCTTGATCAGGGTTGTCAGGTGCGCCCGGATCAGCTGGATCTCTTCGCGGGTCACGACGCGGCCCCTTCGGTGAGGCACCACTGAGCGGCCTGGGCGAGCGCGTCCGCCCGCGACGTGCTACGCGGCCCCGAATACTCGATCGTGAGCTCGGTGAAGAGTGTCACGAAGGCTCCGAGCTCGTCGCGTTCCACGGAGATGTGCCGGAAGGCGGCGCCTTCAGCGTCCAGCCAACCCTGAATCGCTGCCCACGACTGCGCGACGTGTTCGGCCGGCGTCAGGATCTCAGGGGCCTCACCCGAGCGCAGCGGCGCGACGATGCCGTGCGCGCGCTGGAAGGCATCCCAGTCAGCGAGGGAGCGGCTGAGCCGTGCCTTGATTGACGAGTCGACGAAGGCGCGGATCCGCCCTACCGCCGAGACGGCTTCTTTGTCGTGCCAGATCTCGCACCAATTCTGGATCAGGTCTAGATCTTCTTTGATTGTCATTGTTGCCTCTTCAGGAAATCGCAACGGCCGTCGTGGTCGGCTTCGCGCGAGCAATGTGGATCCGAGCATTCGTCGCTGGGCGCTCGTCGGGCGATGGCCCGGGTCAGTTTGTTGATTCTCAGTCGGGCCGTGGCACTGCTCGCGATCAGCGAGTCGAGCGCGGCCCCGACGAACGTGTTCAGGTCGGTCTCGGCCCGGTCGGCTGCGGCCTGCCACGCCGCGATCCGCTCGGGTGTCGCCCGGATCGTGATCCGGGGTTTGGTGTGTCGGTCGTTCTTCACAACGCCGACCGCCGCCACACGCGCGCCTCTTGCCGATTGATCCACTTGCCATAGTATGAGCCCGACGATACGTGCGCGATGTGGCACGGATCAATGCATCCTGCGACAACGCGACCCAGCGCGTCTGTGCGCCTGAACCCATCAATCGCCGGGTGCGTACATGTCGGGCATTTCTCGCAAACGTTTCCGGCCGCCAATCGCCGAGCCAAGATCTTACGGACAGTCGCTGCGTCGCTTGTGCTGCTGATCGTCGTCTGGGTCGTCATGATCAGAGTCTGACCGATCCCCTTGTGGGCGTCCACCGAAATCGGATCTATTTTTCGATCGGCTCGCGACCCCATGCCTCGAAGTCGCAGACCCGCATGAGCCAAGCCCGGAATTCAGGCGAGCCGCGCAGGAACGCGCGCCTGACGACGCCTGCCTGATACTCGAGGCCTTGCGGACCGCCCGGCTGCGTCGGTTCATCGTCCGCATCTAGGGTCGGGACTTCGATCCTACCGAACCGGTATTCGCCGCTCAGGTGCGCCGGGCGCGCGGGGGCCTGGAACGGGTCGGGTGAGCGCGTGCGCGGCGTTGTCATGGGCCGAAGTCTAGCGCCGGCCGGCCATCCAAGCTACCGGCCGTTAGCGTGTCCGAATTCGCCACACTTAGGGCACGTCCCGGTGAAGGCATTGCCTAGGATGCATGCGCCCGTCTTGCACAAGAACGCGCCGCCTCCCTGGTCTTCGCACAATGTCGGATCCGGATTGGCAACAGTCGGGTCGCCGAACTGCCACGCAGAGCTCGCGCCCGAGGTCTCCACGCCGATCACTTCACAAGCGTTGGGCGCTACGGCTCCTGATTGGTCGTCAGTTGGCGAGGTTTCGACGCGCGCAGAGCAGCAGGCCAGGGTCAAGATCAGGATTGCGAACAGGATGTTGTTTTTCATGTCGCTATCATGTACCTGTGGGCGTCCACAGTCAACCCCAGATCGGATCTATTTTCAATCGCTCGGTCGATTTATCCGATCGAATACAGATCGTCGAAGCCGAGACCACCCAGCGCATGCCGGTCGTGCGAATCCCAGGCGTTGACCGCGCGTTTCCAGGCTTCAATGTCCTTCGAAGTCAGGTATAGCAAAGCCTGTGCCAAGGCGTCGACCACGTCTTTTTTCAGCCCTCTCGGAAACACGCTCAGGAACCGCTCAAACTGAGCGAGCCCCATGCCGCCGCGCATTTGTAGACAGTGCTCAACGCTGTGCGCCTCGTAGTAAACGTTCGCCGCCTGAGCTCGGGCCTCTTTGCTCTCAAGGGGGATCAGGGCCACGACGTTCGAGAATTTCTTACGAAGGATCTCGATCAGCGCCGAGCCATTGGCCTTGTCCTCGATTAGGATCGCGTTCGTTCGGCCGCCAGATCTCAGCTCCTCCTCGATCAGTTCCAGTGTGCGCGTGAAGCCGCCCCGTTCGGAATACGTCGCGTAGACACGGAGCTTGGGCATGTTCGAGCCAACCCGTACGATCCCAATGTCGGAACTCTCGTCGGACTTCTTAAAGTTCGCGTCAACCGAGATCACGTTGAATGACTTGATCAACGGGTGCGCTAGGATCTCGAACTTGCCGAAATTCTCGTCCTTGAACATGAGCCCGCCCTTGGGGCTCGGGCGTTGCTGTAGCTGGGCCTCAGCGGTCGGGCTAGTCCAGCCTCCCATGCGGGCCGCGAGCGCGTCGAAGTTTTCTTTGGTCGTATTAGTTGTCGTGCCTAGCGGCTCGCCATCGCGCGTGCGCGGGTCCTTGCCGTAGGGTGTTGAGTAGGCCCGGGCCGGCTCGTAGAGCGCCGGGATATTCAGATGGATCACGCCGGGGCGCTTGAGCATTTCTTCGCTCGGATCGAACTCGGTGATCCGCTGCATCACCAAGACGTTCACGAAATTCGCTTTGTCGAACGCGCGCGACGCGGCGCTAGAGCCCAACCACTCGACGGCTTTTTTGACGGCTGCGCCGGTCTCGGCCGCGCTTGCGTCTGCGTCGGACGGCTTCACGGGATCGTCGATGATCAGAAAGTCCGCGTGCTGTCCGGTGATCGCTCCGCCGATCGAAGTCGTGTAACGCCACCCACGCGCGGCCGTGTGAAACTCGGTCACGCCTTGTCGGCCGCGCGGCATCGCTCGCCATCGATCCGAGTACCACGTCGACGTGACCAGGTCGTACATCTTTTCGGCGAGGCCCGTCGCCAAGACAGGCGTGAACGCGACCGTGATAAACCGGGCCTCGGGGCGGAACGTCCAGACCCACGCCGGCCAGAGTACCGACCAGATCATCGACTTGGTCGTGCCCGGTGGGACGTTCACCACGAGGTCTTTGATCAACGGCTTCGCCCAGGCCCCTCGGTCCTCGCCCGGCTCGGGCGGATCGCGCCACGGTGGCGAGCAGCACTCAGCATGAAGGCAGAACTGATCCAAGTGCCAGTTCCACTCGAGCCTGCGGGTTGGCTCCACGATCGGCCAGGCCAGCTTGACGAACCGGGCGAAGCCCTCGGCCGCGACGGCTTCCCGGTCGAGCGCTGCGAGGGCTAGGCGTGCCCCGTGGGGCGTCGTAATGTCGATCACACCCGGAGGGTAGCACGGCCGGCCGCGTAGAGACCGATCACCGGCACGCGCGGGGCGCGGAAGTCGGCCGCGTCCAAGTCCAGTGCCTCGCAATAATCAACGAACCCGATCGCCTCCCTGCGTACGACGCCAGAACAGGGCTCGGTCGGGGCTGGCGTCGTGGGGCGGTCGGCTAGATTGGCAGGCATGCTAGATCTAACGGTGGATCGGACGGGAAGTTTAGTCAAAATCGACGCGGATCAATAGCCCCGCCGAGATCGTTCCGCCACATCGCGCGCCTCAGCGGCCGCCAATAGATCTAGCCCGTAGGACGTAGGCACCAGAAACATCTCCCAAAGCCACCCAATCGGGCCCGAGTGATCGCGCTTTGGCGTGTCGTGCCATGTCGGCTCGTGCCGCGGCTCGGCGCAACCGCCGTCAAATAGGCCTAAGTCCGACCGACAGAGGCCTAAGAATACGCCGCCTAGCTGATTCGCCCCTTCGCGCAAGAGCCGCGCCTGTTCGCGCGTGAGGGAAAAGAGCCGAGGCGGGGGCCTTTCGACCCCCTGTTCGCGCCGGCTCATGTGGCCTGCGTGAACCAATCTAGGTACTGTCCGGACTCCGCGTCCGCGTAGCCCAAGAAGATTTCCACACCAGACTGAATCTCGTAGCGCTCCCACTTGCCGTTGAATTTGACGACGCAGTAGAAGGGGCTCAGTTCAAAACGTTGCGGCTTGTTCATGATCCGAATATAGATCCTAGTTGTGTGGGCGTCCACCGAAATCGACCGCCTCGGATCAAAAAACTACGGCCCCGGATCCTATTCAGGGCGGGGCCGTAGAGAACGGTGCCTAGGCGAAAGCCGTAGCGGTGTGCCGTCCTTTGGTCTTGTTCAGGTCGCGGGCGGGACGGCGACGGGCGCCGGAACCGGCACAGGCGCGTTCAGCGCGTCTTGCGCGGCCTTGATCCCCACGTCCAGCTTCGCTGTCAGGGCCCTAGCGGCCTCGATCACGGAAGCAGCATCGGCGTTCGGCGCAGCGAGAAGCGCATCGAGCTGGGCTTTCTCGGCAACGAAAGAGCTCGCCAGCGCGGCGATTGCGGCATTGGTTTGGTCGACCTTGGCGCCGAGCGCGTCGAAAGCCTGAAGTTCGTCTTGGTTCATTCGGTGTTCTCCTCGGAGGATTTGATCCAGCTTGTTCTGGATCTGATTTAGCATGTGCAGTTCGTGTAGCACGGGGTAGGGATCCTGACCTATCTCGATCGATGGGTCAAGATCCGACTGGCAGACTTTTGGTCGCCGCCTGGACGACCGCCTCTACCCTCTCTGCCGTCATGTCGCGCGCAGGCGTGCGCGCGGCTAGGTCATTCACGGCCGCCACGGCCGCGACCTTGGTTTCTTGCACGGCCTGATTCACAACGACCGCCTGCCGATCGGCGTGACCGAATGCGTCCAGCCAATGCGCAACGCCCGTCAGTACGGCGACTAGAATAGCCTGGGCGTAGGCCGGCGCGAGGGGCACCAGATCCTTTTGAGCGAAGATCACGACGGCTGCGCCGATCGCGACCAGTAGGGCTGAGAGGTATTTCTTGTCGGTGGGTGACATCTCTTCTCCTCGATCCTGTTTAGGTGGCGGCGGTCTCGGCGCCTCGGGTTTGGTCGGCATTCACGAGCCTCTGCAGAACCGCGCAAGCTCGGTCAAGCCTTCGTCCGGCGTCCAGCCTCGCGCTAGTGCTGGGTGTGCCGCGATCAATGCTGCATTGTCTGCGGTCTCGCAAAAGATCTGCATGCGCCGATCAACGGCGATCCGGATCTCGCCGGCCGTTCCGCCACTGCCGAGCCAGTTCCCCGGCACGAGCGCGATCGCGTCGCACCGACGCAAGAGCTCGGCAGTGCCCTCGATCCAGAACTGATCGTCAATCTGGCCGTCGAAGAATCGAGTGTTGGCGTGCGGACACAGGGGCATTCCACCCATGCGCGCGACCTCAAGTGAAAACGCCTCGGCCTTGCGCACGTTCTGTTCTACGTCCCAAGGCGTCTTTCCGCGGAAGCGCCCGGCGATGTAGATGACTTTCACGATCGCACCCGGCGCCGTGCGCGGTCCAGGGTTTCGACGCGTACAGCACCACGTGCGCGCTGGGCCGCGACGCGATCCCGCGACGCGAACTGCGCTCGGATGTGCGCCAAGGTTGCATTCGTCTCGGCCAGTTTGATCCCGGCCTGGAACTTGGCATCGATCCGATCCTGAAACGCCGGATCGAAATCTTCGAATGCTGCGTTGTCGGGTGGGTTGGGGTAGTCCGCTTCACGATCGCGATCGTAGTTCATTTGGACATCTTCTCGGTGCGGCCACACGACGTGCAGTCCTGTTCGATTCGACGACCGTGCTCACACAGACGGTTAGCGCCGTACCTCGCAGGTTTGCGAGGCTTCAATCCGCGCATCGCGCTCGTGCCATTCAGGATCGCCGTCCGCGCTTTGATCTCATCCGCGCTGAACTCTGCCTTGAACTCTGCCTTGACCGGCTGCGCGTGCTCCGCTTCGATCTCCTCCTGCAACGCGGCCAGGATCCGCCAGGCCGCCTTCGCAAGGTGCAGACCGCCGTCCGAGTCTCTCCCTCCGCGCTGGATCATGTGCCGCACGGCCGTGTTGATCTGGTCGGTGCTCTTCCCGCGCGCCCAGTGCAGCGGCTCGCCGGGGTTGTGCTGCTCGTTTCCGAGCCGGCTGACTTCGGCCACGGCCGCAATCGCGTCCGGGAAGTAGTCGAGCACGCCCGTCATGATCGGGAGCGCCTTCCGCGCGTCGTCGTCAGTCGGAAAGTGGTTTGGTGTTCGGTAGTCGCGCGGCGCGTTAGCGGCCGCGTTTAGTCTCTTCTGCGCGTCGTCCAAGGCCGCGTTTAGTCTCTTCTGCGCGTCGTCCAATCTCGATCCTAACGTTGCGGGCGTTCAGCCCTTGGCCAATTGTTCTAGCGCCGGTCGCGCCGCTTCTAGCGCGGCCCGCTGCTCGTCAGTGAGGCTAGCTAGATCTAGGCGGTTGTCAACCACTTCCGTCGCGCCACCGGTCGCTAGCTGTTGGTGCTTGTGATGGATCTCGAGTAGTCGCGCAAACGTGGCCGACCGCATCGGCGTTCCGTTGTTTTGGTCTTTTGCGATCCGATCCAGCTCCCGATCTAGGATCGTGCCCAGCTTGACTGCTTGGGTCGCTTGCTCTTCGGCCCATCGCGCGTTCTGTTCGGCGATCAAGCGGGCCGCCTGGGAGCTCCGTTGCGCGGTGTGCCATTGATCGAACGCGGCCGCGCGCTCAGGCCACGCCCAGGCCTTCGACGTTTGCACGATCCAACCATACGAGTAGGCGCCGAGGTACGCCCGCGCGCATGAGACTAACGTCCGGGCAATCCCCAAGTCTCGATAGAACGCGAAGATCTGGAAAGCGTCAGCGGGTTCGCCGGGGTATTGATCCCAGGGTGCAGGGGCGATCGGGGGAGGAACCGGCGGGAGGCCAGCAGGAGCTTGGGCTAGGTCAGCCATGACCCACTATAGCACAAAAGGGAAACGCCCCGGACATGGACAGGTCCGGGGCGTTTCGTTGGGGCCTTTCAAGCCCTCGCGTGCATGGCGAACCTCCCGCGGTTCGCTTGGATCTAGCTCTGATCCGCCTCCGTGTCCAGTGCCGGCGCGCGTTCAGTGTCGACCGATCGGATCGCTTCCTCGCGCGTGGTCGTGTGGGCGTCGTTCTCCAAGGCCGAGCCAGCCGCTGCCTGATCGGCCTTGATTGCGTCGCCCATGACTTGGTTGCGAAACTGAGTCATGGCCACGGCTAGGGCGGCCGCCTGCTCGACGAGCGTCTTCGGGAGGTCGCCGCCGAACCCGCCCGCGAGCAGGGCCCCGAGATAAAACTCAGTCAGATCGCAAACGGCCTTCGCGCCTTCGATGTTTGTTGACCGCCTCACGCTGCGCGCCTCCCTTGTTTCACGACCACCGACACGAGTTTGAGTTTGGCCACGGTCGCGGCACGCACGGCCTCCGTGACTGTGATCGCCTGCTTCTTTGCGTGCGCCTTGATCGCGCGATACTGCGTGGCGGTGAAGCGCACCGGCACACACTGATCGCAGAGCTCGAGTCCCATTTCGACGTTGGTACGTCGTGTTTTTTTGACGTGCATTTATTAGATCCTTACTTTTCCTAGCTTTGAGAAATTCTCAAGGAATCGACCGACCGCCGATACCTCAGGTCTGTGGTCGTAGCCATCGCCACGCTTCTCTCGCAACCACGCCTCGCGCTCGGGTAAGAGAATGATCGCGCTGTCGGCCGGCGCTCCTTTGGTCGGTACGCGGGCCCACCGGCCCGTCACTATGTGCGCCGGGTCAGCCGGATCGCCTATCTCTTGCCAGATCGCCTTGTCGTAGTTCACCCGATCACGCGGCACGCAGAACGGGAACTCGAACGGCGCTGGTACTTCAGGCATGTCCGAGTCCTGAGCGGTCCGGAAGATCGCCAACGAGAAGCAGATAAAGATCGCTGAGTGCACGTTGCCGCATTCCCACTCCGACCAAAGTTTGGCCCACCACATCGCAGCGCTCGAGATACCGGGCCCGGCCTTGATCGGTTGCAGGGTCTTGCGATCGAGCTTGCCACCCGGCGGGTTCAGGAAGACACGGGACCCATCGGCAACACCGACGGACCACTCTACTTGCAAGCCGTCGATCTCAAAGTTTGGGAAATTACCTAGACAGAACTTGGCGCCTACGACCTGGTTAGCGATCTCACACGAGGCCGGGTCTAGATCGATATCGCCCAACGTCGCACGGCTCGGCGCCACGATCAGCTCGGGCGTGTAGTGTTCGTTCGTCTCGGACCTGTGTTGCGCGATCATCGTCAGGCAGCCTAGACCGGATCTAGATCAAAGTCCAGGCAAGCCGACCAAATCAACGAAGTTCGCCGAATGCGCCAAGCACGTCTCGGGTTCGATCAAGCGCGCCTGACACGAGACGACGATCCCGATCGCTCGCCCCTGCGCGTCGATCACTGGCGATCCGGACCAACCAAACGTGATGTCAAGGTCGGTGCCCCAGAACGCACCGCGGTTGGACGACGCCCCGCCAAGCACGCGGCCGTCCAGCCGAGCATAGTCGAACTTGGGACCGATCGCGTGGATCCGCTCGTAGCTCAGGGCCGGCCCAATCTCAAGCGCGACCCGTGCCAGCGCTTCCGCGTCGTGGTCGTCGCTCGCCGCGAATTCGGCGCGGTCCCTGTCCGGGTCATTCCAGAGTACCGTACCCGAGCTCACACCATCAGACGTGGCCGACCACTGCCGCCTAGTCGCGAACCGGAGGGGCTCGCCAGGCTTCAGCCCGGGCACGCAGTGAGCCGCCGTGATTAGGCGAACGCGCGTCCCGTCGCGCACCGCGAACGCGCCACAGACCGGCCTGGGCCCGGCGTTCGAATACCTCATGATGATCAAGGCCGCGTCCCTAGGGTCGGTCGCCGGCTTGGCCTGGACGACCGGACACGGCTCGGGCTGCGAGCACGCGGCCGCGCAGAACGTCAGCAGGGCCATTCCCGACACGGCCAGCACGACCCACACGAGCGCCTCGATCGGCCCCTTGTGGTGCGCGCGCCTAACGACGGCGAGGCACGTCAACCATAGTCCGACCAGTAGAATCAATTTCGCCACAACCATAGCTTCGATCTAGCCGATCCTAGATCACTCGTCAAGGCGTCTCACCAGGATCCAGGCCGAGCCGTTGCACCAAAGCCTCGAGCTTTACGATCCGGTCGAGAGCCTGCACTAATCGATCGTCCTGTTCTTGCATGACGGCCTCGATCGCCCCGATACGCGGAAGGTCGCGCTTCAGTTCGTAGATCCGGTTAGTCACATCATAGACGCGCTCTTCCAATTGTTTGATTGAAGCGTCCCGCCCTTTGACGAGCGTCGTGCGAACATCACCTAGCGGCCGTCCCGTGACCTCCAAGTGATAGGCGTGGCCTAGCCCTTGGTAACTTCGCAGGCAGTCCCGACGCACCAGGTTCGTGATGCGCATGTAGGTCTGAGCGCGACCTCCGGGCGTGAGAGGCCCTAGCGTCTCAATGATGTCTCGGCCAAAGCACCGCGGGTGTTCGGTGACGAAGTCTAGAATCTGTTGAAAATCGGGGGCTTTCTTAAACATGCCCATTCCTAGCATATATCTAAAACAAGGGCCAGCGCGCCGCTACCTCCGCACCACAACGCCCGATGTTGCCTTAGCCAAACGGTGTCAGTAGGCCCGCTGGCCGTGTCAGAGCGCTAAGTGTTGAATGTCACGTAAATCGATCTCCGTGTCAAGCTCGTAAGTGCATGATGTCAGGCCGGTGTCAAAGCACCTAGACTTCAGATACTTCTGAAACACGGCCTTTTTTTCGCCCTAGACTTGGTAGATCCTATTTGGAACACGCCAGCGCCATAAACGTGTGTATTGTGTAGCAAATGACCATATAGACTTACCGGGACCCTCCGCTACATTTCTATTTTACCAAAGAAGGTTATAGGAATGACACTTTGACACCAGACCCTTTCGGGCACGAATAATGGTAAATCTAGGGGGCTTGACACCGGCTTTTTTTCATCCGTGTCAGAGCAAAAAAGTTCTGACACGGCCGACGGGCCGACGAAATACCGACCGGCCGATTGTTTCAGTATTGTGACTGGTAGAGCCACTAGGCCGGCGGGCGGAATATAAAGGCAACTGGATCACCTCCGCCGTTGCGTCCCGCTAGCGCCGAGGCTAATCTGACAACCGGTAGCGATCCCATTGATCACGACCAGATATCCGAGCGCGACCACGGCTAGCCAATGGATCTCGGTCGTGACCATGACTCCTTCCAGCAGCACGCAAAACCCGACTGCCTTAGCGGCCTGCCCAAACGCCAGGCGTGCCCACTGGTAGACCGTCTGCGCGCTGAACAAGAGCCCGCCGACGATCAGGGTTGGGGGCGCCCCGACCTCCCACCGGAAGCCGGCCCGGTGCCCGACGAAAAAGATCGCCACTGGTACGAAGCCGCCGAACAGGAAACCGATCAAGGTCGCCAGGCGGTTCCGCCGCGCGACGGCGCGCTTGACCCTCACGACGATACCGCAGGTCACGGCTTCCACCCAAGCGCGCGCAGGGCAGAAGCGGCGAAGATGTCCGCATCCGTGAGATCGTCGAAGTCGCGCCCGTTGGTCAGCTTCACGAACAGAGCACCGGCCGCGGTCGACCAGATCTCAACGGTGTAGATGTCGTGGTCTTCGGTCGTAATCAGAGCCGCGTAGCCCTCACGACCGACGCGCTTGGAGCCACGCCCCGCGCCCTCTTTTGTGGTGATGTCCGTGCGTTTGATCAGGTTCGTCATAAATCTAGATCTAGATCCTATTTGAGTGGGCATCCACAGAAATCAACCGCCTTGAGAGCGCGCCCGGTCGATTCGCGATCAGGCGTTCAGCGTGGGTCATTCGTGACCCGGACGAGAATTTAGGTGGCGTGGTCGATCAGGATCGGCTAGATCGATCCAAACTAACCCGAGGAGTAGCGATGATTATCAAAAACCGATTCACTGGTGCGACGATTCGAGAGATCGAAACTTTGACCGACGCGAACCTGCGCGGCGCGGACCTGACCGGCGCGGACCTGACCGGCGCGAACCTGCGCGGCGCG
>Ga0070716_100000201_pt1 | contig 23584 bp, 18 predicted proteins | sample LARL112metaG_FD_71395 | JGI IMG/M metagenome (GOLD analysis project Ga0070716, IMG submission 71395) | Corn, switchgrass and miscanthus rhizosphere microbial communities from Kellogg Biological Station, Michigan, USA - LAR L11-2 metaG | ecosystem: Host-associated > Plants > Roots > Rhizosphere... | reverse complement strand
TTCAACGCTAGCGGCTTCATTGCTGCACCTTCACTATGTAGCGCCGGCCGTGGATGTGAAAATTGCGGGCCACGATCACGCAGGTTGGCTGGTTGTCATCAGATCGGGCATCGAAATCCTGAAGACTGCTTAAGACCGGAGATGCTGAGGTCTGAGGTGCTCGTTTCACGTGTGCCTCAATCCTGTCGATGGCATCTGAGAGCCATCCACTGCCTGAACCTCAAACACGGGATTGTGGTAGTCGTTCGGCAAGTAGGTTTCCGGAATGGTGGTGCGGTTGCCGTTCCGCAGGGAAGTGTAGTGGGGAGAATTGATCTCGACCCCAGCCTCATTGAACTTGTCTTGGATATTCTGGTGGAGGCTCGAATATATGTTCTGCATGTTGTTGGGATTGACCGTGTACGCGTTTAGTTCATAGGCGACATAAAAATCGTTTAGTGCGGTTTGCACTACGAACGGCGCGGGTTCCTGCAACACATCCTCGGTTGCAAGAGCTCCAGAAACGAGCAACTCGTGAACCTGCCGCCAGGGTGCGTTGTAGCCAATGGTCACCGTGGTGTGGAAAATCACGCCCTTTTGTCGGGCTTCGGCGCTGTAGTTAACCACCACCCCACCTAGAACCGTGCCATTGGGAATCGTGACCACCTCCTTCTTCTGGGTGCAGATGCGGGTCACCAGGAGCGTTTTCTCGATTACCTCTCCGACATCGTTTCCAATACGAACGAAGTCTCCAACTTGAAATGCGCGCATATAAGTGAGGATGGTGCCCGCCACTGCGTGCGCCACGGCCGAAGTGGAGCCGAGTGATAGAAGGACACCGAGGAATACAGAAATGCCTTTAAATGCAGGGCTTTCGGATCCAGGAAGGTAGGGGAAAACCACAATCGCAGCCGCTGCGAGAATCAAGGTTCGTGTCAGGTTCGCTGTGGGCTCTGCCCAGTCGGGATAAAAGCCGCGGATTATCACTCTTTGGTTGCTGATTTCTTGGAAGATATACTTGTTGACTTTGATGAGGTAGGAGGTGACGAGACAAATGCACAGAATCAGCAACAGGTTTGGGATGTAGCCGACACAGGTTTTCCCGAATATGGCGAACTCAGAAAAGAGCCAGTTGGTGATGCGATACGAGGTGTATCGGGTGGACGGAAAGAAGCGCAGCACGACCGTCACATAGCTCTGCAATAGCGCCAGGACGATGATCCAGAAAAGCGTACGAAACAGGGCGGCGAATGGCGGACCGAGGTATCGGGTGAGCCGCAAAACTACCGGCACATGCGCTTTCCCGGCTTCCCGGCGAGTCATCCATCGCTCTATTCTGGATCTCGCGCTTCGCCGAACAAAGAAAAGGATAACAAGCAAAACCACAAGGCCGGCGCTGGCCAATGCCGCATAGACAGTTCCCTGCCAATAACGGCTCCACGTGTGATCCTCACGGTATTGTTTCACGACCAAGCGAAGGACTTCGGCGTACTCCTCAGCCAACTCTGCTCGCGGACGTTCAGCGGCCTTCGCGTCGCCTTCGGTGATGCCCAAGATGCGATTGCTGCCGGCGAGTATCTCTGTCCATGTGCCACGGTCCTCCGCGTGAATGGCTTCGATCGGCATATTGGTGTTGCGGCTGAAGGCGATGATTCGCTGCTGAATGGCACTCGCCCGGTCGTTCGGAGTGAATCCCCCAATGGGCGCGTAGATCAGGAGAATTGGTTTGCCATCAATTTCTACTGGTGCACCATTGTTCTCGATCACGACAGAGTCCGAAACCGCAGATTCGTCGCGTGCGGTTTCGCTGGTCGTCCCTGGACTCGCAACCGTAGAGAAGAGAACGACGAAGGCACAGGTGATCAGAAAGCGATGTGCCGGGTATAGGCCCGACCGATACGTCACACGTAGGGGAGGTCGGGCCAAGCTCTTATACGCTAGGCATAGGGCCAGCATGGGAGTCACCACAAAACATCAACGCTCTACAAGAAAGCGTACGGCGGGTGTCTCTCTGCTGAGGCCTGTCAGTTGTACCAGTTGAGTGGCGCTTGCTGGACCGTCGCTCCGTTTGCCGAAGGCCGGGCTGTGGACCGCAACTATCAAATCGCTTCGGCGCGCAGATTTTGCTGGGGCAGTATCGCACTGTCGAGCATGGGATACAGCTTCGCATAGCAGATTCTTGGAATCGTCACCTGGGTCTTAAAGGACACTGGCTACGCGCCGTAAGGAAAATACTATTCGGCTTCCGGAGGGCGACTCTTGCGCAGCTGTTCGTCATCGAACTCAGCGAAAAGTTGCCGAGCCAAGGCGAACACCTTTTGAGGATCCGTTTCCTGCTGGATTCGTTTCGCCCACTCACGCCAGTTTGTGTGAGTAGGTGCAGTGTCACCTGGCACAGCAGTCCATTTCTTCATCGTCCCCAAAGCGCGTCGTGAGTGGTCATCGGGATCCAGTCTCTGGGGTTGCTCACTTTCGCACTTCGCTCTCACAAGCAGAACCAACTCGTTTCTTAAGACAATCTGACTGCTTGACAATGGTACCGGTTACACGGCCAATAACAATGCGGTCGAGAGGAGAGCCTCGGGGGAAGGCACGACGTAAGCGTATGGATGAGGGAAAGAGCTTGTCGTTGCGCCGGAGCACTAAACGGGGAAAGTAATTTCAGGGGTCGGTGGAAACCTGACTCGTTACTCCACTAATCAATCATAAGAGCTTCTGGGGCGTGGAGAAGGATCCGGCCACGTCCCTTAGAAATGGTTCCGGTGCGTACCCAATCGCTCAGGGCGCGGCTGGCTGTAAACCGGCTGATATCGGCCAAGGCGCTGAGCTCATCATTTGTGGCACGGATTACGACTCCCTCGGGATGAATCTCACCAGACTGTTGACCGAGTCTAAGCAAGGTCTTTGCCAGCCTCTCCACGGCAGTCTCTGTGACCAAGGCAACATGGCGTTCGATGTAGTTTCGCAGATAGCCAAAGGCGATCCGCAGGCCATTTTCATTCAGCTGAGGATAGTGGGACAAGAAATGGCGTATATGAGCGCGATCCCAGACCAGCAGTTCACAATCGGACGCTGCTTCTGCGGTTGCAATGTATGCGGACGGAGTCTTCAGCAGTGTCATCAGCCCGATGACATCTCCGGGTACCAATTGCGCCAGCAAGACCAGTTCGCCTCTTTTCGTCATGTGGCAGTAGCGTGCGCGGCCGCTTTGCAGCAACAATAAATGCGTAGCGGGACTACCCCCTGTAGTGATGGCCTGCGTGGCCGGGACCCAGCGAAACTCGGCTGCGCCAACAATGGCATCCATTGCCGATTGCTCGAGCCCTGCTAAGAAGGCGGAGGGTCCAGACGTAACGCATGCGGATCGAGACTTGATCATGCACTAAGCTCCAGGGCCGCAGGGGAGCACGATTCCGCTAGCCGGCCGACTCTCAGCCTTTGCGGGAATGCGATACAGGTGGCACGTCCGCCTGCATCCAAACGAATTGATCCGCGAAAACAGTCAGGCTCGCGAGATGAGTTCGGGATGGGGTCATACAACACCACTCGGGTCACGCTCGCACGCCGTCATGGGGCTTGTGTCTGGTTGGGAAGTCAGTCTCTGTTTCAACATAGACGAGGTACAACGCCGTTCCCAGTGTAGCGACCATTGCGATTGCTATCAGCAGTAAGGTCAATAGCATCCCTTTCTCCTGGCGGTTCAAGAGAGACTGTGATTCTCGTTCGTGGCCCTCGGGCTGTTTGTGCTGTAGGGTCTCAGTGCTCTCACCCCTTGAATAGCTCCGCCACGGGTTGCGGCGCGACTGAGAGAACTAGCAGCATAACAGTGCAAAATTGCGAGCTGGAATAAGAGACCATGGATTCGCGAAAAGCTCAGAGCAACATCAACCGGTAAGGTGGTGTTTAATCGCGTACTGAATCAACTCAGCATTAGATTTCAGGCCCAGAGTCTCCATCATCTTGTACTTGTGGAAAGCTACCGTTCCTGGTTTCAGGTTCAAGACACTGGCAATCTCTTTCATGGACATGCCTTCCGCAAGCAGTTGCAGGACCTCACTCTGACGAGGAGTGATCCGCTTCTCTTCTGCATATGAATCCGTGCTTCTCAGTAGAAAATCCACTGTGTCCTTGGTAATAACGGGAGACAAATACGACTTCGATTGCAGAGCTTGACGAATGCCTTTGACCAACTCCTCAGCTCCGCAACTCTTTACGACGTAGCCGGAGGCGCCACGCCGGAATGCTTCAGCTGCCACCTCCGGCGACATATTCATTGTCACGAAGACCAGCTTCGTTGCCGGCAAGATATGCTTAATCTGATCAGCCGCGTCGAGCCCATTCAGTTGCGGCATCGAAATATCGAGGACTACCACATCCGGTTTGAGTTCGGACGCCAGTTGGACCAGAGTCCGTCCGTTATCCGCAATTCCGACAACATCGAATTCAGGCTCGAGAAAACTCTTGCAAGCTTCGGCCAGCAGGGTGTGGTCATCGGCAATCAATAGCCTGGCTCTGTGACGAAGCTCCATTGCGCATCCCAGATATATAGAATCGTTCTCTTCCCGTCCGCAGAGAGTGTGGAGTTACCGCTGTGTTTCCCAAGTGATATTAGGCAGAAGCGAACGCCACTATAACTGGCAGTTCTCTCAGTGAGATCAAGGAAAATACCTTCGGCCACAAATGGTGCGTATCGAACATTATTTTAGGGAATGTGGCTCTCGTGACTGTCATCTTTGACAGTATGCGTGGTCAGGTGATCCTTCATAGCATTCTGTTGTTTTCAATCACGGTGCGGCTCAATGTGCCGCCCTTTCTCGAGAGGTGGCCTATGCATGGAAGTCGCCGATGGACGATAGCCGTCACAGTACTGCTGGGTTGGCTGACAATAGCAACGCTGCACGCTCTCGACAGTGGTGAAAAAGCCAAGATCCACGGGTTGATCACTGGGCGGACTGGAGACACCCTGAAGGTAAAAACAAGCGATGGCAACATCACGGTTGTTCTTACAGACGATACAAAAGTCCAAAAACCCAAGGGCCTGGGACTTCGCAAGACACAGATGAGCTTCATGGCCCTGATCCCGGGTCTCAAGATCTCGGTTGATGGATTCAGGGACGAGCAGAGCCGGCTGGTAGCGGATACTATTACGTTTTCCGGAGATGATCTGAAGACAGCCGAAAGCATTCAAGCGGGACTGACGCCAACGCAAGAGGGGGTGGAAGCCAATAAGGAGAACATCGCGGGCAATAAAGTGCAGATTGCTGCAAATCGGGAGAAGATTGCTTCGAACGAACAAGAAATTGAAGATGTTTCCAAGCGCTTCAACGACCTGACCGAATTTGATACCAAAGGTGAAGCAACCGTCTTCTTCGCGAGCGGCAGCAAGAGCATCTCACCTAAGGATCAGACTGCTCTCAAGGACCTGGCACACAATGCAGTCAACCTCACGGGATATCTGATCGAGGTCAGGGGGTACGCAGATTCCTCGGGTGATGCCGCAATGAATCAGAAGCTGAGCATGGATCGGGCGCAGGAGATTGTTGCGTTCTTGATTCAAAATTGCAATGTGCCGGTGAGACGCATCGTAGCACCGGGGGCCATGGGCGAGGCGGCTCCAGTAGCTTCGAACGAGACATCAGAGGGGCGCTCGAAGAATCGGCGTGTAGAGGTCAAGGTTCTGGTGAACCGTGGGCTAGCTGGCGAGAGCTAAGTTCGTTCCGGCTAGAGGCCGTCCGGGCTAGTGAAATGGCATGGACGGGGAAGTGAATCGGTTGCCCTGCAGGACCGCTCGAACAGCCGGAGCCAAGTCGCTGGCCACGGATTCCTTCCACACGTAGCCGAGCGCGCCCGCGGACCGTGCAGCTTCAACAAAATCTGGATCGCTGTGCACCGTCACAAAGATGATCCTCGTGGGAGAGGCGAGCCTCTTGAGACGCCACGCAGCTTCTATTCCGTTCACTAGCGGCATGGAGATGTCCAGTATTAGAATATCGGGGAACAATTGAGTCGCAAGCTCGACCGCACGCTTGCCGTCTTGAGCGGTGCCGATGATGTCGAACTCATTCGCAAGTGCCTGAGCAATGGTTCCCACCATCTCTTCCTGGTCATCAGCAATTAGGATCCGAGGCACAGGCATGACAGTGTTCATCCCGTCCAGGTCTGCGATCGCTCTGAAGTGATCTGACCGCAAACCTCGCTCTCGATGGTGCTCTGCATCAACTCGAGAATACGACGAGACAACGTCGATGTCTGCCAGCAAGGTTCACAGTCCTGATCCTATTTACTCCCAGTCTGAACTTGTAGAAATATGTAAATTGGCTAGCTGATCAGACAACGCCCAGATAGCCGGAACCCAGTTTGTGGTCCCCCAGAGCGCGCGTCTTCGCGTATTTCGATCAGATGCCAAGAGCCAGAGATTCGCGCCCCGAAGAAGCATTAAGGAGGCGTCGAACTCATCACCCGGCGAATGCACTTTCTGGTCAGAGCGTCGGGCCGTCTTGATCCAGACAGGGTGCGATATCGGTCGAGCCGACTGTAACTTCTGCCAGTTTTCCCTCCACTACACCCCCACTACTCTCGGGTCGGATCAGCATTGACCCGGTTCTGGCCAGATGAATCAAAATGACGAAAGAGAACGTGACGGAGTCAAGGCTCCAACCAACCAAACCTGTCGTCCCGCTGCTTTGACTAGTTATTTTCGAGCGAGATCACATGGTTTACTAGCCCCGTCCTGAGGAGCTCTTCCATGCACATCCGACATGATCTGTATCGCTTGGAACTTCAAACCGCAAGGGCGGTGTCCTGTCAAACGCCAGCTTCAAGGCTTCGGCGACGCAAAGGCATCCTCATCCTGGTCTTTGCCCTCACGCTGGCGACCGGATGCGGCAAGAAGGAAGCGGTTGTCGCAGCAGCACCTCCCGAAGTGGAGGTAGCGGCCGTTGTACAGCAGGATGTTTCTCTTTATACCGAATTCATCGCAACCCTTGACGGCTACGTGAACGCTCAAATCCAACCTCAGGTGACGGGTTACCTGACGAGGCAGAACTACAAGGAAGGTACCGTGGTTCAAAAGGGGGAGGTGCTCTTCGAGATCGATCCCCGTCCGTTCGAAGCGGCGCTACAACAGATCAAGGGACAGCTAGCCCAAGCCGAAGCACAACTTGGCAAGACGAGGCTTGACGTGTCACGAGATACCCCGCTGGCCAAAGAGAGCGCGATTCCGCAAGCTCAGCTCGATAACGACATTCAAGCCAACCAGGCGGCGCAGGCCATGGTAGCCGCTTCGAAGGCACAGGTAGAGCAAGCGCAGCTTAATCTTGAATTCACGAAGGTACGCTCGCTGGTGAATGGCGTCGCTGGACTGGCAAAGGGACAGATTGGCGATCTGGTTGGGCCTACAACGATTCTCACAACCGTGTCGCAGGTAGAGCCTATCAAGGCTTACTTTGCGATTAGTGAACAGGAATATCTGAAGTTCGCGGAGAGGATCAGCGCGGTGGCTGAAGGTAGAACACGAATGGGCGAGCGGAGGGTTCTTGAACTTATACTCTCGGATGGAACGGTCTATCCACACAAAGGATGGGTCGTACTCGCCGATCGCCAGGTTGATGTGAAGACCGGAACCATTCGCGTGGCGGGGGCATTCGACAATCCGCGCGGCATTTTGCGTCCCGGGATGTTCGGCCGAGTCCGTGCGGTGACAGGAATTGCTAAGGCTGCCTTGCTGGTCCCGCAACGTTCCGTGGTTGAGGCTCAGGGCAGCTACAGCGTCGTCGTGGTCGATTCGAACAATCAAGCCAGCATCCGCCCGGTGAAAATCGGTGAACGCGTTGGCCAGATGTGGGTGATTACCGACGGATTAAAGTCGGGAGAACAAGTAATTGCCGAAGGCATGCAGAAGGCCAGGGAAGGCTCAACGGTTCGCCCTAAGCAATTTAACTTCGCCGGACAAGGAGAATGAACCATGTCCAGCTTCTTCATCAGACGTCCCATCGTGGCCATGGTGATTGCCATTCTCATGGTACTCGTTGGCATCGCAGCAATGTTGGGGTTACCCACAGCCCAGTTTCCAAACATCGCTCCCCCTGAAGTTCAGGTGAAAGCCACGTATCCTGGCGCAGATGCGGTAACCGTTGAGCAGTCCGTCGCTACGCCTATCGAGCAACAAATGAGCGGCGTGGACAACATGAATTACATGTACTCCAACAACGCCAACACGGGGCAGATTACTCTGACCGTCAACTTCGATATCAAGACCGATCCCAATACCGATCAAATCCTGGCGCAGATGCGGACGAATCAGGCTAATTCACAGTTGCCTGCGGACGTGGTCAATTATGGGGTCACCGTCCAGAAGTCCACCACAGCCCCGTTGATGTTGGTGAACCTCTATTCACCGAAAGGGACGTACGACAACATCTATCTCGCGAACTACTCCTATATCAACTTGAATGATCAGCTTACACGTGTGCCCGGTATCGCAAGCGTGAGCGTGTTCGGAGCCGGCCAGTATGCCATGCGCTGCTGGGTCAGGCCGGACAAACTGGCAAAGTTGGGGGTTACAGTTCCGGAAATTGTCAAAGCGATCCAGACGCAGAACACGGTGAATCCTGCAGGTCAGATTGGCGGTGAACCTGTCCCCACAGGGCAGGAATTTACCTATGCTGTGTTGGCACAGGGGCGGCTTCCCTCAGCGGAGGAGTTCGGTCAGATTGTGATACGGGCGAACTCCGACGGGTCGATCCTTCGCCTCAAGGACGTAGCTCGGCTGGATCTTGGGTCGCAGGTCTACAACGTAATCGGGCGTTACAGTGGTAAGCCGGCGGCAGTCGTAGCCGTGTACCAACTGCCTGGGTCAAACGCGGTGAAGGCAGCGGCTGGAGTACGCAAGTTGATGCTGGAGGCCAAGCAGCGTTTCCCGCAGGACCTGGAATACGACATCGCGCTGGACACAACCTTAGCGGTTACTGAAGGACTGAGCGAGATCAAGCACACACTATTTGAAGCCATTCTCCTGGTCATCCTCGTGGTCTACATTTTCTTGCAGGGCTGGCGCGCTACGTTGATTCCGCTGCTGGCGGTACCAGTCTCACTGATCGGCACGTTTGTGGTGTTTCCAATACTGGGCTTTTCCATTAACACTCTTTCACTCTTTGGGCTAGTACTGGCGATAGGGCTCGTCGTTGACGACGCCATTGTCGTAGTCGAGGCAGTAGAGCACCACATCGAGCACGGCATGACTCCCAAGGACGCCGCTTTCAAGGCAATGGAAGAGGTCTCGGGCCCAGTCATAGCAATCGCCCTAATTCTCTCGGCAGTATTTGTTCCCACGGCGTTTATTCCGGGCATTACGGGACGTCTGTACCAGCAGTTCGCAATCACGATTGCTATTTCCGTAATCTTCTCTGCTTTCAACGCGTTGTCACTCAGCCCGGCGCTCTCGGCCTTATTGTTGCGCCCTCGCAAGGAAAGCCGTGGTCCTCTAGGGAAATTCTTCCGTTGGTTTAACCGCATGTTCGGCCGGGCCACGGACGGCTACGTTAGTCTCTGCGGAGGGTTGATTCGCAAGGCCGGCGTGAGCATGCTTCTGCTGCTCGGCATGGCAATACTGGCGGGATGGTTCGGGTCGCGCCTGCCAACCAGCTTCCTGCCGGACGAGGACCAGGGATATGTCTTCGCCGGTCTGCAGTTGCCCAATGCAGCTTCACTCCAGCGCAATGATGAGTCATCTCGCAAGATCGAAGAGATGATTCAGAAGACGCCCGGCGTTCACGCGGTGACGGCAGTGCTCGGTTATAGCATGTTGAGCGGCGCCCAGAATACCTACAGCTCCTTTTACTGGATCACACTCAAAGAATGGGCAGAGCGCAAAGCTCCCGCGGAACAATACGAGGCTATCAAGAAGCACTTGAACCAGGAGCTTTCGAAAATCACTGAAGGTGTTGCTTTCTCCTTCCCGCCTCCAGCGATTCCTGGCGTGGGAGCGTCAGGAGGCTTTACTTTCATGCTGGAAGATCGTGCAGGCAAAGACCCTCAATTCCTTACTCAAAACCTGGACAAGTTTCTTGCCGCAGCACGCAAGCGGCCTGAGTTGGGAGCCATCTACACGACTGCTTTGCCAACGGTACCCCAGGTATATGTTGACGTGGATCGTCCAAAGGTGATTGCCCAGGGTGTCCAGCTCTCCGACGTCTACAAGACGTTGCAGACTTTTATGGGCGGCCTCCTCGTGAACTACTTTAACCGGTTCGGCCGGCAGTGGCAGGTCTACGTTCAAGCAGAGGGAGATTATCGGACGCGCGCGGAGAACTTAGGTCAATTTTATGTGACCAATGATACCGGCCAGCCGGTGCCAATGAGTGCGTTGACTACAATTAAACCCCGCTCCGGTCCAGAATTCACACTGCGCTACAACCTCTATCGGTGTGCGCAGATCAACGGCAGCCCCGCCCCCGGCTACAGCTCCAGCCAGGCAATGAAGGCACTCGAAGATACCTTCGCAGCAACCATGCCGGTTGAAATGGGATATGACTACATGGGCATGTCGTATCAGGAGAAGAAAGCAGCGGAAGGAGTATCACCGGCGGTGATCTTCGGCATGTCGCTGCTCTTCGTGTTCCTTATTTTGGCGGCGCAATACGAAAGTTGGTCCCTGCCCTTCAGCGTTCTCTTGGGGACGCCCATCGCGGTATTCGGCGCGTTCTGGTTCCTGTGGATGCGAGGCTTGGACAACAACGTTTATGCGCAGATTGGATTGGTCATGCTGATCGGCTTGGCCGCCAAGAACGCCATTCTAATTGTCGAGTTTGCCAAGATGGAGTTCGACAAAGGCAAGTCCGCTGAAGAAGCAGCGTTGATTGCGGCAAAGCTGCGCTTGCGGCCGATCCTGATGACAGCATTCGCATTCATCCTGGGATGCGTGCCGCTCTGGACGGCCTCTGGGGCCGGTGCCATTTCGCGACAAGTGCTGGGAACCGCCGTCATTGGTGGTATGTTGGCCGCCTCTGTTCTGGCAATCTTCCTGATTCCGGTGTGCTTCGATGTAGTCGAACGGCTTGCCCATCGAAAAAAGAAGCATCTGCCGCCAGCATCCACACCAGCCATTCTGCCGGCGGAAGGGGATTAACATGTTCAGGTTGCGCTGGCTTACTGCAGTGGTGTTTTTGGTGCTGACGGGATGCATGGTAGGGCCCAAATACAAACGTCCACCAGTTACAGTGCCAGACACTTACCGGGGGCTTGCTCCAGATGCAGGGCCGCAAACTGCGACATCAATCGGCGACGAGAAGTGGTGGGAGGTTTTCCAGGATCCACAACTGCAAGGACTGATCCGGGAGGCGCTCTCGCAAAACTACGATGTACGCATCGCAGCGACGCGTGTGCTACAGGCGCAGGCGGTACTGGGCATCACACGGGCTGACCAGTTCCCGACGATCACTGGGGGCGCATCTTCCAGCAACGAACGTCTACCGGCAACGAGAATCACACCGGCTTTCGAAACTAGCCCTTCCCAAGTTAACCTCTCACTATTCTGGGAACTTGACTTCTGGGGCAAGTACCGCCGGGCTACGGAAGCGGCACGGGCAAACCTATTGGCGACGGAGTGGGGCCAGAAAGCAGTGATGTCCAGTCTGGTCAGCAACGTGGCTTCAGCGTATTTCCAATTACTCGAATTGGATTCCGAAATGGACATCTCCCGCAACACGCTCGCTTCCCGCAAGGAATCCTTACGTCTGGTCGAAGTCCGAGCGAAGGGCGGCGCGACATCGATGCTCGACGTTCGTCAGTCGGAGCAACTGGTTTACACGGCGGCGGGAACTATTCCTGATCTGGAAAGGCGTATCGAGCAGCAAGAGAATCTTATCAGCATTCTGTTGGCTAAGAATCCAGCGCCTGTGACAAGGGGCAAGCCGCTGGTGGACAATGCGATCCTGCCGACGGTGCCGGCGGGGTTGCCCTCGTCTCTGCTGGAGAGGCGTCCCGATATTCAGTCTTCGGAACAACAGTTGGTGGCTGCCAACGCGCGCATAGGCGTCGCGAAAGCAGCGTATTTTCCCCAGATCACGCTAACCGCTGTTGGCGGATACCAGAGTGCGGCCCTGACGAATTTATTTACGGGGCCCGCAGGCTTGTGGAGTGTTGGCGGACAACTGGTACAGCCCATTTTCACCGGCGGAAGAATCCGCTCGAATGTGAGACTGACGGAAGCCCAGAAGCAGGAAGCCGTCCTCGTCTATCAGCAGTCTATTCAGCAGTCCTTCCGCGAAGTCTCAGATTCCCTGGTTGCTTATCGCAAGAATCAGGAATTTCGGGCGCAGCAGGAGTTGGTTACGAACTCCGCGCAAGACGCCACTAGGTTGTCAGATATGCGCTATCGGGGTGGCGTGACAAGTTACCTGGAGGTTCTTGATAGCGACACCCGCTATTTCGATGCCCAACTGAGCCTGGCACAGGCGCGGCTCAACGAGCGACTTGCCTTAGTGCAAGTTTACAACGCACTTGGAGGGGGATGGCAGCAGTAGGAGATCTTCTACAACCATGTTCGCAGACTCGGTGCATCCGTCTACACGAATTCTCGAGCCGATGGAGAGAATCACCGAGGTGCTGTTCGCCTTAATCATGGTCCTCACGTTCACTTGCTCGTTCTCCGTTGCGGGAGCGGGCCGTGAGCAAGTGCGCACCATGCTCGTTGGAGCATTAGGATGCAACCTCGCATGGGGGATCATCGATGCGGTTTTCTATTTAATGGGTAACTTCAGTATGCTGGGCCAAGGTATCCTGAAGCTAAGAGTCCTACGCGAAGCAACCAACCCTGCCCAAGCACACCAGATCATTGCCGATGCGTTACCGCCAGTGGTGGTTTCCGTATTGTCTACGTCAGAACTCGAGAGCATGCGCCAGAAGCTGAACAATCTAGCGGACCTGCCACCCGGTCCGCGACTTCGGGTCACTGATTGGCTTGGTGCTTTGGGAGTGTTCCTGATCGTTGTCTCGGCGACACTGCCGGTAATAATTCCTTTTGCACTGATCGAGGATGCGAAACGGGCGCTGCGAGTCTCGAATGGCATTGCTATTGGGATGTTGTTTGTGACGGGATACGCGTTCGGGCGTTTTTCAGGCCATCGTCCCCTGTGGATGGCCACTGCTATGGTCATTCTGGGAGGGGCCATGGTTGCGATCACAATTTTCCTCGGAGGATAACAACCACGCGATCTTTATGGACTTCCGCAATCGCAATTGTCCTCGTGGGAATTGCCGCAGCTCAATCACCGAATGGCGAGACGGCGAGCCCTTCAGCGGACTCCTCCCACGACGAGTGGTCTTTTTCCCTCAACGTCGCAGGCTACATTGTGCCTCACGACCGATCCTACGCTTCTCCCACATTCTCTGCCGATCGCGGCCATTTTCATTTCGGATCGCGCTACAACTACGAGGACAAGGGAACCGGCTCTTTATGGGTCGGCTATAACCTTCAAGCGGGCGAGAGGCTGGTCTTCAGGGCCACTCCGATGGTGGGTGGCGTTTTCGGTAACACAACAGGGGTAGCTCCAGGGTACCTGGCGGGAATTAACTGGAAACGACTGGACCTCTCCACGGAAGGCGAATTCGTATTCGATACACGGACCAGTGCGGGTAACTTTTTCTACAGCTGGACGGAACTGAGCTACACGCCCAGGGATTGGTGTCGGGTGGGTCTCGTGGCGCAGCGGACAAAGGCTTACCAAACCAGCCTCGACATTCAGCGCGGGATCCTGATCGGTCTCTCGCACAAGCAGGTGAATTTCACAACCTACATATTCAACGCGGGGTGGACGGACCCAACTGTGGTTCTGTCGCTTGGGGTCAATTTTTAGTTGCGCGTTTTGCAGGACGTTCCCCATTCGGCTCTGCCTGCCGTGAGGCCACTACTGCCTGGGGATTGTTGGCTTCTGGCCAGCCGAAGAGGCTCCCGGCGTATGACTACCACGTGCCAATACGCAGGACGATGCCAGTGCTGAGACGAAGGCCATGATCGAAGTTCCTGCCGTTCAGATCTCCGAGCCAGGAGCGTGTGTAGTCGAGATTGGCGACACGCAACGCGAGGGCGCGGTTAAGGGCGAGGTCGACTCCGCCTCCGAGCTCCATGGAAAACCCAGTCGTCTCCCAGTGCTGGGTGTACAGGTCATAATATTTGTGTTTGTCTGCGCCTGGCGGTACCTTTGAGAGCACCAGCTTTTCGAGTTGGGGGTTTAGGAGTTCTTCTGTGATTTTCTGTACCCCGACCCTGAAGTGGGCATGTGGGCTCCACCGTCCTGCGGTGTGGACGATCCATTGAGGGCCGACAGCGAAAGTCAGCGAGTCCCCGCTCCAGTTGCGAGGCAGGGAGTTACCCAGGGTGCAGCCACTCACTGCCACCGTCCACTGCCTAAGGTCTGTGGCTCGAAAAGCACCAATCCCTCCACCTCCCAGGCAATTGAGCCCACCAATCTGATATAAGCCCGGCAGCGACGCAGCCAGTTCGAACTTGGGCACGACATTGAATCCCTCGGGATGACCTACTGGGCTAACGGCTGCGGCGAGCGACTCCGAGCGGCGCAGATAAATCTCACCATCGTATTGAGTGGGGCTGGCGCGGTTTTCCCGACGCCAGGGGGAATGGAACATCATTAGGTTGGCGAAAGTTTGAGGCGGGTTAAGAGCCATTCGCGTCAGAATCCGGACATTTCTGTTGTGTACACGGTTCTCGATGGGAACCGTAACGTACCGGTCGACGGCATCTCCGGCGACCATCCAAACCAGGCCGCCATTAGGTGTTATCACATGGTCGACAAACCCGTACTGGCAGCAGTACCGCTGAATCTGCCCGATGGACGCTTCGCTAATAGGGCCAATCTCAAATTGTTCGCTAAAGGCCCACGCAAAGGCGTACGCGCGTAGGCGGCTCATCCAATAATCTCGGTCGGTACCGAACTGCACAACACGATAGCGAGGGTCATGATGGATAAAGATGTAACCAGAAACCGCACCCTCGATGGGATGGCCCAGGTAGTTCTCATAATAGCCATCGCCATCCGACCAACCGTGCATTGCCCCTAGCGACTTGAAGTACCCCCCGACGACACTGTTGTTTAAAGCTTCGCGTGTTCCTGCTTCCGTACCCAACCGGAAAGAATGCATGACCCCGAGGTAGGACATAGAGCCCTTCAACAGCGATTTCCACTCAACGCTCGAGGCAGGATAATCAGACCGGACCACGGGCTTGGGAAGGGGCGAGATGGGGATTGCAAGTGCATCCGGCTCTGCTGAGTTGGAGCTGGAGCTGTCAGCAATGTCCGATAGCGCAGAGAATGGGATACTGGGTTCCGCCAGACTCGAACCGACTCCGATCGGTTCGGGTCGAGAAGTCGTCGCCACGCTCGCAGCTCCCGCGTACTTGCTAATACCTCTGTCCTGGGCACATGCCGAAGAAAATCGCGTAATTAGAAATAGAGCAGTGAAGATGAAAAATAATGGGTTCCTCATGAGACTTTCGCCTGACTTGTTTTGGAGGACCTTCGACCAGAGGGACTTTCCGTAAAAACCACATGGTCAGCATCCCAAGCTCAGAATTACAGAGGCGAATAGTCGAAGGAACTGTGAACAGTTACAGACGACGCGCACATTTTTCTGCAAAGCCAGACCGTCCCGAACCGAATGGGTGCTGGGTTCGGTTCCCAGCCCGAGTTGTTGTGCGGACTGTCATTTCTATCAGTGGCGCGGGAGTTTTCTTGCTCCTACCCTTTGCTTGTTGTTCGCGTTCGGCGATCGTGTGGCTCGGGCGACAAGCATTCCAAATGCAATGTGGAATGTGTATGACGTCTGGTGTCAGCAAGCAGTTGAGAGTTACAGTCCCGCACATGCGAATGGTGGCTGCTCGGGGAGTTGGCGGTATTCCCGGGAAGTACGGAGATCACAACACTGAACCAAATCCAACGGCCAACCCTTCGAGCTGGGGATGAGAAGTGTCGCTAAATGCGCTAATAGCGAGAGTCGGAGCTCAGCGTAGATGATGTGAGCGTCATGGCCGTTACAGAAAGAATGTAGACCATTCGTTTCAGACAACAACGCGAGTCGAAGGAAAAGCGATATGGCAGCGTACGCACAACCATTCAGCCACCATCTGCAGGAGAAGCGTTCAGCGTGGCGGGCTTTGGCAGGCCATTACAGAAAAGTTCGTGACATACACCTCCGTAGACTCTTTGCCGATGACCCCTCGCGTGGTCAACGCCTGACGGCCGAAGGCGCAGGGATTTACCTGGACTACTCCAAGAATCGAGTAACAGACCAGACCATAAAGCTGCTCATACAACTGGCAGCTGAGTCCGGCTTGCAGGCGCGGATTGACGCAATGTTCCGCGGGGAGAAGATAAACATTACTGAAAACCGGGCGGCCCTGCATGTGGCGCTTCGCGCACCAAGAGGGGCATCCGTCTTCATTGATGGCGAGAATGTCGTGCCACGGGTCCATGCAGTACTCGACAAAATGACTCAGTTTTGCAACCGTGTCCGACGAGGTGAGTGGAAAGGCCAGACCGGCAAGCGCATTCGCAATATTGTCAATATCGGAATCGGTGCTTCAGCATTGGGCCCCGTTATGGCGTACGAAGCGCTGAAGGCATACAGCGATCGGACCATGACGTTTCGATTTATAGCAAACATTGACGGTAGTGATTTTGTGGAAGGTGTTCGAGATCTCGATCCATCCGAGACGTTGTTCATTGTCTGTTCCAAAAGCTTCACGACCCTCGAAACGATGACGAATGCTTATTCGGCCCGTGCCTGGCTACTCGCTGGGCTTGGAGATGACAAGGGCTCCATTGCTCAGCACTTTGTAGCTGTCTCGACGAATGCCGACGAAGTGGCGAAGTTTGGTATCGATACCACGAACATGTTCGGCCTTTTGGACTGGGTCGGAGAACGCTTTTCGATCGACTCAGCGACTGGACTGTCTACGATGCTTGCCATTGGACCCGATCAGTTTCGCGTAATGCTAGATGGCTTTCATCAGATGGATATGCATTTCCTAGCGACTCCCTTCGAACGTAACATTCCCGTCCTGCTGGGGCTGCTAACTGTTTGGTATGTCAATTTCTTCGGAGTCCAGTCGATCGCGATTTTGCCTTACGAGCAGTACCTCAGCCGATTCCCCGCATATCTGCAGCAGTTGACGATGGAGAGTAATGGTAAACACGTAACCCTTATTGGGACAGAGGTCACTCAGTTTACCAGCCCGGTGTACTGGGGTGAACCGGGCACGAACGGTCAGTATTCGTTTTACCAGTTTATTCATCAGGGGACCGGTCTCATACCGTGCGATTTTCTCGCGTTTGGAAAATCGCTGAATCCGATCGGGCGCCACCACGACATGCTCCTGGCAAACGCATTTGCCCAGGCTGGGGTGTTGGCCTTTGGGAAATCGGCTGAGGAAGTCAGGGCTGACGGGGCGCCCGATTGGCTCGTGCCGCATCGGGTATGCGATGGCAACCGGCCGTCGAACATGATCCTTGCAGACCAGCTCAGCCCGGCAACGCTGGGCAAACTTTTGGCCTTGTACGAACACTCGGTGTTCACTCAGGGCGTGATTTGGAACATCAACTCATTCGACCAGTGGGGCGTAGACCTTGGGTCGGATCTGGCGCAGCAAATCATTCCTGAACTCGAAGGCACAGAGGAACCCGTGTTGGAACACGACAGCTCGACCAACGCGCTAATCCGCCGGTATCGGGAGTTCAGAAAGAACGGCACGAGAGCGGCAGAACAGAGCACTGTGCTCGGTGTAGGGCCACGGAAATGTGTATCACCGTTGTAACGATAGGGCGTTGATTCCACTCTGGCCTCCTCTTGGCTTCTCGAGTGAGAACCAGCGCCGGCTATTTCTGGATTTCGATATGTCGAAAGCCGGAGCAATCTGCGGTGATGCTTCTTGGTGATCTGAGACCATTCGGTTGGACCCGGTTATGAGCGAAGAATTTCAATCGACCGCGCTCAGAGCGGCTGAGTTACGCAGTGAGCGCCTGCGCATCTTCGGTGTCCTTTGCTTTGTGGCAGTATTTGTCGGCGTAACGATCGTGCGGGTATTTGTTATCCGTACTGCGTCCAGTGAGAGCCCGTGGATTTGGAGTTTGCTGCTGGCTGCCGCCATTGCCGCTTACGAGGGTTGGACGTTGCGCCAGGTAGATACTGCCTTGAAGACAAGCGCTAGCCTCCCAAGAGGATTTTGGGTGCTTAGCACGATTGTAGAGACGTCGATTCCTGCATTTGCACTTGCATTCCTGGTCAATTCACAGATCGAGAGTGCATATCGCCCTCTGGCCAGCCCGGCGATCCTCGTTTTCTTTATCTTTATTATATTGTCGACGCTTAGGCTGAGCCCTTGGATCAGCGGTCTCTCCGGGGTTGTTGCCAGCGTTGCTTATCTCTGCGCCGCTTTGTATTTGGGGTGGCGGCCCCCGATTCCCGGCGTTCCGGCCCATGTCACCCAATCCAGCGTAAGCCTGAATGCGATAACCCTCTTTGTGGGTGGGATCGTGGCCGGCGCGGTGGCTGGACAAATTCGTAAACATGTTCAGGCGGCGCTTCGCGAAGCAGAAACCAAGAGCCAATTGAAGGCCGTCCAGCACGACCTTCAAGTAGCACAATCCATCCAACAGTCACTGCTTCCGCGGGATACGCCTCACCTTGCAGGATTCGACATTGCCGGTTGGAATCGGCCCGCGGATGATACTGGTGGTGACTATTTTGACTGGAAGACACTCCCCGACGGGAAGGTGGTCGTCAGTCTCGCCGATGTAACCGGTCACGGCATTGGGCCGGCGTTACTGGCCTCGGTGTGCCACGCCTATGCCCGATCCAACTTTGCTTCGGCGCGGGACCTCACGGCGGCCCTCGAACGAATCAATGAAGAACTCGGAGCTGATCTCACCACTGGACGGTTCGTAACCTTTGCAGCTGCGGTCTGCTGTCCTGGGTGTCCTGACGTGGAGGTGCTTTCTGCGGGACACGGTCCTATCATTATCTATAGCCGTCCAGAAGACCGGTTCACTGAGATGAACGCCCAGGGGCTTCCCTTCGGTATTCTGCCCTCTTTCCGCCCAGATCCCGCCGCACATCTGCATCTTCAATCCGGCGACCTAGTGCTGCTGGTCACGGACGGCTTTTTCGAGTGGGAAAACGATCGGGAGGAGCAGTTTGGTGTTCAGCGAATGGAAGATGTCATTCGAGCGTCGCGAGACGCGGCATCCGCGGAGATCATCTCCCGGCTCTACGAAACTGTTACAACATTCTCAAACGGAACCAAGCAGCAAGACGACTTGACCGCAGTAATCATCAAGCGGTTGTGAACGAGGAAACGCTTGGCGCTGAGGAAGGCAACACGATTCGGCGTCACGAGGTTGTGCCGAACGGGCCTAGCTTTTACGGTAGGTTGCGCATCCCTTCTCGGCAATGCTCAGGACCTGGCTCCGCGCGCATACCTCATCACCCCTAAACACTCGAATGCCATCACGTTGAGCTATGCGTACTTCAGTGGCGAACTTCTCCTTGATGGCGCGGTCCCGATCACGGGTGCCACGGCAAAAGTCAACGTGTCGGTATTCAGCTACACCCACTCCCTCAACCTGTTGGGGCGTTCCGCGAATTTCAGTGCATCGCTGCCTTATGGTGTGGGCAACTTCCGGGGAACGGTGGTGGGTGCCGAAACGAATGCCTATCGCTCTGGTGCTCTGGATTCCGCCTTCCGGCTGTCCGTCAACCTGAAGGGTGGGCCCGCGATGGATGTGCAAGAGTTCCGAAAGTGGCAGCAAAAGCTGCTCCTTGGTATCAGTCTTAAGGTAGTGGCTCCGACTGGACAGTATGACCCCACAAAACTGCTCAACTACGGGGCCAACCGCTGGGCGTTCAAGCCAGAACTCGGCCTATCTCGACGGTGGCAGCATTGGTTGCTCGATGCCTATGGAGCGGGGTGGTTCTTCACGACGAACCACGATTTCTTTTCGCGGAATCAGTTCTCACCCGGGACGAATACTCAGAAGCAGAATCCGATCTTCGCGTTCGAGGGACACCTGAGCTACGACGTGAAGCCTCGGCTTTGGACTTCGCTCGACGGCAATTTTTGGGTTGGTGGCCGTAGCACCTTGAATGGCGTTGAAAATCCAACCACACTGCAGCGAAACTCTCGCGTTGGAGGTACAGTCTCCGTGCCCGTGAGCAAGCATCAGTCTATTAAGTTCAGCTACAACCGCGGTGCTTACATCAGGTATGGGGGGAATTACCAGAATGTTTCGTTCGCTTGGCAGTACTCCTGGATTGGGACACCTAAGTAATTCAGAAGAAATAGTGCCCTTGACTGGGCATCGTGGTGTTTGCGGACTCTGAACTGAATCGCAAAGGGGCACGTTTTATGGAGCCACCGGTATCTCCCGTCCTCTTCTCTATATTGCTTTTCCTCAGCATGTTGATGATGTTAGAAGTTGGCCGCCGCCTCGCGGTCAGGCGTCGGTCGAAAGAGGTCGACGGCGAGCGGAGTAACCTGGGCCCGATCGAGGGTGCGGTGTTTGCCATTTTTGGCTTGCTGATGGCGTTTACTTTTTCGGGAGCAGCATCCCGGTTTAACGAAAAACGCATGTTGATCGCCGAAGAGGCGAATACGATCGAAACAGCATACCTGCGGTTGCACTTGGTGCCCGACGCGGAACCCAAGCTGCAGGATTTGTTTCGCCAATACTTGGACTCACGGCTTGAAACTTATCGGAAGTTGCCAGATATGAAAGCAGCGAGCCTGGAAATGGGCGACTCCAAGAGGATTCAGGAACAGATTTGGACCGGGGCAGTCGCAGCCACCCGTCTCCCAAGCTCCCATCCTGCCGCGGGTTGGTTGTTGCTTCCCGCGCTGAACAATATGATCGACATCACCACCACCCGCACGATGGCGCTGCAAATGCATCCCCCCAGAATCATCTATGCGCTTCTTTTTGGGCTGGGCCTCATCTGCTCGCTCTTGGCTGGCTATCGGATGGCGACCGGACAGCACCGAAGTTGGCTGCACATTCTCGGCTTTACGGTGATTACAGTGATTGTTGTTTACGTCGTCCTCGACATCGAGTACCCGCGTGCCGGTCTTATCCGCCTTGAAGCCGCTGACCAGGTTCTAGTGGATCTCCGTCAAGAGATGAGATGAATTCGATAAACGGAGGACGCCGGCTTCAGGTGCGGGAGAATATCCGGTCCTGTCGGCTAACGCCCCGTGCTTAAAAGGCACCGTCGCTCCGCATTTGCTTTACCACCAGTTTGACCAGGCGGTCGATCGCTTTGTTCACGTCGGTAGGGTTAAACGTGTCGGTGATACCCGTCCAGACGAGTTCTCCTTCTCCTGATGAGACAACGTAGAGATTCGTCTCGATGCGTACCTTCTTTTCCTCCTTCAAGTATCCGGGAGTGTAGACCATCGGGTATACCGCGCCATAGTAACCGTAGAAGGTGCCATAGTAGGGAAGGGGCGGGGGAACGTAAGCAGTTCCCGGAACATAAGTGACGGTATTATCTACTTTAATCAGTCGTGACACCACGACTGCATCGAGCTTGTTCTCCCGCACCTGTGTCTTGAGGTACTGCAGATCGAGGTGGGTACCCTCTGGCCTGAGCAAAATCGTATTGCCGGGAATGGTTTCCACCCCAGTGTCCGCAAGTTGCCCTGCAAGTGCGTCTTCGAAGTCGGCACGGATTTTTGCTTTGTCACTCAGCCCCAGGGCTAGCACGCGAGAAAAAGGTTGGGTGCGCACGTAGGCGGGGTTCTTCCAACTCATCACCACCTTGCTGGATTTGCCCACTGCTGACATGACCACGAACAGAAGGCTCACTCCAACTAGGATTCGTCTACACCAGAAGCGAACCATTTCATCTCCGATCGTTTCAGGATATGTGAGCCGACGACGCAATGGGAGCTCTCCTGCGCACAATCCGATTGCTTAGTGCTCGGGATAGAACATAAGGCAACGTGATCAGCACCGGCCCAACCAGCAGGGCTGCGCCCGGACGGACCTCATGAAAGATGAGAAATTGCGAGATGACCTCCAGGATAATCGCGATCGCGACCAGATCCTGAATCGAAGCGAATGCGCTTCCCAACAGTTTACGCCGGTGTTTTCCATGAAAAGCGAGCGCCCATAGAAATGGAGGGAAACCTTCCCGAGCATCTTTAATTCCACTTCTCACGCCAAGCAAAATTGCCACCGTTGGTTGCACGATGAAACGCAATCTTCCCGGTCCAGACAGACGTGCCAAGATGTCCTGAAAAAACCGCTCGGTAAACAGGTACGGGTCGCCAGTGTGAATTAGTTTGCGTATAGCGCCTGGCAAGGCAGCCAATAATAGTGCGATCACCACCGCATACAGTATCGAGGTACGGGAAATGGAAGACATTTGTCCCTCATGCACAAGCGAACTAGGGTGCGAAAGTGTTTCGCTTCACCCGTTCTTCGGTTTCTTTCCTGCATTTGCGCTTTTGTCCTGGAGTAAACTCAAATTCCACTTCCAGCAGAAACGCTCTGCTCCGACATCACTTCGTGGGGTTGGACAGTGTCTTCCAGCCACGCAAGAAACAATTTGTATCCGATGGACAAAACGATTGCTCCGAGAAAGAGTCCGATAGCGCCCATTGCCACGAAACCGCCAACCACACCCAGGAACACGACCATCATTGGAACGGCTACCCCACGCCCCAGGAGCAACGGCTTCAGCACATTGTCCATCGTTCCCACGATGAGACACCAGATCAGAAAGATCACAGCCTTGGTGGTGGTGGCAACTGCGAACACGTAGATCAACGCCGGTACCAGTACCACTACTCCAAGCTGGAGCACGGCGGCAATCAGGAACATCGCGCCCCACAATCCAGCACCTGGCAGCCCCACCACCAGAAATCCGAGGACGGCGAAAATTGACTGGATAAACGCAACGCCAATGATTCCGGTCGTGACGCTACGGATCGTAGCTCCGGCAAGTTCTACAAATTCCGGGCCCTTGTCGCCAAAAAAACGGCCCGCTAGTGAGTGAGCCACTTTCTCACCACTCTTGGCGTTGGCGAGAAGGACTCCGGAAACGAAAATAGAAAGAATACATTGCAGGACTGCCACGCCGATTCCAGCAGAGGCGGAAAGGATGTGTGGAACTAGCGCTTTGATCTGAGGCGCAAACTGTTGCAGCACAGCGGATAGGTTCTTCGATGCCAGTTCCCATACATCCTTTAAACGAGCACCTACGATAGGCCAAGCTGCAACACGCGGAGGAAGCGGCGGGATAATCGGCATTCCCTCTTTGAGGTGTCCCACCAGATTCTGAATACCGTCCACCAATGATCCGGTCAGCAAAATGACCGGCAAAATCAGGAGTGCGAACAGGAAAATGGTGCAAACGACCGCGGCAAGTATTCTGCGTCCACCCAGGAGATTCCGTATTCTCCGGTAGCCGGGGTACACAGCAATGGCAATAATGACGCCCCATGCAACCAGAGGCAGAAAGGGGCGCACGATGAGGAAACAACCGGCGGCCAGCAAGATGAAGAGCCCAACGTTGATGGACACTTCAAGTGCTC
>Ga0070716_100000194_pt1 | contig 23978 bp, 33 predicted proteins | sample LARL112metaG_FD_71395 | JGI IMG/M metagenome (GOLD analysis project Ga0070716, IMG submission 71395) | Corn, switchgrass and miscanthus rhizosphere microbial communities from Kellogg Biological Station, Michigan, USA - LAR L11-2 metaG | ecosystem: Host-associated > Plants > Roots > Rhizosphere... | reverse complement strand
TACAGACGATACGGATGTAGGGGTCCATCACCGGATCCATCCGCTGCACCATCCAGGGACGCACGTTGAGGATCTGGTTCGGGAACGCATGGCCGGCGTCGGCTTGGGTGCCAGGAGAGCCGCCCATGTTCTGCACGAATACACTGAGGCCGTTCATGGCGTTCTGCACGGTGCCTTCGAGGGCAGGCCCGTAGAACAAGCGCAACCGGCCCGTGATCGCGATGGGGTCGCCGCCGGCGTCAGTTTGCCGCATCAGCACGTTGATCGCGTCGATCAAGCCCTGGGTGGACAGCGGAGGATTGTCCAGCGAGGCCCCGTTGGCCTTAATGATCTGGTTGTGAAACGCCGTCTTGTAGACCGCCGCCGCCGGCCCAGCGGCGTCGATGTACTGCTGGGTGATGAACTTGGTGATGCCGCGGTTCCCGGCAATCGAGAGCCGGTTGGCCCGGTCGTTGAAGATCCCGAGGTCATCGTTCACGAGCGCCGGCCAGTTGATCGACGTCATCGCTTGACCGAGCAACGGCGAGTACGTGATGGCCGATGTGTCGTTTGGCGAGGTCGTCAGGCTCGCGTTTTTTTGCGGCACCGGCCCCTTCATGGCCCGCTGGCCGGGAGGCTCGGCGGGATCGCGGTACGTCAACGGACTGACACCACCGTCGAGCAAGTACCGCTTGACCGTACGGAAGTCCCGCAGCGTCTTCACCTTCACCAGCGCCTTGTTGGCGATGGGGAACGCGTTGAAGTAGCCGTAGTACAGCCGGTCCAGCACATCGACCGTCAACGCCTGGTAGTCCGTGACCGCCATGGTCTCTTGCAGCGAGACGAAGCGGCCGGGATCGTTGAACCCGCGCCCGTAGAGCCCCGGATACCGCTCGGCCAGGTACCGCACGATCGGTTCACGGGTCGGCGTCATGGCTTCGCTCAACAGCAGCGCAGGCTCGACGCCCTGGATGACATCGGCGTAGAGCTGTGCGGCCGCAGCGATCCGGCGTTCATGCAGAGCCGTAGCTTCCCGGCGTGCTTTCACGAACCCCGATACGGCCGCGTGATTCCCGGCCCACTGCCCCAGCCCCTCGGGGTCCCCGGTGTAGCGGTCAACAAATTGCAGATTGGTCGGTTCCATGTTACTGGCCTCCCCCTACGAGTACGCTGGGCGTTCCCGTGACACCCGATCCAACGCCGGGATCACTGGGATCGATCCGTCCGAAGAACGTGCCGCCAGTGTTGCCGTCTAGCGTGAATCCTGTGGTCACATTGGTAGTCGCGTCGAGCGTGCCGCCGTCCGCGAACACCTTGTCACCCGGCTTCAAGGCGTGATTGACAGCCGGCGAAAGCTGAGTCGCGCCCGTGACAGGTAGAAAGAAACTGCCGTTCAGGAGGAACACCGCGCCGCCCGTCGATGCCTGATAGCTGTTGAGTGCTACGCCTGGCAGAGTTCCGATCAGTACTGGGTCGCCAGCCAGAACGGTTGTGGGACAATACTCGAACCGTCTTGATGTCGGTGTGCCGGTCTTATCCTGGTTTGTCACGTTAGGCCACCTTTCCCCGCGCGGCGATTTCGGCCGCTTCCTTGGGCATTCCGATCCGGCGGAAGTTCTCGGTGAGTGATTCGCGGTGTTCCTTGCGCTCGCGCTTCGCTTCCTTCAGCCGCTTCTTTTCGGCCTTGGGGTCCGTCTCGGTCAGCGCGGTACCGGAGCCCATTCCGACGACCCGGCCGGTGCCCGTCAGTTGCGCGACGTACGCGGCTTCGCGCTTGGCTTCGGCCATCACGAGTTCCGCGAACTTCGGTGCATCGAGTTCGCCGTCCTTGGCCGGAATCTCGCCACGGAGCACGGTCTCGATGACCCGCTGTTTCGAGGCTTCGTTGAGCGCAAGACCCGATAGAATCCGCGTCGATTCCACGGTGGCATCGGCGCGCAGCCCCTTGCGTTCGAGCGCCTGGACCCGCGCAGCCTCGGTGGTGGTCTGCGCGGCCGTTACCGCCTTCAGCACCGCGCTTTCGACAAGTTTTGTGATTTGCTCTTCCGTCATTTCCGTCTCCTGTTGAGTTGCGCCGGTTGCGCTTTCCTGCAAAATCAATCCGCCCGCGCCCGCGCGCGTCACGACGTCCACGCTTTCGGCGTGCGTCAGTTCCTTCAAGACCGGCAGTCCGTCTCGCTTCTGTCCGGACTCCGCGATTCCGCTGGCCCGAATCGACATCCCGACATGCGCGGCCTTTTCTTCCACGGTCTGCGCGTGATCCGCGAACACTTTCATGCGGGCATAGAGGCCCGGGCCTTTCGCGTGCGTCTCCTGATACGTGGCGCCGGTCGAGAGCACGCCCGCCAGATTCTTGACATCGCCCTCGGGCCGCGCGGCTTCTTCGGCCGCCGTGGGATGGTTCAGGTAGACGTGCGTCCCAGCCTTAAACACATTCGGGCCGTCGCGCTTCAATACTTCTTTCGGGTAAAACGCGGATGAGCCGGCGCCGGGCGCGATCAGCTTGATCTCGTAGTCGGCTTTGGCTTCCCGCAACACGATGGTTTCGAGGGTCGCGGCGGATTCGACGAGCAGCAGCTCGCCGCCCACTTCCTGTTTTGCTCCCTCTTTTGAGGTCGAAGAATCGGAAGTGTCTCCCTGCCATGCCTTCGGCAGATACTTGGTCCAGCCCTTCTTCTTCGCGATCCGGATGATGCTGGACTTCAGCGCGTCGGTCGATTTGTTTCCGGCGCCCGCTCTACCCATCGACCGCACCGCCGCCATGACGTCGCCGGGTTTCAGGATCGGGAAACTCTTGCCCTTCCCGGCAAAATCGCCCGAGTCCGCCGCGTCCCTTTCGGCCTTCGAGACGAACCGCTCGGTGAAGATCATGCGGCGCATGAACGCGGGCATCTTTCTGGCCTCGCTGGCTTCGGTCTCATCCATCCCGGCGTAGTGATCGGATTCGTCGGCCTCTTCGTCATACACGGTGCGCGGCACTACGTTGATGGCCTGGTCGGCGTCGATCGTGCAGGTCCGCTTGCCGTTCACCATGCCGATTTCGTACGGCGCTCTGTAGGTTTCGCCGTCGCAGCAATAGATCACGTCGCCCGATTCCCAGTCTCCGATCACGTCGCGCACATAGGCGTACTTGCCGGGGAACATGTCGTGGAGTGAGTCGCACAGCGCCGCGCAGGTATCGGACTGGGTGAGTTCGAGGGTCGAGATCGCTTCGGCGAGTAATCGCGTCTTCAGCGCCTTCTGATGCTCTTTGGTGTAGACCACGGGCTAGCGCAATGATTCCACGGAAGTTGCCCGAAGCCCAAGCCATGTTATATTACATTCTTGAAACCGAAGCTCTGCACGCGTTGCAAAAAAGAGCCAGCCGGATCACACGGCCAGCTCTGTAAAGCGTGCGTCAACATCTACATGCGGGACTATCAGAAGACCAAAACGACCCGTACTTTCCGCCGTGGTTTCGAGCAGTGCCGCGCGCTCGCTATCGCTCAGTTTGAAGTGATCGGCGATGCCGGGATGACCGGCTATACCGCCGCCACCATCATGCGCCGGTTGGATTTGGTTGAGCCTAAACCGGCTCCCTCAGCTTCAGCCGGCGCGAGCCGTTGCGGGTTTTTGCCCGGATGAGTTTCTGAACATTCTCGACCAGCAGCTTGTGGCCTTCGTCATCCCGCACGTAGATGCCGTTCAGCAGCCCTTCCTTGCGGATCTTCTCGAGCTGGGCCGCGTTCGATTCCTCGATAGAGCGTTTCACATCTTCGATGGTGGCCAGCATCCTGATTTCCTGAATCGCCAGCTTACACAGCGCGATCAGCTTCCGCATCGCCCACCCGATCAAGAGCAGCGCGAGGCCGCTGATTACCGCCGTCCAATCGAGATGCCAGTTCACCCACCCATTATGCACACAATGGGCTGGAAAACCACCGCGAATTATTTCAGCGGCCTTCGTAGGGCTGCTGTGAAGGTTTGCGTCCGATGCCGCCGATGGCCTGGTGATTCGTGCGCGAGAAGTAGAAGCCGACGACGGTTCCGAACGCAACGCTCATGATGGTCGGGACTTGCTTGTCGCTGTGAGTGAACGCGTCAAAGACGCCGCTCGCCATCGTTGCACCGACGACGATCAGCGCCACGATGGCTTGCGTGTATTCCCAGATCAGGTTGACGCGCCGCTGTCCCGCCGTCGTGATGTCCTCTTGCGCGGTGGTGGTCGGCGGAAGCGGCTGGTCCGTCGGCGTAAATCCCATGCCGCGATTCTACACTATCGCGTGGTCCAGAGCGCGAGCAACACGACCGCCATGGCCAGCAGCCCAATCGCGGCGTTGAGCATCACGGTGGCCCCATGAAGAATCCGGCGGATCGCTGCGCGTTCGTAGGGCCGGACGTTGGAGCACCGAACACCGCAATTGCCGCCGCCCAGTTGATTCCGGCTGTGAGGGTGTAGCCGGCTGACTTGGCCGTCGCACTCGATTGGATCAAGTAGGCGGATTCCTGAAACACCGCGCCGCCGCCGGTCTGGGTGAGCCGCGTGAAACCATTCGTCGGGCCGCTCGAATAATCGTTCACGGTCCATGCCCCGATGGCCACCACCAGATTACTCGCCGTCGCGGGAGTTACTGAGTTGGTTGTGACGGTGCTGCTTGCTACTCCGGTGTTTGAGTTGGTCGCGTCTGGAACGGCGTTGTTCAAACCCGATACCGTGATGACTGAGAGATTGAGCCTTACTTCGTTATTGGAGTCAATTTCCACGCCAGTCACACCCGCAGGAGAAGTGTGCACATAGCAGATATTGGTGGTTATCGCGGTTCCAGCAACCGGGGTTCCGCAGGTCATGGGCGCGTTAGAGGGATTCAGTGTTACGGCTATGCCGCCACCCTCGACGGCGGCGTTGTAGCTGACGAAAGCAACAATACTATGGCCCGTGGTGTTGGTAAACAGCACATCAACGGGTAAGCCGCTGTCCGTATTCGATCCCCTGTTGGTTACAACTATCGCGGCTGACAGCGACCAGCAGAGCAGCGAGGCGAGGATGACTTTCTTCATGGCTCAGTACCCCGTGATGCAGCCACGCACGTACCATTTCGTCGCGGTTCCGTTGTAGACCGCCGTGATGAAGCTGTGGCTCGACAGGCCCGCCGAAATCGTACAGGCCGTGATCTCCGCACCGAAACCGAAGTTGGTCCCGAACGCGAGCGTCTTGGCCGCACTGGCGTTCTGGATCACTTCCCACGTCGCGACTTTTCCGTCCACCGAATTAGTCGGGTTGCTCAACGTCACGTTGGCCGTAAGTGCTCCGACCCGGTAACTCACGCTCAAACTATTCCCCAGGGACGCATCGCTCGCAATGGTGGTGCCGTTATCGGTGAGCGCGACCGGCGTGGGGCTTCCGACAGACCCAGTAGGTCCGGTCGGTCCCGTTGGTCCAGTAGGCCCGGTCGCGCCGGTGTCTCCCTTGGGCGGCGTGTATTGAGCCGCGAGCGAACCCGCGAGCACGATAAGGATCGCAATCAGTTTGCCCATGTGATGCTCACCTTGTCGCCCGAGGCCACCAGATAGAACACTTTGGACAGATCGTAGCGATCCTCGACACGTGGACGGAATGGCAGCATTTGACCGCCGCCCGGCGCGATAATTCCTCCCCGCGACGTCGTGATGTTGGAATCGCCCCACCGGACCGCCGAAACATTGGTTGATGGCGCCACGATCTGAATCCACTTGGCCGCGCCGGTTCCAATCGCGTGTGCCGTCGCGTCGCCCGAAATATCGGCGGTGGTGTTGAGGAAGGTCTGGGCGGACAGGAAGAGACACAGCGCCAGAAAGAACGGAATCCTCGCAAGGGTTTTCATGCCGCGAATTGTAGCACGTGGCAGGGAACAAAAAAAGGCCCCGATCTCTCGGGGCCGTGCATGAACCCTATACTTCTGCAAACCCTCGCGGGGCGCTGCGCTATCCGCAGTCCTTTGCAGTCTTGTCGTTCTTCATCGTGTCGATCTCCCTAATATCAGAATTTCCGGCACTTGCCGGATCGACACCACTCTACCAGATCGCGGCGGACCAGCGGTCCCAGTGGTTCGTACGGGTGCAGAGATAGAGGTACGTGGTATCGGCGCTCCATTGCCCCATCTTGCACGCGCTGGTCTGACTTGCCGGAGGGGCAACGGCTCCGCTCGCGAACTCCCAGCCATCAAGCTTTAGCGGTACGCCAGTGCCGCTTCCGTTCGCTCCCGTGGGTCCCGTAGGTCCCGTAGGTCCCGCTGGGCCCGCCACGCCGGTTGCGCCGATGGGTCCGGATGGTCCCATGGGTCCCGTTGCTCCTGTCGGCCCTGTGGGCCCGGGAATTACACTGGGCGGCGTGATGACGGGTGGCGGCGTGATGGGCGGGGGATTCGGGACACCGGGGCCACAGGCGAACACAGGGAAGCTCACGCGAAACGTCGCGCCCAACACCAGCGCGTTGACGTTGTGGACGCCGATCGTGAAGTTGACCGGCAAGCTGAAGCCGTGATTCCCGGTCGGATGTGGCTCGCTCGCCACCACTAGCGCGAGTGGTCTGGTGCCGTCGTAGATCACGAGCCGCGGCGTGGCGGTGAGGTCCGAAGAATCGAGCAAGTAGCCCTGGATGATAGTGCAGTTCGCCATGTCGATGGCGCCCTGGTAGTTCGCCGCGATCGCCAGCATCGGCAGAACCAGCGAGCAGAGCAGCTTCATGCTTCCTCGTCGGGAGTCTGCCGGTATTCAAGCGAGCATCGGCAATTTGGATGAGCCGGAGGTTCAAAGTCTCCCGTCTCCCCGAACGGCGCTTCCTCGTCGATCCATCCTTCAGCTTCGTTCGCCAGGCAGATTTCGCACGCATCGTCTTGCGCCTGCCAGGACTTTTCTACTGGACCATTGCCGCCCTTCCACAACCCGACGAATCCTTTCATGCCGTCATGGAACGCCGTCGATACTTCAAACTCCGCGATCATTTGGGCACGCTCTGATGAAAAGTCCGGGTCGGTCCAGTCGATATCGAGCGCCGCGAGTTCCGCCATGCGGGCCGGGTCCGGGAGATTCGGCAACAGCGGCCTACGAGCTTCTCCGAGAGCCTTGATCGCTACCGAGACTGGCCCGAGTTCGCTCAGGGCTTGCCTGGCGCCGGCGTTGTATGCCTGGCGGATCACGGAATTGTAAATCTTTTTCCACTTCGCTGTTGCGCCGGCGAGCGCCAGTGCTTCCTTGGTAGCACGCTTGAGCCGTGAGACCAGCGGATCGATCACCCGCGCCTTGTGGGGAAGGTCAAGCGATTCGATCAGGTCCGCCGCCGCTTCCATGACGTCCGCGATTTCGCCCTCGGCGTGCTGCATCTTGATCCCGACGATCTTGCCCGCCAGTTTTGCCGTCATGAACCAATGGAACGTGCCATCGCTTCCGAACTTCACCATTGAGCCGTGGCTGAATACTTTTTCGCCCGGTGCGAAGTCGTAGGATGCAGCCGCGAGAATCTGATGGATCAGCGGACCGTGGCCGATCACCAGGACATGCTTATACGAGTCGCCCTTGTCATCGAGCGATAGCTTGTTGATCGCGACCCATGCGGCTTCGGGTGTGCCATCCGGTTCCAGGGCCGGAGTCGTTTTGCGCGGGATTTTGTCGTCGAAGTACTCGGCGGTTTCCTGCGCGCGCGTGAACTTCGTCGTGATGATGAGGTCGAGCTGCACGCCGATCAGGTCGAGAAACTTGGCCTGCGCTTTCGCCTGCTTCTTGCCGAGCTTCGTGATGCCGCGCGTTGCATCCATCTGTTCGCCAGGGTCCGCGTCGGCGTGCCGCATCAGGTAGACACGGCGGTCCGCGAAGGTTTCGGCGTAGGACTTCACAGTCCACACATCCCTTCGCATTCAGCCGCAAAATTCATCTGTAGTTGGACCGCCCGTGATGCTGGAGGTTGGGGATTAAGTTGCACGAGGTCAAGGGGTTTGCAGGAGCGGTGCAGATACATCGTTTGCGCCATGTCGCGATTGACGACGCTACCGGTTTCGCGGAGCCTTCTGTCAACTTCCACCGCCCGTTGCCAGCCGCTCGCGTCTTCGGTCTTCAGCCGGTTCCACTCATAGTCATCGTGGTAGGGACAGAACGTACAAGCCGAGCGGGGAGTCTCATGGGGCACCTGCCCGGCGAGTTCGCTTTTGCAATTCGCCCGCGTGATAAGTTGGTCAATCAGCGGAAACTGGCGCTTGATGTACTTCGGCGGCGGTACGTTGCGCTCCATCCGCACGGCGCGGCCCGCTTCATCGAGGGAGATCCCGATATTCTGATGAACCAGCACGCCACGCGGGACATGCTGCCCCGGTTTCAACCCGAGCACTTCACGGCGCAATACTTTGCCGATCACTTCGGTTTTATACTCTTTTGAGCACTGGCGACGTGTTATTCCAACTGTCTTTCCACCGTCGATGGTGGTAAACGCCGGGATGGAAGCGAATCGCCCACCTGTCGAGTTGCGCCCCGCTATAAGATCATCTCCTAGCTTACCAGCGGTCCCAGTCAAGATCGGCGGACCATTGAGAGACTTCAACCATTCCAGATGCTCGTAGACCGCACGCGGCTCCTCTTGCGTATCGGCAAAAATCGCGGCATCGAGTTGAACAGGCATCTCGCCACGCTGGAACTTCAGGTACAGCGCAGTGGATTGCACGCCCGCTCCCAAACTCAGAACATTGTACTCACGCATCTAGAAGATCACGATAACAGGCTTGGGCGACCAGTGGCGAATCGCTTCACCAATTTCACACTTCCATTCCATCCCGCACTTGGGACAGGTCCACGAATCCTTATCGTCCAGACGTCCGCTCTCGATAGCTTTGGCGATGGGACAGCAGTCGTCGGGTTCGTAGGTCTGGAGTTTTGATCTCGCATCGCCGTTTCTGGCGTGTGGATCCGCACTCGCCGTTTCTGGCGTGGCTGCAGCATCGTCGGGAACGATGATGGGATCCGGCGCCCCACACCGGAAGAGGCGATGCTGCAGGTACTGCCGGATGAATCGGCCTTTGCTCTTCGACGCCATGAGGGCCGCGTGGAGTTCCGGCGAGACATCCGGCCCATCGTAAACCGAGTCGTGAGCCGGATCGCTGCAATCCTTGAACACTACGCGGAGCAATCGGTACTCAGCCGCATAGCCGATGCTGCGCACATTCGATGAGCCTACCGGGATGAGTTCCACATTCGAGAGCTTAGCAGTTGCGCAAGTATCACGCAACCCGACGTTTGAGTTTCCGCCCCGCTTCGATCAGCCGCGCGATAGCCTCTTGGGTTTTGGTCGGCGGTGGCTGATCCTTTCCGCCGGGGAGTTGTGGAGCGCCGCCAGGATCGGGTTGAGCTTTGAGGATTGGCGGGGCCACGGGTTCTTTGGTGCGGTCGGGATCGTATTCGTTCTCCGGGAACATCGAATCCAGGATCTCTTCGGGGTCTTCGATGCCCGCGACACTCGACAGCAGTTCGAGCAACACCCGTACTCCGGTCTTTTCGTCGATCCCGACGATCTGGCCGCCCTTGTTGTCGAGCGTCATGGCTTCCGCGACCGCTTTGACGAGCGCCGGAATATCGCCTTCGCGAATCGCCGGGAACGTCACGCGCACCAGGATCTTGCCGGGGTCCGGTTTCTCCTGTTTCTTCTCGTACACCATGCGGCCCGCTGAATTCATCCGGCGTGCTGCTTCGTGGATCTGCACCTTTTCGATGCTGGTGACCTTCTTGGTCGCCATCGCCTCGCGCAGCCGGCCGCTCGCCGCGCCCTTCGATACTTTGAGCACGTAGGTTGCGATGACCAGCAGGACAGAGCGCCAATTCTCTTGTTTCGAGATAAAGCCGGTCTCCGTTGGACGGTCCAGCGTAGTTGCGGTCGCGAGATTCGCGGTCTCAAGATCCCCGAGCCACGTCGGCGGAATCCCGTAACACTGGCCGACCATGTTGCGGTACTCTTTGACCTCCGCCGGATCGCCGCCGGCGCCACGGGTTTGCAGCGCCGTCATTTTCGTTCCCGGCCCGTAGCCCACGATGGAGCCGGTGACCGCAGTCGGATTTGTGTCCCACAACTGACCCGCGGTGCTCACGTTGGTCTGAAGTTGCTGCTTGATGCCTTCGAGCGCCTGTTGGCCGCCCTTCGTCGTGATCTCCCATGCGATCTGTGCGTGAGCCTGTGCGACCGTTGCGCACCATTCGAGCCACTTGGTTGACGTTCTGGCCCACGTCAGGGCCGCGTAGGTACGGGGAACGTCGAAATGCCACTTCGAGACACCGACGCCACCCTTGAAATGGTAGACCGGCGACTTCCACATGACGTCGTAGCCGCCGATTTTCTCAGGCTGCTGATCGGGTTCGTAGTAGAGCGCGGGATACCAGCAGCGTTGCTGCGAGGTCGTGACGGCGCCGGTCGATTCATCAAATTCTTTCTGGGTCCACATGCGTTCGTAGAACCATGGCTCATCGGTGTCCTCGGGGTTCGTCACGACCTGTTGGATCTCGGTCGCGTCAATCGTCCGAATTGTCACGAGTCCCGTGTTTACTTTGTCCGCGAAGAACGTGAAGAACACCTGGCCATCGGTTGAGAGCCGCTTGTCGAGACTCGCGAGCGCCGTAGGACCCAACACCACTTTGTTGCGCTCGAAGAATTCCACCAGCGTATCGTTGGCGTCGGGATCGTCGCTCGTGACTTCAACGCCTCGGGCAAAGATGTAGCTGGCGAGTAATTCTATCGCCCGCTGGATCAGCGGATTCTTGACGTAGTAGAGCCGGCTGATCAGGATGATCTGCTGGATGCCCCACCGGGAGAATTCGAGCCAACTGAGATTGATCTCACGGCGCCACTCGACATTTTGCAACGCCAGTTCGATATCACCAAACGCGCCTTGCGCGGTCAGGGCTTCCGACTCTTTGAGACCGAGAGCGCGCGAGCCGATTCGGGTCAGGGCTTCTTGCGCTTGCCTCGGGCCTTCGGTTGCGAGCCACGGGCCTGCCCCCGACATCAACCGCGCTTCGATCCATTCGCCCGCGAATTCCATGAACGCGCTGAAGTGATCGCGGTCCTGGCGCTCCGGGATCAGCCGTTCCAAGATACGCAACTGTGCCCTGAGATCCCCGATGGTGGCCTGTGGATCGGTCCTGGGTTTCAGTCGGTGGAAGCACCACGCGAGCGCGCGGCGAAGTAGAACGCGGAGGTTGCGGCCCATTTGCCGCTAATCATAACACGAGACCGGCCCGGTCACATGGAGGAAAGCCGAGCCGGTCGGGTCGAAGAAGAAACACCAGCCCAATTGGCAACAGCATACCACGGATTTCCGTGCTACGATACCGGCATGGACCTCACAGCAGCAATCCTCGCGGTCGAGACCGCTCAGAACGCCCTGACAGCCGCCGACTCCGGCAACGCCCAGGCGCAATCGAAGTTCGACGCCGCCAAAACGGCCCTGGATACCGCCAAGCAGACCGATGCAGATGCCATCACCGGCTTCAACAAGTCGCTGGACGATTTGATTGCAGCGGCGACGGCGGCGAAGCGGAGCTAGAGGTTCCACGTGGAACCCTACCGCCTTGATGCGCGCCGTCCGCCGAATCGGGCCGGAGTCATCACGGCGTCTCGCTCGCTCATGCCCCTGGCTATGCGGTGCGCGATTGTAGTCTGGTGAATGCCCACTTCAGTAGCCCAGTCAGTTATCAGTTTGCGGACTCCATCTATCTCAATCCAGTGGTTTTGTCTGGTGTTCCGCATTTGCTCCCCGTGCGTCGCCCACTTCACGTTACCTAGCTCGTAGCCCTTGTTGTTATCGATCCGCTCAATCGAATGCGCCGGGGAGGGGCGCGCCCCAACCGCCGCGAAAAACGCCGCAAAACTATTCCGCCATGCTTCGCAGACCCAGATCCCGCGCGCGCCGTATCTGCCGTAACTGGGATGGGTAGGGGGAGTGGCAACGTTGAATCATCGCCACCCAGACCCAGAACTCGGGCGAGGATGACATTCCGTGTCGGCCTTTGGCCATGTTTATAAGACGCCGAAATCGTCTAAGCCGTTATCGATGCCGGGGTTTTCTTTCACGATGCGCCTGCACTCCCGTTCGTGCCATGGCTCTGTCTCAAGGTCCAGGTACTTCATTAGCGGGGCATAAGCCGCCCACCATTCGACCGGAACCTCAGTGAAGGTCCAAGGCTCTGTCGGGGTGATCGCAAGGCTGTAGAGCCGCCTGATGTCCTCGACGGGCTTGCTAGGCCATCGTTGGCGTTCGGTGAGCTGATACCAAAAATGTTTTGCCTTCAGCCGGCGCTCGCTCGCGCCCCACAAGTGCAGTATCCCGCCCTGGCCTTGCTCGACGGGCCGGTAGGGCTGTAGGATCGCGCCTTGAGGCTCCCGCCGATGGAAGGTATCGCCGGACCAGCCAAGCCGGGGATCGTCCTGGAACGTGAGTGAGAACCAGCGCCTCCCCCAGATGCCATTCGCGTGGTAGCGATTCAGCGATCCTCGGAGGTTGTAGCCAGGGAGCTGGAGGATGTGGCCGGGCGGTACACCGTGGCAGACCTCACTCCGGAATGTTCCGCGATCATTGTCCGGACCATGGCCGATCAGGTTTCCGGAGAGGATCTCGTCGGCGTCGATCATGGCGATGTGGGTGGCTCCACGTTCGCGGGCGCGGACCAGCATGGCTTGCCGGTGCTGCATTTCGTCCCAGTCGTATTTCATCGCCACCATGGTGGTCACGCGGCCTTCGTGCTCGCGCTTTACCTCGTTCGCGATCTGGGCCGACCTGTCCATCGAGGCGTGCAGCAGCACGATCACTTCATCGCACCACAGCAGCGCGACGCGGAGGCTTAGACCCAGAATCCAATCCTCATTCCGCACAGGCATCAGGCCGATCAGGCGCACGCTGGTTTCCTTCGCCATTCTTCGACTTGCTTCCACGCGAGTTCCTTGATGCGCTTCAGCGCTGTTTTGCCTTTCCACTTCGCCGTGATCGCGCTGTTGATGCCGGGCCAGTCCGCTCTGCTCCCGAGTTGCGCAATCGCGAACGCGTAGGTAATGGCGACGCTCCGCTGAGTGATGCCGGGCCACGTCAGTTCGGCAAGTAGCTGGCGTTGCGGATCGTGCATCTCGATAGTGAGGTTCATTTGGTCGGCAACCTGAAGTAGATCGGGGCCGGCACGATCTTTTCCATCACGGCCTGTCGGCATCCCGAGAGGTTGAAGTCATCGACGACGACCCAGCCGCCCCGCGAGACTCGGGGCAACAGCACATCGAGACATGGTTTGGTAGACCTGTAGAGATCGCCGTCGAGCCTCAGTAGCGCGATCCTGTCGGGGAATTCCAGGGACGGCGTGATGGTGGTTTCAAAATATCCGCGGTTATAGACGAAGACGTGGGGCGGCAGACCCCAGTGCTGGAAGTTGAGCTTTACCTGATCGACCGAGCAGGCCGCGATTCCGGCGGGCGCGTCCTTGAGTTCGTGATCCTCGGGGCCCGCTAGCGGAATTCCTTCGAACGAATCGAATAGATGGACCCGGCGATTCCACTCTGCATTCAGGTCGCACAGCGCCGCCGCCATGATGGCGCAGTGGGCGCCCGCGTAGACTCCGCACTCGACGAAGTCACCGGGGATATTGCGTCTGATGAGTGAACAGCAGAGATCGTAGGTGGCCTCGAACGATTCGAGGTCTCCGAGTCCGCTCATCGCAACTTCTCGGAGCCATTCCTGACGGTGGTGAGGACTCACTTTGTTTCGCCTCTGAGAATGAGCGTGAGAAAGCTTGAGAGTTCCGCGATCAGCGCGGCAACTCCCGCAGGCGTCTTCGTAACCGTGCAGATCAACTCTCCCGCAACCGTTTCTTCCATGATGGGCCTAGCGATGCTTATCAACAGTTCGGATTTTCCAGCAGCATCCTGGCCTAAGGCGATCAGTGTGATTGGCTCATCACCTGGAGGCAACGCGGGAGCTTTGTGACCTTCGACCATGCTCATACGTTCCTGTACCGGCTCCCCGAAACATCCGTCCGGTCTCCTGCGCAGTATCGTTGCTCGAACAGTTGCGGATACGTGTCTTCCGGCTGTCCCGCGTTCGGTTGCGCAGGCCAGCCGTATTGACAGGCTTCGCGGTGTAGCTTGATGCCATACCGCAGCGCCAGAAGTCCCAGCACGGATTGCTCGGCTGAGTGACGCGCAAAGGTCGGATACTCTGGCGCTGGCCAATCACCAGTCTCGATGCTGAGCGGTTCCTCGTAAAGAGCGGGCACGCTCGATGGCCACGGGTACTCCGGTTTATCCGAAAACTGGCACAGTGGATTCAGATTATACGTGAGCCACTCGTACAGAAATTGCATGACTCGCCACGAGCCTTTCTGGAAAAGCTGGAACCGCCCGCAGGCCATCACGGTATCGCGTGACTCCGGTTTATCGGCGTTCATGACCAGCAGGCAATCCCGCTTGGTGAAGCGGTTGTGCAGACAGCCTTGGGCCTCGAACAGTGTGATGTGATCTCTGAGACAAAGATTGAAGATCGGCGTCAGGTCCGCAATCGGGAACGTGTCGGCATCGGTGTAGAGCACCAGGTCTCCCATGTCGATCCGTTTCATTTCTTCCAAGATGATCAGGGGTTTCCAGCAGCACCAGCCCATGCCGAACTTGGGTTCGCGGTCGAATATCCAGCGGTTGAGCTGGTAGAACGGATGGCTGATCAGCCAGCGGTCATCGTACACCCGTACTTCGTCGGCTCCCAGGCGTGGCCCGTCCTGCACGATCTTGGCCGTCGTGGCATCGTAGGCCGCGCCGCCGAACGTGATGTAGACTCGCTTCACGGGAACACCAGTTCTACTTTGCCGCGCAATGTTTCGCTTAGTACGCCGTGCGGTGGACACTCGACTTCGCGTCCTGGGAAGTTTTCAGGTACCCAGCACTCGAATGGAGCGTTGATTGGAGCGCGGTCGGTTGCGGTGGCGAACTTGCCATCGCGGAAAATATCGTAGGTCTTGACGACGCCCGCTTCAGTATCGACATACCATGCGGATTTAATTTCAACGCCGTCCACGAGCACGCGGCCCCGCTTGAACCAGCGCCTCTCGTTTTCTCCATCGGGATTGCGCGAATAGTCGAGGATCATTTCCGCACCAGCACCAGATTGGTTCCGTTGCCGTACACGACATGATAGCCGCGTGGCGTAGCTTTCGCGATGATCTCCTCGCCTCTGCCGTCCGACTCGACACACACGCACGTCGTTTCCCAGCCGAGTTCGAGGGCATGGAGAAACAGGTCCGCGCTGATTCCCTCGGCATCGTAGTTGATGAAGCTGAAGCCGCCGAAGCGGTTCGAGATTTCTTCGAGCGTCAGGCCCCACGTGAGGAACGATCCGTAGTAGCCGCCTTGTTCTCGCCATTTTTGGTATTCGGCTTCGTTGGTCGTCGAGACTGCATCGGGGGTCGCGTGGAGCTTGACGAGTCCCGGCTCAATCGTGACGGCCGCGCAGATCAGGGTCATGTCGGACACTTCGCCGTATTCCTTCAACAGCGAGAGGAAGGGTTCGGGCGAGGGTTCGATCAGGACGCCGCGCCAGCCGCGTTCGTACAGCGCGCGGGTGTTCGATTTGTCCAGCGGGTGAAACGCGCCGATGTCGAGGAATCGCGGAGGCTCACCGCCGTAGTGACCGCCGCCCACCAAATCTCCCACGGCTTCGAGGATATAGGCTTCTTCGTCGGCTTGGCTATACATGGGACGCCGCTCTTCTGATCGTGTCGCGTTGCGCCACTTCCCGCGCGATCTCGCGAATGCGCCGCCGCAGTTTCTTGCGCTGCTGATAGCGCAACTGCCGGTCGTAAACCTTCGCGCCTCGTTCCGTCTCTGGGTCGAGCAATTCTCGTCTGGTCATTCGGTCGCCTCGCACTTCACTTCGTCGGTGGCCCGCGCGTCGTGGCTCAGCGCAAACCCGCCGTGTGGATCATGTTGCGGTACTCCGACGAAACTGCCGGGCTCCCAGCCCTTCGCCGCTATCGTGCAGGCCCCGACGATCTTGGGATCTTGCAGACGGATCAAAAGACAGCAGCACCGGACACACCGCTGCTCAGTAAAGGTCGGCACCGCGGCGATATGGACGATGATGCGGCTCATCGGAATAGTAACCACCATGCGATCACCATGAATCCCAGCGCTGGCAAGATGCCCCGCCAGACTTCCGTGGGCGGCAGGACACGCGAGAAGTCGGGACCGTTGCGGCGCACGTAGAGCATTATCCAGAACCAGCAGCATAGCATCACGCAGCCGAGCATCCGCGCATTCAGCGTCATAACGGCTCGCTCCCCGGAAACCCAGCGGCTTGCCGGGCGGCGAAAAGCTCCTTGTACCGCCGCCACTCTTCAGGATCGTTCGCGCGCCTCAGAAACTCCGGCATATCGGCTGCATCCCTTCTGGCTCTCGCCCAGTGCCGATGATAATGCGTGAGGTCGGGTCGCTGCCATAGTACCCCCGCTCTGGTAGCTATGGCCTGAAGCTCTTCGTCTTCCCCCATGTGGTAGTACTCGGGCCACAGCGGGCCCCGGCCTTGGTTGATCCGGAGACACCATTCTCGTCCCATCCAGGGCGAGCCACACACGCGGTCGATGTAGGCCGATCCGAATTCCCCCAGGTGGCGTTCGTCGTCGCCGTAGCGGTCACCCGTGGGCTGCATGACGCCGAAGGTTGATCGCTCGAAGTTAGGAACATCGTTCACGGTTCCGAAATGCTCGCTGCATTCCCGCGCGATTTCTTCCGGCGTGTGGTTCGGATCGGGCAACACATCGTCACCGCCGGTGCAGCACCATTCGCAGTCGGGATCTTCCGCGAGCACGTACCGCACCAGCGCGTTCACCGCACAAGCATAGCCGGGATACGGCATGATCGACTCGATGAGATCGTAATCGACGTACGCCGATCCTGGTGATCGACTGCCGCACACGATTGTGCTCTCGGCTTCATCAACACACACGGCCACGCGATAGCCCGCCGCTTTCCACATCGGCAGCGTGGACTCGGCGAGCGGGCGCTTGGCCGGGATGCAGTACCAGACGCTCATTGGGGTGGCTCCACGAACGGGCCGATGGTTACTGGCGTAGGCTCGATGAGACCAAAGCAGTCACTCCAACCGATATCGCCGCGCTGGTCACCATACAGCGCGATCTGCCACTCACCGTCCTCTTCCTGCTTGATCCAGTAGTAACCGAACTTCATAGCTTCATGATCTCCTGTAACCTCTGGTCCCACTGCGGAACACGTGTCCAGTACTCCGGTGCATCCGGTTGAATCCGCGACGACACGTTGCCGCCGTGGATCTCGGCGACCATCATGGGCTCGCTGCACGAGCTCTCGTACTCGAACGCCGTGACGCCAACCGTATCCAACCCTCTGCACCATTCCTTGTCTTCCCCGGTCATCAGGTCCGGGAATGGCTTGCGCTCCCAGGTCTTGCGCCAATAAACGAGCGATGTCCCGAGGCAGTAGTCCTGGCGGGCGTTCCGGTAGAGCCACGCTTCACCCGTTTCAGGACAGCGCATCTCCGTGACCGCCGCTTCGAGCACACCCGTCCCGCCGCATCGACAATCGCGGCCATGTGGGCGTTTCCAGAAAAGCATTTCGGGATAACCTACCGCGTCCTTGCCGCTCGACTGGAGCAGCGCGACTTGCTGGGCTAATCGTTCAGGTGCGGACCAGTCGTCTGAGTCCCAGTGGGCGATGATGTCCACGTTGATCGATTCGGTTGTGGCGATGTTGCGCAACTTTCCGATACTCTGTCCTGGTGCGGTGTTGAGGTAGCCCACGATGACATTGCCGTTGTACTCGACCTCCGTGATTTCCTTCGTCACGCGGACGCGCTCGCGCCCGCTGTCGAGAATCAGCAGACAGCGTGGCTCGTACGTCTGAGCGAGGAAGCACCGTACCGCCCGGTCCGTCATGGCCTGGCGGTCGGCGGTCAGGAGGGTGCAGCAAACGAGTGGGTTCATGCGCCTTCCTTCGCGAGAATCGCCTTGAGAGCCGTGATGCACTTCGGGCAGAGATAGGCAACTCGATTGCCGAGCTTCACGATGCGGATCTTGCGCGAGCGCGCGGGACACGTGTCGCAGTTCATCCGTTGGACCTCGGGTAGCCGCCTACTCATCGCAGCACTCTAGCGCGAACCTGAGGGCCATCGCGGCCACCTGGATCGCTTCCTTGCGCATCCGGTTTCGGTTTCGCTTCGATTCTCGCGTGAACACTTCGGTCTCCAGTTCCCTGATTTCTTCGAGCAGATAGCCCAGTCCTTCGTGAGCCGATGCCAGCGGTTTCTTGCGCTTCCGCAGCGACCGCCGCAGTTCCTTCGACGCCGCGCGCGTCACGCTTCCCACGTTGAGGCTCATGGGGCTCGCCTTGACCATATCCACCATTTTGTCGAGAACACAGCGGCTTGGACGCTGGACCAGCCTTCCGAATAGAGCCGTGCTTCGTGTTCGTCTTCGCTGATCTCCCAGCCGTACGCGAGTAGCATCTCGCGATCCGCATCGGTAAGCGGAGCTTCGTAGTCTATTTCTGATTCGTCTGGTTCACCGTCAATCTTCATGGCTCCCAGCACTATACCGCATCCCCGGATAGTTGCGCAAGTACCAGGGGTACTAGGCGAGCAGCGGTATTTTCTCGCGTAGCCGCTTCTCTGCGATCTTGATGTAGTCCGCGCTCAGTTCGATGCCGATGAATCGCCGTCCGTGCTTCAGCGCCGCGAGTCCGGTTGTGCCGCTTCCGGCGAATGGATCGAGGATTATTGCGGGGATCGGCTCCGCTCCGCATTTGCAGGATGGTTGCCAGCCGCGAGTTTCTATTCGCGTGCCCCTGTCAGCCCATTCAGCGCTTCCATTTCCGCTGAGACTGAGCGTGCTTGCGTCCGATTGCAGATGTTTTGGTCGCGCCGCCGCCTCCGCATCTCCACCTGATCGCTCAACCAGTCGCGTCCACGGCGCGCCGCATTCGGGACACACGCCGCGCTCGCTCGTTCCGGCCATCAGGCAGGTTTCGGGCAGTTCCAGCGGGAACGTGGCGAAGTGGGAGTCTTTTACTGGCATTGGCGGGAGTCTCCAGACGTTGCGCTTGTTCCGGGTGGCATAGGGTTTCGCATTCGCCGGGTTCATCGTGGCGATACGGTCCTCAACGGCCCGCTCCTGGTAGTCAGCGGCAATCTGGCGAGCTTTCCGGTTGTCATCCGGGTTGCTCGAGGCCTCCGCAATCGCCAAGCCGTCGAAATAGTACCGCTCGCTCTTGCTGAACATCAGGATCGGCTCCCAGGACTTCGTGCAGCGGTCCCGTACCGATTCCGGCATCGGCGCCGGCTTGTCCCACACGATGCAGTCGCGCCAGTACCAGCCATCGGCCTGCAAGGCCAGTGCGAGCCGCCAGGGGATGCCGCAGAGGTCTTTGGGTTTGAGACTGCCGGGTATTCGCGCTCGTTGCTGCGATCCGCGCGTAGCCGTCCTGACGGGAAAATCAGCCTTGCCGTTATTCAGCGATCCGGTCAAACCTTGACGGTTGACAGCGCTGCTGGGATTGTTAGCATACGAATCCCCTTCGTTTACGAAAAGCGTGCCATCGTCCCGCAGGACGCGCCGCAGCTCCCCGAATACCTGGACCATGTGACAGATGTAGCAGTCGCCACAGCGCGCGCCCGTGGCCCAACCAAGGCAATCGTGAACGGGCTCGAGGCCAAACTGTCCCTCGCAGCCGTAATCCCGAAGCGACCAATATGGCGGGCTTGTGATCGCACAGTGAGCCGACGCGCTCACCATGGTTCGCAGCACCGTCAACGCATCGCCCTGAATCATCATACTTGCGCAAGTCTATCACACCGGGGAAATCTGGTATGGCCTCCCGTACTGCACCTGGATCGTCACGTCTTCCTGGTCGATCAGCAGATCCGTGATGCCCCACACCAGGGCGTCCATGCGGTCAGGGGATGAATCGGCTGAGTCGGGTACCCAGCCACACATCTGATCCTCAAGGTCCGTGAATTGATCCGGCCGGCCCGACATGACGTGGTGGACGCGCCCTTGCTCGTAGAGCGCTGCGACGGGCTCAGCCCGCACTGCTTTTCCCCGTGACGCCCGGACGGCCCGGAATGCGACGTTGGGATCTACCACGTGGATATTTGATGCCACCAGATCGCCGCCGTTATTCACTTCGCCCACGATGCGATCCGCACCTTTCGATTTGTACGCCGCGATAGCGATCCTGGCCCAGCCGAGCGGAGACTCGCGACACGACAGATCGTCCAGCACCAGCACGTGCTGACTGCGAGTCAACGCCACCACGACGATGCCGGTTTCGTCGGACTCTTCGCCCGACGTGACCGCCGGGTCAATCGCGACGATGATGCGAACGATCAGCTCCCACTTGACTTCGACCAGTGTGATTCGGCCGGCGTCGATCAGCGCGCGGGTCCACAGGGCGCCCGGAACGTCTTCGAGCAGTTGGCCTTCGATTTCCTGTCTCCCGAGTCGCGTCCCTTCGTACGGCTTGATCACTTCGTCGTAGTATTCGTCCGAAATATTCGAGCGGTTATCGTAACTCGATCCGCTCGTGATGATCGTCTTGGGGTTCTTGACCAGCCGTTTGAAAACGTCGATGGGCTTCGGGGTGGTGGTGATGAGGCCCTGGAGTTTTCCGCCTTTTTTGCGGAAGCCAAACATGATCTGGTTCCAGGCTTCGCGGGCAAATCGGCACGCGCACATTTCGTCCCACCAGAACTTGCGGAACTGTGGACCGCGCAACCGCTCGGGAACGTCCGCCGATCTCGTGATGCCGATAGCGCCGCTCGGGAACATCACGAGATGCCGCGTGGGGTTATAAACCGGACGGTGGCCCTCTGGGTAGCAGGCCATCAGGCCCGACTCGCCTTCGATCATGACTTCGCGGACGTCCGATGCGGTCGGCGCGATCATCAGGATTCGTTCCTTGGGATCTCGCGCCCACTCCCGAACCGTTTCGGCCCCCGTTTTGGTCTTGCCGAATCCGCGGCCGGCCTTGATGACCCAGAAGATCCAGTCTTCGCGGGTCAGCTCGGCGCCAGGGGTGCCGGGCAACAGTTGAGACGGCCTGGCCCAGAATCCCCGCCAGTCCCACAGCAGCTCTTCCGATTGAGCTTCAGTCAGCCCGGCTATCGCCTGGCGTCTTTCCTCTTCGGGAAGCGAGGCCAGCAATTCGGCTAAGGAGGGTTTCGCTTGCGCTGACATTGATGTCGAGTGGTCCGCCTTCCGGGTCCGCGAGCCTCACGGTTTCCGTAGGGCCATAGCCGTTGCGGTCCAGCGACCCCAGAGCGGCCCGGACGGCCGTGGGACGGTCTGTCGTGTACCCCTTGGGACTCATGGCCTTGTTGAGCACGTCTATCGCGGGATCGACCAACAGAGCCAACCTGACCGCCGCCGCCTTCTTGACCTGGGGGGCACCGCCGCCGTGGAACCGGCACACTTTCCCGCCGGGTATCGCAGGGTATTTACAGGGCTTGCCTTTCCGAGTATGCGCTGTGCATACTCTCATGGGGTCGGATGCTCTCATGGGGTCAGCCGACCATCCGCGAATCGGATGCCTTGACCGCCGCTGTGCGCCAATCGATAGAGCGCTTGACCTCCGCGCGCTGCCTCGCTTTCGTTCTGGCCGCTCGCCTGCCTGCACGTTGCCGGTTGATTCCGCCGCGCCTCAGGCTCGCGGCGCTGAAGCTCGTCAGGTCCGCGTGGGGCAGGGGTTCGGGTTCGGGTTCGGGCTTGGGCCTCAGCCGATCCGCCATGATGCGCGCGAAGGTCTCGGGGTGGCGGCGTTCGAGGATCTGCATCAAGTACGAATCGCGTGCCGGGTCGTCGCTGGCTTCCTCCCTCAGGTTTAGCAGGCTCAGCGGGCTCTCCGGCATCATCGTCGGTGTGTCGCGAAGCTTCACGGATGGAAGTATACAGCAGCCGAGTTGCGCAAGTCAACGGCGTCCGGTGCGGGCGATGTGGATCGGTTGCGCGGCCGTCGCGGGCTTTCGCTTCCGCAGCTCGATGACGCGCGCGACGATCTCGCGGAACCGCTCCCAGTCCGAGGTGTTGACGATGACGCGATGCAGGCCCTTCAGTTCCTTAGGTGTCTCGGGGATCACGTCCCACGCGACGTAGGTCCAGTAGAGCGAGTAGACCCCGAAGCTTTCGCGGGTCCCGAGCGCCGTGAACTTCACGGGTTGCCGCATCAGCTCTTCGATGTTGGCCTGCAAGACGCTCTCGGAAGTTTCGGAGTGTTGCGCCCTCATAGGCTCTCGATTATCTGTCTGCCGATGAACTCGCTGAAATACGGCGGAATCGATTCCGCCAACTCACTCCGGTTCATCCAGTCGATCTCCATGGCTTCGCGTGCCATTTTGATCGGCGCGCAGCAACCGGCAACCGAGACGTATGTTCCGGGTTTCCAGTGGCCGGCGCGCGAACATTTGACGGTGTGGCGTGGGTGCTCTGGCATCCACAGGTGGAGGTTGGATTCAAAGAGCCGATGCCGGTAGAGCGGCCGCCCAAACATCGCGCCGCAAAGCATCACGCCTTTGAGCGGGGAGAGGTAGACATTTTCAATCACCCAATCGAGCGCGGCGGCTTCCATCAGAGCGCGGGTGTCGTCGATCAGGCGTGGGTATCGGCCTGCAAGCTCGGGACGACATTTACTGGCTATGGAGTAGTCCTGGCACGGGGGCAAACCCCACACGAACTGGTACGCCTTGCGAATCTTGTACGGGTCCATCGTCATTGCGTCCGCCTGAATGAACGCATCCCCGCAATACCGAGGCTGTGGAGCGATATCGACGCCTGTGACGTGGAACCCGGCGCGTTGCAAACCCTTGGTGGCCCCACCGGCCCCGCAGAAGAGGTCGAGTGCGCGCGGCTGGCTCATGCGGTTCCTGCTGTTGCTGTTCCAGCAAAAGAGTATAAGAGAACAGCAGTCACAGGCAATCGCGAAAGCTGTGGAGATCGCAATAACTCGCCGTGCGTCAAACAGATCGCTTGTGACTGAAAAGTGAATAAGTGCTGTGGAGAAAGTTGCGCCATTTCGGATAACTCCGACCGTCTTCGAGTTTCGCACAGCCGTCCACAGGTTTTCCTTAGGCAAGTGTCGTGGGCGCGACCTCGCAACGGTGGCGATGTGATTGAACCCGCTACTCTTTTGGCCTGTGGATCAGCGGTGCAAAACCGCTCTGAATCTGTGGAGATCGCTTCATTCGCGCGAACGCGGGAAAGTTTCAACCGGCGAACGATCCCCGAGAAGAGCGCCAACATAAAGATCAAAACCCCTCAATCCAGTACATCACGAGACGCCACGCCAGAGCGCAACTGAGGATCACGATAGGGAGCCAGCCGAGGAGTTTCACATTTCACCGTTGGGACCGAACGCGCTTCGCCCGGCCTTGACGCAATCCGGACAGAGATCGCGAGTGTCGCTACCACGCCCGCCGCCTTTTCGCTGGATACACAGGTGCGCGTCCATGCGGGCGCATCGACGGCACACACGCCGGTCACACGTCGATCCATCCGGCATCTTGCCGTCACACAGCAACGTGGAGCGCATGTTGCAAAACTCGCAAAACTCTACCTCTGCTGGTGTCATCGCCCAGCCATCCACCGCGAAGCCTCGCGGAGCACACATTCCTCGGAGCAGGCGTGTTCCCAGCCCGGAGGTTTGTACGGCACGCCTTCAACTACGAAGGTCCCAAATGCTGCGATCCGAAACTCATCCAGTCCCGCTTTGTCGAACATCCACCAGCGATTCCCTGGTCCTTTCAGCCGCCCGCAGATCTCTTCCCCGCCTCCACGGCGTGCGCCACACTGGGGCTGGGTCAAGTCAGGCAATGGTCCTCCGGTTGAGTCCCGAGCCAATGTACCACGCCTTGAAGCCTTCGATGGTCGCGGGGAAGTCCTGGCCCGCGATCAGCGTCAAGGCGCCGCGCTTGCGTTCCAACGTGTGCCAGTCGGTCTGGTGCTGCGCAGGTTTGCCGCCCTTG
>Ga0070716_100000191_pt1 | contig 24141 bp, 20 predicted proteins | sample LARL112metaG_FD_71395 | JGI IMG/M metagenome (GOLD analysis project Ga0070716, IMG submission 71395) | Corn, switchgrass and miscanthus rhizosphere microbial communities from Kellogg Biological Station, Michigan, USA - LAR L11-2 metaG | ecosystem: Host-associated > Plants > Roots > Rhizosphere... | reverse complement strand
ATCGATCTCCAGAAATTCCACGCCGTAGGCCCAATTCATGTTGAGCGTCTCCCCCAGCCCGCGAATGACCTCTCGGTATTGGGTTCGCTTCACCCCCCAATCGACTTCGTTCAAAATCCATACGTCGGCAGCTCTCAAGATTTCAATCTGCAGCGGTATCTTCTCTAAACCCACACCTCTGATCCTCTGGCCACTCTCCTTTGCATGTTTACGCTCTTCGACGACCTTTGCCATAAACCGTTCCTTATCGGTAAGAAAAAGTTGAATATCGTCGAGTTCGAGTCCCCGCTCAATGTTCCAAAGAGCAACGCGAAGCGTAGGACCCAGCCCCTCTACTTCGAGTGGGCGCGGCCTTTCGCCACGGTAATGGGCCTCATTGTTAATGAAAGGAGTCGTCGTGACGACGTGAAGCTTGTCCGCCAGCTCGGGACTCAGCTCTTGGCGCGATCCAAGCTGAACAAGTTCGTCGTACGAGAACAACTGAGGTTTCGAATCTTTCGTGTAATCCTCTGCCAGAACTGACGCCACTCCGGCCAAGACCAGATAAACGCTTACCAGAAGGCGAACGCAATTTATTGCTTTCACCCGTCTGTTCCTTCGATTGGTAACAACTTTCATGCTGTGCCGCAGCCCCTTTGCAACCGGAGTCGAACCTAGACAGTTCGTGACTACATTTCATGGCTTGCGCCACAACACAGTCCAGCTTTGTCACTATGATCTTGGACGGACATTTAAGGCTTTGATGTACTGATTCCCGTAGCTCTCGATCTCATAGTGCCCCTTCTTCTTGTCGAATCGAACCTTCGCCGCAGCCATAATCTGGCCGCTTCCCTCACCCTTTTCGTTCAGCTTCACTTGCAGGAATCCAAATGGATAGTCGGTCGTCCGACCGCCGCGATACAGCTCGACAAACGGCATATTGCGAGCGGTCACGACCGTTATGATCGTTTCGGCACCCTCTCGTCTCTTCCGTGCGACGGCAATCTGGTTCCCTACGCTGCCTGTCGGGTTGATTCGTCCTACGTCGAACTTTTCCATGGCCCTGCGGAGTGCATCCGGACCCTTTTCTTTTAGCAACGTTGCTAGTTGGTCAACTTCTTCATCACTAGTGAATCGGTTAACCCGGAAATCAAAACCAATTGACTTCGCCCCTACTGCACCCCCGGTGCCCATCGCTGTGCCGCTATACGCTTCCTGCTTCGTTTCTTGTTTTTGGCACATGAGGGGCGAGATGAGGAAACTCAGTCCTACGATCAGAATGGATATTTTTTTCACGTGTTAGCCTCCCGGCATTCACCTTAGGTTGTGAATGAGATCAAACTATCACTGGAACATCACTGCAAAAAAGCACCAGACCATCTAGACCAACGATGAGAGTCCCCATCAAAACCACTTTGAGAACGAGGCAGTGCGGGGATGATCCTAAGAAATACCAGCCCATGCCTACTGTAAGAAGTGACAGTTCCGTGCGTCAGCAGCACTAAGCACTATTCCCGAAATCGTCTCGATCCTCTTCCATACACAACCGTCATATACAACCGTCGCGATTTGTAGAACCAAGAGAAGGGATCAATTTCTGGTGTGTGGGCTGTGGCCGCAGTTTTGAGAGGGAGGTGGCCGAAGAAGTTGGCGCTGATGATCTTGCTGTGGCTCGCCTTGGGGGCGACCGGATTTTCTCAGACCAACGGAGAGCCTTCCGCACCTGGAGCGGCGTCCGCCACAAAGGACCCGGCAGGCCAAGGCGATTGGCACATCTCTTGGGTACCAGCTTACTTGTGGCTCAGTGGCGCGAACGGCAATCTGGGAGTCGCAGGAAAGTCAATTCCCGTGAGCGCCAGCTTCTCTGACGTTTTCGACAAACTGAATATCGGCTACATGACCGCGTTCGACGTACGCAAGAATCGGGTTGGTGTCCTGATCGACTTCCAGTACATCGGTGGCAATGCGATACATCCACCCGTCCGAAGATCGGGTTCTGGATGCATTTTTCCCGCAGAGTGGGCACAGTTCTGGGCACAGTGAAAATCGCAGAGATTTGACGCTAAGTCCGGAGTCTTCGGAAGTTTCTGAAACCACTAAGGAAAAGATGGTGAGCGCGGAAGGACTCGAACCTTCGACCCATGCCTTAAAAGGGCATTGCTCTACCAACTGAGCTACGCGCCCATCTTCTCTACTCAAGCTGTCGCAGAGGATGCGGAGGCTTGAACTGCTCTTTGATTGTAAGGGGCGGCGTGCTTTTCAGTCCAGCCGCGCGGACCCATGGCGATCTCCTCCCACGGTGGATCGATAGCATGACCCCGCGCGCCCGGGTTCGAGGGTCCCAGATTTTCCGTCTCTGAAAAAGAAGACTAAACCGCTTTCTTCCAGGTATCCGTGCTCTCCCTGGTCGAGGCCGAGCCTACCGTGCAGCTGCCGCAGCCGGCGACCGCTTCCTTGCGCCGCTCGCGCAGCCGCGCCTGGAACGTGTCCCAGCGCCCGCCGATACCGACTGCGCTGTTGTTGATCGTGACGGAATCGCTGCCCGCCGGAACTACGCGTCCGGTGTCGGCTTCCGCCATTTCAGCTGCGTTGCGTTGCATGGTGTTGCGCGGTCGCATCGGTTCTCCCATTCCCGCCGCGCGCGTAGACGAGGCATTCCCCTCGAGTTGCTGCGTGGTGGGCGTGATGTTGCGATCGGTTTCCTTGCGATGCATCACCGGGTGCGTTTCCCATTTCGAGCGATAGCGGCTCTCGTAATCCTTCCAGTTTGCGTCGGATTCAAGATCCTTTTCCGAATATGGTGGGAAAGCCTCGATCTGTTCCTTGGTCAGGTCAGAAGCAAAATCGTCCTCATGCTTGCTGGAAGCACGCAGATGATCCGCGGGTACGATGAACTTCTTTGTCGTAAGCCATCCGCCGGTGTCGACCACGACATACCGGATTTCACCGCTGGAGTGGTCAAAAATGACGTCGTCGATCTTTCCTAGTTTCTCTTCGCGCATGCCATACAGGGTTGTCCCTCGTATATCTTCCGCAGATTCGCTCAGTCGATAGTCCTTTAGAAGTCCGTAGTGAGACATTTGTCCTCCGTGATAGCCGGTTTTGTTCGGCGCTTTTGGATCTTTGCATTGGATGCGCGAACTTGCCGTGCCTGTTTGCCCCGAATCCTGCGCCCCACGCATCGGCAGCGTCCTGCAGTCCTCCCCACAACAGATCCGCACTCCAGGACATCCCAGACTTTTCAGGGGGACGTCCATGACTAGTCGGTCTATGTCGAACAAGAAGGCGCAGAACAAGAAAGTCCGTTACGCCGTCGTGGGACTCGGTCACATCGCCCAGGTCGCAGTTCTTCCTGCATTTCGCTCCGCCGGCAATTCTGAACTGCGGTGCGTGGTCTCCAGCGACGAGGAGAAGCGCGCCAAAGTCACCCGGCAGTACCGCCTGAGAGAGTCTTACCCGTATGACCAGTACGAACAAGCTCTCGAAAACGTGGATGCGGTTTATATTGCGCTCCCCAATCACCTGCACCGCGAATACACCGTGCGGGCCGCGGAAGCCGGCAAGCATGTGCTGTGCGAGAAACCCATGGCCGTAACCGAAGAAGAATGCGAGGCCATGATCGAGGCAGCACGCTCTCATGCGGTGAAGCTCATGATTGCTTATCGCCTGCACTTCGAGCGTGGGAACCTGGAAGCCGTCAAGCTTGCGCACAACGGAACCATCGGTGAGGCGCGATTCTTCAGCTCTGAGTTCGCGCAGCAGGTCGCCGAAGACAACGTGCGCGTCACCGAACCGGTGGAAAAAGGCGGTGGGCCTCTTTACGACATGGGGGTTTACTGTATCAACGCCGCGCGTTACCTGTTTCAGGCCGAACCCACCCACGTGCTCGCCGCGTCGGCTACGGCTCGCGACGATGCTCGCTTCGACAAAACGGAGGAGATGACTTCCGCCATCCTGCGTTTTCCTGAAGAACGGCTTGCCACGTTCACCTGTAGTTTTGGCGCATCCGATGTGGGACGTTACACCCTGGCGGGAGCCAAAGGCATTCTCACCGCCGATCCGGCCTACGAGTATTCGACCGGCACGAGACATCAGCTGACCAAGAACGGCAAGACGAAGAAGCAGTCGTTTCCCAAGCGCGACCAGTTCGCCGCCGAAATCGTTTATTTCTCCGACTGCATTCTGAAGAATAAAGAGCCGGAGCCCTCCGGCCTGGAAGGCTTGGCCGACGTGAAGATCGTGCGTGCGATCTACGAATCAGCGCGGCGCGGAAGCGCAGTTGAGCTCACGGGCATGCCCGAAAAGAAAAAACCGTCGGCCCGCCAGGAAATCCATCGGCCGGCGCACGGCAAGCCCGAGACCCACAAGGTGAAGTCTGCCTCGGGCGAGTAGGAACAGGCGTTACGCGACTTCGTTATTCTGCTCAGCGGCCTCGTCATTTAACTTGGTCCAACTGCGCGACACCTTGGACGCACTTCTCGTCCCGGTGCGCGCCTGTCGTCCAATTCCGCCCGGCCCTGGAAGCAGGCGGTTGGCGAGTCCAAGCAGATCCTCCACCGTTCCCGGCATCAGTCCATGCATGATTGCCGCGACCTTTGCCGGAACAGACAGAACCAAATCGGCGCGACCCCGCTCGCAGGCATCCACAATGGCGCACGCCGCGTCAGTTGCATCGATCGACGTCACGGGCAACGAAGCACTTGCGCTGAACCAGGCGTACTCGTCCTCGTTGTTCCCTTTGAACGACGCGTTGCGAGCACTTCCCGTTCGCATCAGACCTGGGCAAACCGTCGTGACCAGAACGTTGTCTTTGCGCAATTCCGCGCGCAAACCTTCGGAGAATCCGGTCAGCGCGAATTTTCCTACGCTGTACGGAACCATGTGCGGAACGCTGATCTTTCCACCGATTGACGAGATGTTGACGATCCGTCCGCGCCTGGCTTGCCGCATGCGTGGCAATACGGCCATCGTCGTGAAGTACGCGCCCCAGAAGTGGACGTTGAGCGAATCCCGATAGTCGTCGATGGTCATCGTCTCGAGCGGTCCCACGGTCATCTTGCCCGCGTTGTTCACTAAAACGTCGATGGACCCGAATTGCGACGAGACGCGTTCCACGGCGAGCTCAGCTTCTTCCTGCAACGCGTGGTCGGCCTCCACCGTAAATACTTCATTCCCTCCCGCGCGTAATTTCTCCGCGGCCTTGGCCAGCTCGTCAGTGTCGCGGGCCGAGATCGCTACGCGGGCACCACGGCGCGCGCACTCCGCCGCCAGCAGAAAACCCAGCCCTCGCGATCCGCCGGTGATGAAGACGGTCTTGCCTTCGAGCGAGAACGCCCGCGACTGCATCGCTTTGGTAATGGCCAGTCCGGTCACGATCCCTGCGCCTACCCATGCCGCATGCTTCACAGCTTTCTCCTGATCCACTTCCGAAAAGATTTTCTGTTTTCGAAAGGAGAGAGAAATGTAACGGGTCGACCTGTGTGATTCGATCAGGACTTAGCTGCAGTTCGTTACTGACAATGCCTGATGGACTTGTTTCTCGACAGCCGTTTCCAACCAACGTGTAGAAGGCTACAGAACTTGCGGTAGTCCACCGACCAGGACGAACATCACTGAAGTGGGCCGTCCATGGTCGCGACAAATGCGGGCAACAAGACAGAAAGCGCCGGCGGCTCGCATCGACAGAAACGTGTCGTGCATTTTCAATGCACACGTTTTTACTGAACTAGACCGCACGCGTTGCTTTTCACAATGATCGTCTACTTCTTCATCTCGTCATGTTGCCCTTCCGTTACCTGCGAAGTGGTTACTCTCTTCGCACAAAAGTTTTCTGCGCGTGTTCAAAATGTACTACTCACACCTTGTCTGTAATTTCATTTCGAACTAAGTTGCATTCAACTTTTCAATCTGACTGTGGTTGGTGAATTTGTCGGCCTGAGGTCTTGCTGCAACGCGAAGCATCATGCGTTTGTGAAGGCCCTCCCCCACAGGCCGCACGTCCGGCAACACGGGCGAAATTCGCTTCAGCTCCCGACAATCGACCTTAGCAAGACGGAGCGCGTGTGCCTCCGCCGATGGAGGAGTGTGTCATGAAGCACCACAGTTTCTTCGTGCGGTATCTGTGTGTGATCCTGTTCGTCGTGGCGCCGCAACTCGTGCGCGCACAGAGCAACCCCAACTGTTCGCTGATCGTTCCTAACAATCCGCTCACCGCCGAGGGACTCGCCACCCCTTATCAACTCGTCGCGACCGATCCCACTGCCGGCGATTGTCACGAAACCAACTCTGACCAGTCGGCCTTCGTGCAGGCCGCGGTGATCGATCCTGCCACCGGACAGATATCAATCTACAATCCGCTGGTTGTTGACCAGGGCGCGACGCCGGCAATGCCGCCTGTCATTCCCACGCTTCCCGCGAACCCGATCGTCGCTCTCTGGTTTGGATATAACGGTGACACTCTGACGTTGCAAGGCGCGGACGGCGTGCTTGCTGGCGCTTCGTGCGTCAACGGCGCCGACGGAGCCAACTTCGGTCAGTTCGCCTACTGCAATGCTCCCGCCTTCTTCAGAGCAGCGCATCGCGCGCTACGCCGAGGACAGATCTCGATTCCTCCGCTCGGCATGGCGGTCGATGGCCGTCCCTGCCCCACCGTGCGCGACTTCTTCGCGGTCGATCAGGATCAGAGCGACAACCTTCCCACTAGCTACCTGATGACCAGCGATGGCATGGCGCAGAGGACGCAAGCCAATCTGAGCCGCTATCCCGACGCAGTCATGCTCGGCAACCCCAGCGACAATCGCCTGGTGGATGTCGCGCTCGATGGGGCACTCGGCTGCACTCCGTGGAAGGCGGCCGACCTGGCCGATCCCGGGCAGATGGTGCCGGCCCTCCCCTTGAACGAATTGCAGGCGCGCGCCAAGCAAGGATTTCCGGTCGCGCTTGTCCCCGCGGGGGACCCCATGGTGCTCAGCAACGGCTCGAGAGATCTTGTGAAGGTGAATGCCTACCGGCGCGGCGTCGACCAGCCGCCGGTGGCGTGGTCTTTCCAGGCGGACACCGCTCGTTACTGCCGCAACATGCTACGGGTGGCGCCGGCGCGCATGATGCAGGACCAGGCGTTGCTCATGCCCGACGCGGCGCATCCCACCCGCGGGCTATCTCCTGACCCCGGAGCAGCCGATTCCCTGTTCACGTTCCTCGCCCAGAGATTCGTCGCGAGCTATGACATCCTGGGATGCGCCGACCTGCTGCGCGTTCCCGATCCGATTGCGTTAACCATCAACGCAGATGGCATCACGACAGGCGTGGTTCTCAATGGCCCGATCATCACGCGGGCCCGCCAGTTCCTGGCGTGGTGCGAGCGGCAGGATCACTCGCAGGACAACGCTTCAACCGCTGCCGACACCGAGTAATCCCCCCTGGTGTCGCAGCGGAATGAACCGGGCGCGCGAATTCTCCGGGGTTTTCGCGCGCCCGCTGATTTTCAGATTTTTAGAGGGTGCCCCATCCTAGCGCGCTCTTTGCGCTAGGGTGGGGTTTTTGAATTTCGAATTTCAGAAATTTTCGAGCATCCACACGTTGGAGCCGCCATTGGCTTTCCAGAGTGCGAGATGCTTGCCATCGGGCGACGGAATGGCCCAGCCGATCGCCATCTGCGCATCCTCGAGCATCGTTCTGGTTCGTCCCTGTAAATCAATACTCAGCAGCGCCCATTTTCCGGTGTTGGTAAAGGCGGACGCCCAAACGCTTCGGCCATCGGCAGCGAAATCAATGCTGTTGATCCCGGCCCAGGCTTGCGCGGTCACGGTGCGCTTCGAACCGTCTTCCACAGAAGTAAAGGTAATATTCGGTTCTCGTTGAAGAATCTTACCTTTCCCCGTGGCCAGGATCTTGCCATCGGGTGACAAGGTCCAGTTGTAAGCGTAGGAGCTTGCATCCTGAATTCTGAGCTGCGGCAATTCTTCACTCTCGCCGGTCATGGGATCGAAACGGAAAAACGACACCAGCGTAGGACCGCGCAAGTCATACAGACACAGGTTCGATGGAGGCCGGGCACATTGTATGTTGCCCAAATCATTGCGTTCCAAGACTTGCTGCGGTGGGCCACCGGCGAGCGACATCCGCATCAGCCGACGGGGTGAACCGGGCGGCGCACCCAACTTCGGCCAGATTTCGAAAATTATGTTGGCGTTATCAGGAGTCAGACGAGGCAAAGAAGTCTCCTCGTTTCCTCCGACCAGCAACTCGGGTGCGCTTTGATCTAGGCGTTGCTTAAAAATGTGAAACGTGCCGTCGCGATCCGAAGCGAATAAAACCGCTTTGCTGTCCGCTGTCCAGGAGAAGGCGTAGTTCCTCCAGTAATCAAGCGTCAGCCGCTGGGGCGCGCTGAGTCGCGTGCCTCCGGAGTTCAACTCTGAAACATACACGCCTGGATTCGAGTAGTTCTTCGTATAAACGATTCGCTTGCCGTCAGCGCTGGCACTGAGGCCGGATACTTCATTGGGTGCGGCGGTCAGGCGGACCGCACTTCCGGCAAGGTGTCCCTGAGCACCGAGTGGCACTGACCAGACATTGGAGTCATCCTGATTCGGTGCCGGCTCAGACACGGAATAAACCAGATGGTTGTCAGTCGTCCAGATCAGTGCCGGGCCAAGCTCCAACTCCCTGCCGACTTCCGCCTGGTGACCGCCTGAAGAGAAGATCGTTTCTGCGCGGCCGGTGCGCAAATTGAACGACACCACGCTGGTGTTGGCTCTCCAGAGGGGTGTGTACTCGCTGACAACGTAAGCGATTTCACTTCCATCGGGCGACCAGGCGGGCACCCCGACGGTGCAGTTATGACAGGGGGCAACGAGGCGCTGTGGATTCTCCCCATCACCTGCCATGAGCCAGATTTCTTCGGCGTGCTTTGGTCCCTTGACGAACGCGATCTGAGATCCGTTGGGAGAAATGGCAGGAAGCTGGCCGTTGTCAATCAGCTTGCGCGGCGCACCGCCAATGATAGAGACCTGCCACAAGCTCGGAGGTGCGGTCGGTCCTTCCACCCACGTCGCAACTAAATGGCTGCCGTCGGGGTACCACCCCGACGGGATGGCGGCGAAGCCGGCAGGGAGGATCAACGAATGAGTCTCGCCGCTATCGATCTGCCGCAGGGAAAGGCCTGTCTTGTCGGCAAATGCCAGATATTTGCCATCGGGAGAAATGGCGGCTCCGAGGACAGGATTTTCTTCGGAACTCGCAGTCAGGCGTCGTTGTTTAATCTGCGCAGATGTGCTCTGCCCGGATTCGCGGCGCACACGGGCGATGATCAATCCCAACACCACACCGGCCAGCAGGACTCCAATCGTAAGGGGAATACGAATGCGCCTCGCACTGGTGGCAGGAACGGGCTGGGATGTGTCGGCCGGGACTGCGCCATTTACAGGCGCTAGAAACCGATAGCCGCGGCGCGCCACCGTCTCGACGAAGCGCGGGTTCTCTGCCGAGTCAGCAAGCGCATCGCGCAGACGACGGACGGCAGCATTCAGACTGTGATCGAAATCGACATAGGTATCTTCAGCCCAGAGACGGCTGCGTAATTCCTCGCGGCTCACAACTTCCCCGGGATGCTCGAGCAGGGTTAAAAGGATCTGGAAGGGTTGTTCTTGGAGCTTGACCCGGATGCCATTGCGGCGCAGTTCGCCGCTCCTCGGGTCTACCTCGAAGACGCCGAACCGAATCGTACCGGGTTCTGTGTCGGTCGCAGGCATTTCAGCACTTCTGTTCGGAATTCTAGCATTCAGCGCCATCGCTTTGCTCGTTACCTCGCCCCGCAACTATTTGACGCACAACCGATTAACTCGTTACCCACGTTTTCCCGCCGGGTAATCGCCCCACCCTTGAGATACGCCCGCCCGGGAGCGACGGTTCCCTCACGAACTGGGGGTAAGTTATGACCGTCGCGCTAAAAAACGCGCTGCTGAGTGCACTACTTGTGGGCTTGCTGAACATGGCCGCTGCGGCTCAGAACGATCCACACCTGAATGTTATTGTCAGGTTTTCTGCCGACCTGTCGCTCGGGCTTGTGACCGACGCCGAGAAGTCCGCGACGCACGTTTTCGACAAGGCAGGTGTGACTGCGCAATGGCTGAATTGCCCGGCCCGCGATGGCGAGTTTGTGGACGCGAGCTGCGATGCCCCACCTGCCTCCACAGATCTGGTGCTGCATATCGTTCCCGGCTCGCAACGCTCGAGTGACACTGTGTTTGGCGTGGCGTTCGTCACCGGCCGTGCCGGCGCATACGCCGACATCTTTTTCGATCGCGTGCAGCGCGTCCACGATCAGGATCGCAACGTCTCCATCGCCGCGCTGCTGGGATCGGTGTTCGCCCACGAAATCGGCCACCTGCTTCTGGGTGAGCATTCACACTCGCGCAACGGGTTGATGGTTGGCCAGTGGCACCTCGATCAACTCAACAGGATCGGCAAGGGCATTCTGTTTTTCGATTCGAGGGATGCCCATCGCCTGCGAACCCGCGCAGCCGAACTCAGCACTGCCCAAACGCTCGCGATGATTGCTTCGGAATCGGGAAACTAAATTCGCCTTCACGGGTTCGAAGGCAGAGCTTGGGATCCCGTGATGCCGTCGCAATGTGAGAATGCAAGCAAGTGTGCTGAGACGCCGTCTGCGTTGGTTGCACTACAACGCTCGTCCCGTTGCGGGAACGAGGCCACCACATTACAAAGCTTTTACTTCAATTCTCCTCTGCCTCAGTCTTGCCTCGTGCGAAGATTTAAGCTCTTGTTTTCTTCGATGTGCACTCCTCTCCCGCAGACGCAATCACTACTAAGTCAATCGATGCACGATTCTTCTTTTGCGAACCGACAGCTAGCCCTCGCACATTCTTGGCCGATGGTTACGGTGGTACCTAGAGTGCAATGGCTGTTTCGTTGACATCCCAAAACGCCAAGTTGATACTCCGCTTACGGTTACCCATTTCTAAGTTGTTGACCAGTCACGGGGCAAGACTCGTGCGCCCGTTCTTTCGCTCGATCAATTTTTGGTGGAAGTGCTCACCGGAGGACAAACATGTTGTTGAAGCAGGTTATGGATCGTCTTGGTAACAGGACCCGCTGGACGAAGATCGCCGGCATTTCGTTGCTCGCGATGGTCGCAGCGGTGTGCGTCGCGCCGCTGGCGAAGTCGCACGTCACAGCGCCAGCCGCGCATGCAGCAGAGAATCCTTCCCCGCTGAATTCGCGCCTGAACACGCAGCCGGCAAGTCCCGCGGAGCAGGCACGCATCGCCACCAGCTTCGGGAACCTGCCGCTCTCCTTCGAACCGAACCGGGGCCAGACCGATCCGCAGGTGAAGTTTCTGTCGCGCAGTTCGCACTACAACCTGTTTCTCACCTCCGACGAAGCGGTGTTCACGCTACCCATCGCCACGCCTGACAAGGCCACCAGCCGCATGGCTCGCCGGCAGAAACCGCACCCGACTTCACAGGCTGTCCTGCGCATGAAAATGCGCGGAGCCAATCCGAACGCCCAGGTCGCCGCCGTCGATCCACTGGCCGGACATTCGAATTACCTCATCGGACGCGACGCCAATAAGTGGGTGCGTGATGTCGATCAGTTCGCGCGCGTGAATTATCGTGGAATTTATCCCGGCATCGATCTCACTTTCTACGGACAGCAACGCCAGCTGGAATTCGATTTCATCGTGAAGCCCAACGCGAATGCCAACACCATTGCGCTCGACGTCACAGGCGCAAAAAAGATTGCGCATGACGCATCGGGTGACCTGGTGCTGACCTCGGCCGCGGGCGACATGCGCCTGCACAAGCCGGTGGCTTACCAGATGCAAGGCGAGACGCGCCAGCCGGTGGAGGCGCGCTTCGTCGTTAAAGGAACCGAAGTCGCGTTCGCGGTTGGCAACTACGACCACAGCCGCAGCCTCATCATCGATCCCAGCATCCTGTACTCGACGTACCTCGGCGCCGGCAATGACGATGATGGCTATGCGATCGCCGTCGACAGCACAGGCGCGGCATATGTGACGGGCCAGACAGCGTCCCCGTCCTTCCCCAAGGCGAACCCGCTGCCGGCTCCCAACAATAACCTGCAGGGCACCACCGATGCGTTCGTAACCAAGATCTCAGCCGACGGACAGACGCTTGCCTACTCCACCTTCTTGGGCGGCACAGGTACCGACAGCGCGAACGCGATCGCGATCGACGCCTCGAAGCAGGTTTACGTAACGGGCTCGACGGACTCCACGGACTTTCCTGCCGCCAACAATCCTCAGCCGACCATAGGCGGTGGCACGGACGCCTTCGTAGCCGAACTGAGCGCCGCCGGCAATTCTCTCCTCTATGCCACCTACATTGGTGGAGCGAATGACGAGATCGGCTATGGCGTGGCAGTCGACTCCACGGGAAAAATCTATGTTGTAGGCTCCACTTCATCCACCGATTTCGGGCCCCTCGCAAACGCCACCCTTCAGGGCAGTTTTGGAGGTGGAACCGGCACTACTCCGACCGATGGTTTCGTGGTGAAGCTTGACCCCGCAACGGGAAATGCCTTATTGGGTGATTACTTGGGCGGCTCTGGGAATGACATCGCCACCGGCGTCGCCGTGGATGCAGCGCATGTGATCTACATCACCGGTGTGACGCTCTCGACGGACTTTCCCGTCGCGGGTGCAGCTGCCAACTACCCGAATTCTCTTCAATGCGGTACCGATGGCAACTGTAACGGCGGCAAAGACGATTCCTTCGTAACCGCCATTGCATTTGCGGGCGTCACTCCCGCTTACGTTTATTCGCACTATCTGGGAGGCAGTTCCTTCGATGACGCTAACCAGATCGTTGTCGATTCAGCCAGCAACGCGTACGTAGTCGGCATCACGTCTTCCTCCGACTTCCCCACGAGTGCGGGCGCCTTCCAACCGGCATTGGGTGCTTCCACTGCTTCCAATGCGTTCGTCACCAAGCTCAACGCGGCCGGTACGACGCTGGGCTTCTCTACCTACGTGGGCGGCAGCGGCACTGACAATGCGCTGAACGTCGCCCTCGACAGCAGCAATAACGTCTACATCACAGGTTCGACCACTTCGACTAACTTCCCAACCACCGCCTCGGCTCCGCAGAAGACACTGGGCGGCAACAAAGACGCGTTCGTTACCGAGTTGAAATCTACGGGCGCAGGCCCGCTGGTCTTCTCAACCTATCTGGGGGGATCGGGCGAAGAAGATCATTTTCTCGCCGGCATCGCTGTGGATTCCTCGAAAAACTTCTACGTCACCGGCGACACCTTGTCATCGGATTTCCCGGTCACGGGCAACGCCCATCAGGGCACCATCGTCAAAAACTGTGGGACCTGTCGCGACGCCTTCGTCGTAAAGTACAGCCCGCTCGATCCTGGCTTCACCGTAGGGGTGGGCGCGATTTCGGCTATCACCCGCGGCTCAACGGGAACGTCGACCGTAACAGTCGCTTCGACGACGGCAGCCGGCACAGTGGCTCTGGTGTGCAACATCACGTCCGCCGCCGCCGTGCCGCCCACTTGCTCGATCAGTCCGAACTCGGTCGCGCTCACTGCTGGAGGCAATCAGACATCAACGCTGACGATCACCACCGTTTCCACGGGATCGACCAGCATCGTCACCTCAGGCATGTGGCTGCCGCTGCCCGGCTTGGCACTACTCGGCGTCGGCCTGCTTCGCGACAAGAACCGCAAGCGCAAAGCTCTTTTCGGTGTGCTCACTTGCCTGGCCCTTGCCGGACTCCTGCTGATGGCAGGTTGCGGTAGTGGCAATGGCGGTGGTGGCGGTGGTGGTGGCGGCGGCGGAACGACCAAAGGCTCTTACACAGTCACAGTCACTGGCACGATTACCAACACAGGTAGCGCCAACGGTTCCGCAAACTTTACGGTGCAATAGGCATTTGCACCTCCTCAGGACCGGTCGCCCTGCGGCCGGTCTTTTTTCTTGCGGATACTCTTGTGCTGACGCGGTTGATTGCCGCGCTTTGGGCCATTACGCTGTTCGAAGGGACGATCGCGAGTGCGACATTCAGCTGAATTATTAACGAGAATTTCTCTGTGGCTCTGTGCCTCTGTGGTGAAAAACAGAGTGAGCCATGTGTAGGGAGACGATTTCGCGCAGCGCACATGGACCGCGTTGGCCTTTGACCACCGCCCTGATCGCACTCGCCTTCCTCATCTCGCCCGCGGCCGCCAAGAAGAATCCCGCGCCCACCCTCCGCTGGGCCGAAGGCAACGCGGGCTGCACCTTCTCACTCGATAGCGACGGCAAGTACCGCTATGGCCTCTGGACGGCCGACCTCGGCCTAGTTCTCGCCGTGGACGCACAGGAACTGCAACTGGTCCACAAGCGCGGCGAGCGCTTCTTCGGCGTGCATCTCACCGTGCACAACCGCAATGGTTCCCCGCTCGTGGTTGACCCTAGCCTCGCGACGCTCGAGTTTGTGAAGCACGCCAAGGTCATTCAGCCCGCGCTCGATCCAGAAGCCTTCGCGCAGAAGGCGCAGTCCGACGTCGACGACATCGAATATCAGACTCAGCGCGAAGTCGAGAAGCATCCCGAGCGCAAGGAAGATCGCGAAAAGTTTGTGCAGGGCTGGCAGAAGGAAGTTACCGAGTTGCAGGATTTTCTGAGCCACGGAACCCTGCCTATGGTGCAACTCGACAGCACGCACACCGAGATCAGCGGCTGGATCCTGTTCAGCACCCACAACAAGTGGATTGGCGACTGGAAAAAGCCCGAGGAATTCCTGTTCAGAATTCCTCTCGGCTCACAGATTGTGGAATTTCCATTCGCGCTGCCCGCGCAGAAAGGCGACCTGATCCTGCGGCAGCGCACCGACTAGCGCAGGCTACGCTACCGAGCGTTGCTGCGACGAAGTCTTCAGAAGCAGGTCTCGCAACGAGACCAGACCCTTGAGTTCCTTGCCGCTCACGATGGGCAGATGACGGAACCCGAATTCCTTCATCAGGAACAGGCACTCTTCCGCCGACTCATTGACATCAACGCCCCGCGGGTTTGGGGTCATCACTTCCGACACCTTGGTCGTGCCCGGGGTGCGGCCAGCCGCAACCACGCGGTTCATGACATCGCGCTCGGAGAAGATACCGACCAGCAGTCCATCGCGCAGCACGGGCAGAGCACCGATGCTGTGTTCCATCATGAAACGCGCCGCTTCCAGCACGGTCCTCTCGGCATCGATCGAATACACGCGCCGGTCCTTCACAAGATCGTACACAGTCGACATGTTTCCTCCTGGAACTCTTCTGGAGAGCGGGGGATGGCTCGCCGGGTCAGACCGGCGCAGCGAAGTTGGACTCGTACTTTACCACAGACTCCGCGAACCACGATGGGAGAAGCGTGCTTTCGCGCAGAAAAAAAGGCGCCCGGCAACCCGGACGCCTTCATTTCCTTGAAACCCGCGTCAGAAGCGGAGAGTCGGGCCGAACGTTACCCTCAGATTGTTGTGGGTTCCGTTCTTGAAGTAGATCTCGTCGCCCACCTCGGCACGAAGTCCGATCGGTCCCACGAAGCCTTCCAGACCGGCTCCCGGATAGACGGCCGCCGCCGTGTTGCCGGTGGTCACGTCGCTCAGCGAGCTTTGAAAGCCGCTAGTCCCGTTCTGGTTCGACACGCTGAAGTTGATCAAGCCGGCTTTAAAGGTTCCGAACAAACGAACCGGCCCTCCGCTGGTGCCGAACTTCGGTCCGAACAGGGCATGCAAAGTCCGCAGGTCGGTGCTTACGAACCGGGTGTTTACGCCATCGGAAAAGGTCGTGGTGAAATTGCGACTGAAGTCGTAGGCCATCTCGGCCTCGATCTGCACGTTGCTGCGCACGTTGAACGCTGCGCGCCCACCTATCCCTACGAAATTAATGTGCGGGCTGGTGCGGCTCAGGTTGAAGTAGTCCGCGAAGACTCCCACCTGCACGTGATTTTCGGACTCCTGCGCAAACATGGCAGGCGCTGCCAACAGAAAACCAAAAAGTGCCAGGACAATACTGTGCTGCATACTGAAAGACTCCCCGTGTGCTGGTTTGAATTGCGCCGCCCACACCTCTCCCCTGCTCGTCACAACTCGGGACAGGAGGAGGGATGCGGACGGTTGCGGATGTGATGCCACGTAGGTAGCGCAGGTTGGACTCGCTTGCGCACGCACGGAGTAGTTGTTAACAGGTACGTACAAACTCTCAAATTTCTGCAGGCTTCTCCGTAGAAAACTTTTGCTCACTCGCGCGCTCTATCGCAAAAACAAAACGGCGCGGACCTGGCCGTCCGCGCCGCGATTCGGAATGTACTCAGATTTACTGGAGGTGATTGACCTTCATTGCGGTCTGCACCGCAGGCGTGGCTTTCTCCCGCGGCTCCATCGACACCACAAGATACTCGTGATCCTTCTTGTCATTCGCTGTCAGGTGCAGGTAGAAACGATCTTCTTCCAGGCGATAGTCCACGTCTTTTCCCACCGGCAGCAACAGAGGATGCTTTGCATCTTTCGCGCGCAGGTGGAACAAAGCATTGTCCCCCTGCAGCACGTACTCCTGGCACAGAGTCGTGTCGGCCGCGTCGGTTTCGTGCGACGCATTCTCGAACACCGTGCACTGCAGCGACTCCATCTGCAGCAACTGCCCGGTATGGTACTTCTTCGGTTCCTGGGCCTGCGCCAGCGACGCCAGCATCAGAACCGCGAGTGCCATCTTTGTCTTCATCAATCTTCCCTCGTCCCGAACAGTGCTGGTCGACAACTCCCGAACTGCAATCATTGTTTTCCGGAAACCTACATGGCAGGAAGATAACGGCGGTAACCGCCCGCGGTAACGGGCGGGAACGATTTCAATTCCGGAAGCTAAATCGCTGAAACTCAGCGCTGGACAAGGCTTTCGAGGGTCTCAAAGAAGGCCGGGAAAGAGATAACAGCGGCGTCTGCCCCCAGAATGTGGGTCTCCCCCTGCGCCCGCAAGGCCGCCACGGCGAACGCCATGGCGATCCGGTGGTCGCCCAGCGAGTCGATTTCGGCCCCGTGCAGCGATTGGCCGCCGGGCACAGTCACACCATCTTCGTGCTCCTCGACCTGGGCCCCCATCGCGCGCAGATTAGTGACGATGGCCTGGATGCGGTCGGATTCCTTCACGCGCAGTTCCTTGGCGTCGCGAATGCGAATGCCGCCCTCGGTGAATGGCGCGATGGCAGCCAGGACCGGGATCTCGTCGATCAGCGCGGCTGAATCAGCGCCCGCGATTTCCGCCGATTTCAGATGCTGCCCTTCCACGCGCACCGTGCCCACCAGCTCGCCGTGCTGTTCTTCCAGTTGCGTGATCGAGATGCGCACGCCGAGTCCGATCAGGATGTCGAGCAGGCGGGCGCGCGTTGGGTTCATCAACAACGAATCAACGATCAGCTCGGAGCCAGGGAAAAGCGCCGCCGCGCAGAAGAAGAACGCTGCACTCGAAAGATCGCCAGGGACGCGGGCCTCGATCGCGTGCAGCTTTTGGCCGCCTGCGATGCGGGTGGAGTTGCCGTTGCGCTTCAGCTCGACGCCGAACGCGCGCAGGGCAACTTCTCCATGGTCACGGGTCCGCAGCGGCTCTTCGACGCAGGTCTCGCCGTCGGTAAAGAGTCCGGCGAACAGCAGGCACGATTTCACCTGCGCGCTGGCTACGGGCATCTTGTAATGGATCGGCTTCAGGTGTCCGCCGGTGATGCACAGCGGCGGACGCTCGCCCTCCGCGGAAGTAATCCGGGCGCCCATCTCGCCCAGCGGTTTCATGATGCGGGCCATGGGGCGGCGCGACAATGATTCGTCGCCGAAGACTTCGGAAGTGAAATCCTGGCCCGCCAGAATTCCGCTCAGCATGCGCATGGTCGAGCCGGAGTTTCCGCAATCGAGCGCGCCGGCGGGTGCAGAGAGCGTCAAGCCTCGCCCCTCAATCTCGATGACATTCGCGTGCTCGTCGGTGCGCGCCCACTTCACGCCCAGCTGCCGCATGCAGGCCAGCGTCGACGCGCAGTCGGCGCCGGTCGAGTAGTTTTCAAGACGCGATTTCCCATCGGCCAGCGAGCCGAGCATGGCGTAGCGGTGCGAAATAGATTTGTCGCCAGGAAGTCGCAAGCCTCCGGAAAAATGCCGCGCGGGCCGCACCGTTACACTGGAGCCGGATTTCATCGTTCTATCCAATATATCGGATAACGCTCGTGGGCCAGCGGTCGCAGAGAATGCAGCTCGCGATCGGAATGTGACCACGGGTAGCATGCGACAGCGTGACCGCCACTATTGCGGTCCGCAACATCGCGTGAACAGATGAGATTCGAGAAACTGTATTAGGCGAGCGTCTTGGCTTCGGCGGCGGCTTCGCGCAAGACCTGCGGGGAAACTTCCTTCAGCGTGACGTGAAATTCGAACATGGGCGTCTCGGTGCCGCGTCCCCAACGATTCGCTTCCCAGTGCGCGCGCACGATCTTCACGTCGCCGTGCTGGGTCAGGTCCAGCAGCATCGGCGATTCGCCGCGGTAGAACTTCTGGGGAAAAGAAGCGATCGGCTTGGGCGACCAGGTCCCGCCGTCGGCCGAGCCGTAGATGCTGACGTCGAGCGCCTCCTGCTCGATGATGTTCGTGATGTACAAAGTCGCGAGGAACACGCGATTGCCGGCACCGCCGACATCGACGGAAGCGCCATCACCCTTAGCGGTGATGACAGTTTTTTCGGGAACGAGGAAGGTATCGACCATGACGGGAGGATTGTAGCAAAGCGACCGTGACTGTGAGGCTGTATCCGCTAGAACGAGTCGGGGCGGGCGCGCACTTCGTAGTGCATCGCGACAGGCTCGACCTTGCGTAGCAGCTTCATCGCTTCCGGCTCGAACACTGGAGTGCTGTAGTCAGCACCGGCAAAGCGTTTCACGGCGTCGAGCGAGTCAAACAGATTCATGACCACAAACTCGGCTTCGCGCGGCCCGTCATGGCGAAGCACGTAGCCACCCCGATAGCCCTCAATATCTTTCAGTCCTGGGAGCACCTTCTGCTTTAGCAGTTTCTCGTAGGCATCTGCATCTTCGATTTCAGTCCAGCCCCGCCAATGACGTGCAATCATGATTTTCCTCTCACTGACACGCATCAACAAACTGCCGCAACAACTTACCAACGGCCTCGGGCTGTTCCCAGGCGGCGAAGTGCCCGGCTTTCGGGATCACCGACAGGCGACCGCCGGAAATGTGTTGACGCATCAGTTCTCCGTCGGCCAAGGTGGCGATCGGATCTTCTTCGCCGAGCAGCAATAGCGTCGCCACGTCTATTGTTTTGAGCGTGGGAACGGAATCTGGGCGCGCCGCCATGCCGTGCTGCACTTGCGCAATGTCCATCGGAGACATTTTGAGCATCATGCGTTTCGCGCCGTTCACCAGGTCCGGACGCGCTTCGCGCGTACTCTGGCCGATGAGTTTCGGAAGCATGAGATCGGCGAACCATTCGGTGCCCCGTTCGAGTACCTGGTCTGCAGTTTGCAGGCGAGTGTTGCGCGCTTCCGGCGTGTCGGCCTGCGGACGCGTACAGCACAACGCCAACCCAGCAACGCGATCGCGAAAACGTCTCCAGAACTCAAACAGAATGTAGCCGCCGATCGATACCCCGGCAAAGATAGCGCGCCTCACATGTGCATCGTCGAGGACGCGCACGAGGTCATAGGCATGTTTGTCCATGGTGGCCGGGCCTTCGCCGGCTTCCGACTCTCCGTGCGCCCGCAAGTCGGGCACGAGGATGCGATAGCGCGATTCGAGAAATTGCGAAGCGGGCATCCAGAATTCATGATCGGCGGGAAAAGGATGGAGGAGGACGATTGGCGGTCCATCGCCGAAAGCGGCGTAGGCAATTTCGGCGTCGCCGCTGCGAATGCGATTCATGCAGGAATTCTAATTGAGAGGCGGAACACCTCGGACTCAACTCGCAATAGTGCTCGCCGTGGAGCTGCAGTCGAACAGGAGTGTCCGACCCACACGTTTTCGTTTGTATCAGGGCGCGGCTTCAGCCGCGCCGTAGATTCTTCTTCCTTCTGCCCCTTCAGGGGCTGGGTCTTCATCGCTGGCTAAAGCGATGAGGAGTGATCACTCCCGCTGCGGGTACGGTTCACGCATGCCATGAGCCATGTATGACTCAGTAGAGGGTGAGTCGGCCTGCGCCGCATCAGATGTTCGCCCGCGCTCCACAGGGGTGCACGCCCGCGATAAGGGTCCGCGCGGTTCTGCCTAGGACAAGCGGAACGTCGCCATCTTTGGCCTAATTTTAGAATGGCAATTGGGGTGGGGGAATTGTGACACGTTGGGGAAGTTTATATTTGGCGTTGATTGATGGGGATGACTGGGATTTGTGACGTGGGTGGGGCTTGACAGGTGATGAGGGTCACGAAAGTCAGTTCTCAGTTGTCAGCGGGCCGGATTTTGTAGCGCCGGCATCTTGCCGGCAGTCGCGAGGGCGTCCCGCCCTCGCTGGCGGGCTCACGCCCGCGTCGCCGTCGTGGCGCCCCTACGGGGCTCGCTCGTTGGTGGTGGCCTTACCAGGGCTTACGCCCTGGGCTATCCTATACCGCCGCTTCGCGGCTCGGGTGTGGCTCAGCTGAAGGCGCGGACAGTTGAAGCCGCGGACAGCCTACACGCCTGGACAACACCGCTTACTACAGGTAAGCCCCCAACGAAGTATGAGACGACTTCGCCTCCGATACGGTACCGGTCGCGGAACTTTTCACAGCGTCCCGGCGTATCCTAGCTTAGCAGGAGGCCCAGCCATGTATTGCAACTACTGCGGCAAAGTGATCCAGGACGACGCCAACCTCTGTGCATATTGCGGCAAGCGCGTCGGCGCCGTGATCGCCCGCAAGCGTCTCGTGCGTCCGCGCTCCAACCGGAAGATCGCCGGCGTCTGCGCCGGGCTCGCGGAGTATTTCGATCTCGACGTGACGTTGGTCCGTGTGCTGTGGCTGCTGGTGACGATTTTCTCCGCGATCATATTCGGCATCGTTGGCTACATCGTGGCTTGGATCGTGATGCCCGAATCGCCAGAGACGCTCCCGGTACCGCAGGGGCACCAGGCCACCAATCCGTAAGCGATTGCGCAGGGCGAGGTGTAGAGTCGGCGTCGGCGACGTTTTCGAACGCAGCGAGCGCGGCTCGCGGGCTCACGCCCGCATCCTTGGGTGCCGCCCCCCGACGGGGCTCACTGATGCCTTGCGCCTTTCCCAGCGCTTACGCGCTGGGCTACCCTATGCCGCCCGCTGCGCGGCTCAGGTGCATCCGCTCTCAACTCTCTGGTCGACCTACGGCATGATCCCGCGACACCATTCCCCGTCACTTCGGAAACGCTGCTTCGTCGCCCGATGACATGTCCTCCCGAGCACTTCAGTTCTGCGGACTGCCACCCCTGACCTGTGACCTGCTCCTCTAGTTTTCTCGGAACGGTTCTTTCAGACGCTTTCTTGCGGTGTCGGCGGGCGGTGTCTCGGAGTTGGTGGCCAGGACGGCCTGGTACTTGCGCGTGGCGAGATCGCGTTTCTGTTGCAGATCGTACATCTCGCCGGCGCCGAGATTGGCTTTCTGAAGAACCTCGGAGTCGGGCTGTGGGGCTTGGGATACGAGTTCATACGTGGCCGCCGCTCCCGAGTAGTCTTTCTGGCTGCGCAATAGGTCCCCCAAATACAGGGCGGCCAGTTCGTAGTGCAGTCCAGGATATTTACCGGCCTTGCCTGTATCCCAAACGCGCCGGTAGGCGGCTGCCGATTCCTGTGGCTGGTTCAGGCCACGCAGCAAGGTTCCCTCTTCCAGCGCCAGCAGCACGTTCCCCGGATACTGCTGGATCATGCCGCGCAGCAGCGGAAGAGCCTCGCTGAAACGGTGCTCGCGGCGCAAGAAAAGAAGCAGCGCGATTTTCGCGTCGACGCTGTTCTCGGTATACGCGCGTGCGACTTCGTACAGGTACTCGATGCCCTTTTCTTTGCTGCCGCTCAATCCCACCAGCGACACGGCGACCTTAACGCCCCACGGCAAACTTCCCATGACGTAGTTATGCGCGCCGACCACCAACTTGGCGTCGGTGAACTGGGGCGAAAGTTCGAGCACGCGCTCGTGATCATGACGCGCACCCACGGCGTTCTTCAGCGCTGAGAACCAGGCCCGCTCCACCAGAGCCGTGTAGGTCGAGAACTGGGCGCGAGTGTTGCCGCGCGCGTAGAGCGCGTCCACGTCTTTGGGATTGTTCTTCAGCTTGTCTTCTTCCAGCTTCTCGGCGCGTTCCACCAGTTGCTTGATCTGCTGTTTGGCTTTCGGATCGGCGGGATGATGGGGGCTTCCGATGAAGCTGTCGTTCGCGTAGTCGGCGGTATTGAGCGCGCCCATGCGATACAGTTCGCGGAACATGACGGCCGTCAGCAGATGGTTGACGGCGAATGGATCGTCCGGATGGCGGTCGAGTATCTTCTGAAAGTCTTGCACGGACCGGTCGTAGTCCATGTTGTAGAAGCGATCGAAGGCACTCGCATTGAGCGGATCCGCAGGGCGGTAGGCGACGGATTTCGCCGAATCAGCGGACGGTGCGGGCTGTTGGGCGAAGGCGCGTACTCCGAGCAGCGCCGCCAGAGCGATTGTGGTCGCACGCCTGCCGAACCAAACGGACAACGTACCTTGGTTTGGAAATGCCACCCGTTCCCCTCAGTGTAACCGATTCGCGCGACTCAAGAGGATCACCTGGTCCTACCGATTTCCACCCCGAAACCGACCTATAATCCCGATCAGCCGTGCATCTTTCCCTCAAGCTTTGGTAAATCTTGCTCGTCCCGGTTCGCTTTCGGCCATTGCTTCAGTGTTCAAAAGTCTTCCTTTCAGAGGGTTACAGTGTCCCATGTATTTGGACCCTGATTTGCCCTGTAGATGATGCAGGAGGTCTCTCCGAATGTCGGAAGTTATCCACAACGCGGAGCGGGAGTTTTGGCAACCGCCGGTCGCTGCGTCCCCCATGGCGATAGAGACGACGGTGGTGCAACCCGCACTGGTCGAGGCCTGCGATAGCTGCGAGACGGAATTCATACCCGGATCGCGTTTTTGCCATGCATGCGGCGCAGAACGGGCAGAGCAGTCCACGAAGAACGAGTTCGCGACGTGGATGAGCACGGCGTCTGCCTGGGTGCGCCACCTGGAATTTCACAATATCGAGCGCTGGATTGTTACGACGCGGGAGTGGCTGGGCCTGCCCACGGCGGCGCTGGTTTCGTTCGCCATCGGATTGTTCTGCATTGCGGGCGCCGCACTCGTGGGCCTGATTTTCACGGTGCAGACAACTTTGGACTGGCAGGCGGTGCAGGTCTGGCGGATTGAGTGGCTGCTGGGAGCAAGCGCTTCGTTCCTGGCGGGAATTCTGCTGAAGAAGTCTGCGAACTAGCTTTACCGTTTACGACGGTTTGAAACCTCCCCCAAGTTTTCAAATCGTTCGGCGATGGCCCTCCCCGATTCCCTTCGTTCCATCACCCAATTTCCTGGCTGGGCTCCGGTCGATCCATCGATCAATGCACGGGCTCGGCTTCGGTCACAACCGTTCCCGCCCTGCGTTGCTGCTGCATCCGATACAGGTGATGGACGGGCCCAACGCCTTTGCCCAGCGGCTGGCCCTTGGCGATAGCGGCCGAAACGTAGGCCTTCGCGAGCAGAACCGCTTCGGGTAGTCCGCGATCAAGCCCGAGGTGGCAGGCCATCGCCGTGGCGAAAGCGCATCCGGTGCCGTGGGTAGAATTCGAACGCTGCCGCTCGGACTTGAAGACTTCCTGTTGCACTCCACGTTTGGTTTGAAAGCTCAGGAGATCGATCGCTTTCTCGAGGTCGCCACCGGTAATGACGACGGACTCGGCACCCATCTCGTGCAGTTTGACGGCGGCGCTGCGCATCTGCTCCGGGTTCGTGACTGGCAGCCCCGTCAGCACGGCGGCTTCAGCCACGTTAGGGGTCACAACCGCAGCCAAAGGCAGCAACTCAGAGGAGAGAACGCGGGTCCCTTCCTTATCGAGCAAATCAGCTCCCGAAGACGCCTTGAGGATCGGATCGAGCACAACGTTCGGGAGCTTCTTCCGTCCTAGAAATCCGGCGACTGATTTTGCAACCTTGCCCCAGCC
>Ga0070716_100000178_pt1 | contig 24984 bp, 18 predicted proteins | sample LARL112metaG_FD_71395 | JGI IMG/M metagenome (GOLD analysis project Ga0070716, IMG submission 71395) | Corn, switchgrass and miscanthus rhizosphere microbial communities from Kellogg Biological Station, Michigan, USA - LAR L11-2 metaG | ecosystem: Host-associated > Plants > Roots > Rhizosphere... | reverse complement strand
GAAGTCGAGCACGATGGAGTCCTCCGGAACAAATGTTCTGGTAGGAGTTATCAGCCCGAAGGGCGGTTATGGCGAACTCCATCGCCTTGGGGAAATTTGTATCACAAGCACGACGTAGTGGGCTAGGGACCGGGTGTGGGCGAGAGAGCCCGACGGGCGGGGACGCCCGTCGCTCCATCGAGTCAGGCCGATTGCGAAAACTGATGGGACGTAAGCAAGCTGTGCTATAGTTGCAACGCGGTTGCAAGTAAGAAATCCATTTGTAAAATTGTAAAAAAGTCAGGGACCCATGCCATTCCCACAGACCGAAGCTCCGGGGCGGTTGCAGGCTGAATTGATGTCGCGGGGGCTGCGTATGACCCGCCAACGCCGCACGATTCTCAGCGTGGTCGAGACCGCCAAGCAGCATCTCGACGCCAGCCAGATTTTGCGCAAGGCGCGCAAACTTGATCCTCAAATTGACCGGGTCACGGTGTACCGGACGCTGAACCTGCTCAAGAGACAGGGGCTGGTGGACGAACTGGATCTCATGCATTTGCAGGGAGAAAAGCACTACTACGAGCGCCGACCCCAGCGCGATCACATCCACATGGCCTGCCTGCGATGCGGAAAGATCACGGAGTTTGAGAGCGATCTGTTCGACCGTCTGAAAGGCCAGATCCAGCGGGACTGCCGGTTCCACATTGTCGTCAGCCGCCTGGAAGTGGGGGGCTACTGCGGGGAGTGCCGAGCGGCGGCCGCCTGAAGCTGTTGCATCTGGTTGCAAACATCCTGAAACAGAAAATGCAGGGAGAGGATTGACGCACGACGAACGTCTGCTAGGATCAAGAGGTGTCAGTAAATGCAACCGAGTTGCATCTAGAGTTGTGAGGAAGCGCCACTTGAAAAAAGCACTCGTCACCCTTTTCATCATTGCGGCTTTCTGTACCGTCCGGGCTCAAGAGAGCCCGTATTTCGTTACGTACGATCATCACCTGGAAGAACCCGGCAATCTGGAACTCGAGGTCTACACCACGTCGGGCATACCGAGGTCCGGGCAGGTGGCGTACGTGGCTCCGTACATGGAAATCGAATACGGAGTCACCGGCCGCTGGACTGCGGAACTCTACCTTGAGGGGCAGGGGACAGTGGGCGACAGCGCGGTGTTCACCGGCTGGCGGCTGGAAAACCGGTTCCGGCCATTGAAAAGGGAACACTGGATCAATCCCGTTCTCTATCTGGAATACGAACGGACTAGCGAGGCCACGCGCATCCAGAAGGAGATTGTTGGGGGAGGCCCGGACGTCACGTCTCCGAATTCCGAGCTTCAGGCCACAAAGAACCATGAACTGGAAATGAAACTGATTCTCTCCGGAACGACGCACGACTGGAACATCGCCGGGAACTTCATCACAGAGAAAAACCTGTCACAGAGCGAAGGTTTTGAGTTCGGTTACGCATTCGGTGTAGCACGGGCGCTGGCGAGTCTGGCTTCTGGCAATCCCTGCCGCTTCTGCCGCGAGAACTTCATTGCCGGGATCGAAGTGTACGGTGGACTTGGCACAACGGAAGAGGGTTTCAGTCCGCACAATACTGTCCACTATGCTGCGCCGGTCGTTTCGTGGCAAGTCAGCGACAATGGTTCCTTGCGGTTCTCGCCTTCGTTTGCGCTTACACACGAAGGCAGCCCGGTGCTGCTTCGCTTTGGCTACAGCTACGAGGTGCGCGGCGTCGGCAGTAAACTCGCGCAACTATTCGGAGGCAAGCATTGATACGATCGTTCTTGTGGGCCGTCGCCATGCTCACTGTTCTGGTGGGTGTGCTCGTCGCGCAGAACGCCGGCTACCATCAGGATCCCAACTGGCGCGTGCCGGCAGATGCAATGTCGCGGGCGAATCCATTAGCACGCAAGCCAGAAGCAGGCGCGGGCGGAGAAAAGCTCTTCAAGAGAAACTGCATTGAGTGTCACGGAGAAGACGGCAGCGGCGTCGCCAAGAAAAATGCTGCAGACTTGTTGCTGCCGGAAGTTCAATCCCAGAGCGATGGAACCCTTTTCTGGAAAATCACGAATGGCAATACCGATCGTGGTATGCCTTCGTTCAGTCGACTGCCGGAACTACAGCGGTGGCAGCTGGTGCTGTATCTACGGAAGCTGACCACTACGCAGGGTATGTCGCCCAAGGATCCAGCGAAGTAGCTATACGATTGGCTCGCGATGGCGGTCGGCCCACCACGCCCAGGGAACGACGATCCACATACTCAAGCCTCCCCAGGCCATCGCCCGCTCGTTGGGAGGCGCACCTGCAGCCAGGCTCGCTACCCACCCAAGGAACAGGAAAACCAGCAACGCCCACAGCGCATAGCGGCCAACGTTGTCGCGAGGGCGAGTGACGGAGAAGTAGAGCCAGCAGCCGATCGCGAAGATTGCGACCTCGATCACAGTCTCGAGTAACCAAAAATTCCAAAGTCCGAGTCCGACCCCGGGACCACCCGGCCAGAGCGGGAGATCGGGGCGGTGCACGAGAAAGTCGAGTACCCAGTGGCTGAGCACTGCTAGTCCCATGACCCAGGCGGCGCGGCCGCTCCTGCGCAGCAAATAGTATCCGCTTCCCACGACGACTGACCAGAATGTCGCCATCAGCAGACTATGTGTAATTGGGTAGTCATAGAAGTCGAATGGGGACATCCGGGTGATTCCGGGAGCGATGCGCACATGCTCCAGTCCTGCCAACAGGAAGATGGGCCAGAGGAGATCTAGAAATTGTGCGGCAAAGAACAGGGATCCCAGCGAAGTGCGCGGCGTCAGCTTCTTGGCGGCTAAAGCGACGCCGAAGTGCCCGATGAACATGACCTGTACGTTAACACGGTGCTTTCTTCAGCCGTGCGCAGACGAAAGAAAACGCCATCCCTGGGGATGGCGTTCTGTCTAGTGGGGAGGGCCCAGGTCAGTCTGCTGCGGCGTGGGCTGCAGCTTTTTGCTCGGCTTTTTCCGAGCCGATTCGCATTCCATAAAACGACCGGTACACGAATGACACGGAAATCAGAAAGAATACGAGCGCCAGCCCGTGGGTGAGAGCCGTGCCTTTTTCGGCGAGTGAAACTGCCAGTTCCACCGCCAACAGTCCAAAAAGGGTCGTGAACTTGATGACGGGGTTCAAAGCGACGGAGGACGTGTCCTTAAAGGGATCGCCCACGGTGTCGCAGATGACCGTAGCCGCGTGCAGTTCCGTTCCTTTCTGCTTGAGTTCGACTTCGACGATTTTCTTGGCGTTGTCCCATGCGCCGCCGGCGTTGGCCATGAAGATTGCCTGGTAGAGGCCGAAGATCGCGATCGAAATCAGGTAGCCGATGAAGAAGAATGGCTCCACGAACGCAAAGGCGAGCGTGCCGAAGAAAACGGCCAGGAAGATGTTGAACATTCCTTTTTGCGCGTACTGCGTGCAGATTTCCACGACACGTTTACTGTCGCTCACGGAAGCCTTCTCTACGCCCTCCAGCCGGATGTTGGCCTTGATGAATTCGACGGCGCGATAAGCTCCAGTGGAAACCGCCTGGGTGGAGGCGCCGGTGAACCAATAAATCATGGCGCCGCCGGTAATCAGACCGAGCACAAAGGGAGCGTGCAATAAAGAGAGGTTGTTCACGTTCGAAGTCAGTCCGTTGGTGAGCGCCATGATGATTGAGAAGATCATGGTGGTAGCGCCCACGACCGCGGTACCGATCAGGACGGGCTTGGCGGTGGCTTTGAAGGTGTTGCCCGCGCCGTCGTTTTCTTCCAACATGTCTTTCGCGCGCGCGAAATTTACATCAAATCCGAAGTTCTTGCGGATGTCCTGCCCGATGTTGGGCACCTGCTCGATCAACGATAATTCGTAAACCGACTGGGCGTTATCGGTGACGGGGCCATAGGAATCGACCGCGATGGTGACTGGGCCCATGCCAAGGAATCCGAACGCCACCAGGCCGAAAGCGAAGACCGCCGGAGCCAGCATCAAGGCCACAGGAAACATGGTGCTGAAGTAGTACGCAACCGACATCAGCGACACCATTGCGAGCCCAAGCCAGTACGCGGAAAAATTGCCAGCCACGAAACCGGAGAGAATTCCGAGCGACGCTCCGCCTTCTTGCGAAGACGTGACCACCTCACGCACGTGACGGGACTCGGTAGACGTGAAGACCTTTACGAGTTCAGGAATCACTGCCCCGGCCAGGGTTCCGCAGGAGATGATCGAGGCCAGCTTCCACCAGAGCGTGGAATCGCCGTTGAGGTCCGGGATAATTACAGCCGATACGACGTAGGTCAGGATGATCGAAACGATTGAGGTGATCCAAACCAGCGAGGTCAGGGGCGCCTCGAAGTTCATGCGGTCGACATTGCCATAGCGCGCCTTGGCGATGGCGCCGTTGATGAAATAAGCTGCTGCGCTCGACACCAGCATCATGATGCGCATCACGAAGATCCAGACCAGCAGCTGCACCTGAATCGTGGGACTCTTGACGGCAAGAAGAATGAACGTGATCAGCGCAACCCCGGTTACACCATATGTCTCGAAGCCATCAGCCGAAGGCCCAACCGAATCGCCGGCGTTGTCGCCCGTGCAATCCGCGATGACGCCAGGATTGCGGGCATCGTCTTCCTTGATCTTGAAAACGATCTTCATCAGGTCGGAACCGATGTCGGCGATTTTGGTGAAGATTCCGCCCGCGATACGGAGCGCGGCTGCTCCCAACGACTCTCCGATGGCGAATCCGATGAAGCAGGGCCCGGCGTAGTCGCCGGGAATAAAGAGCAGGATGAACAGCATGATCAGCAACTCAACACTGATCAGCATCATGCCGATGCTCATTCCGGCTTCCAAGGGGATGTGAGAAATCGGGTAGGGCTTGCCTCTCAGGCCGGCGAACGCGGTCCGCGAATTCGCAAACGTATTCACGCGAATTCCGAACCAGGCCACGCCGTAGCTTCCCGCGATACCGATCAAGCTGAACATCAGAATGATGGGCAGGGTCACGCCGATCGATTTGCCGGGTACCGGGGAGAGCCATCCGAAATACACCGCGATGATGACGGCAATAAAGCCCCACAGGAGAAGGATGAATTTTCCCTGGGTGAAAAGGTAGGTCTTGCAGGTCTCGTAAATCAGCTCCGAGATCTCAAGCATCGCTTTGTGCACGGGCAGGTTTTTTAGCTTGGTGTAGATGGCCAGGCCGAACAACAGGCCAAAGATACAGAATAAGAGGCCGATCATCAGAAGCTTGTGGCCGTCCATTCCGCCCACGAAGGTGACCTGCGAGAGATCAGGAAGCTTAAGCGAAGCTTCGCCTCCGGCAGTTTCTCCGGATGTTTGTGCAAGCGCGGCGGTGCACGATAAGAAGAATGCCAGAACCCAGGTGGAAGTCTTGCGAATTCGGCAACCTACGGACGTAGCGGTAGCTATCGAGGTGCGCATCGAGGAGTCCTCCGAGATGAAAAGCGTCGCGGGATTAAAAGGTGTCTAGTGCCTCTTTCCCGGCAAGCGAAGATTTCCGGACGCCTTTTTTCGGCGACGGCATTCACATGGCCGGGGTTCCGAACACGCTTCCACTGCAAGACAAGAATTAGGAGTGCTGAGCTTGGCCGCGTCGGATTTCCGTCTGCGACGGGCGGCTTTCAGGAAGAGGTAAATGGTCCCGAGGCAGCCCTTTGCGCCAACGAATTTTTATAGCATGCCCGCAGAGGCGGGTCAAACCCTCGAAAGGAGACCGAACTATCGTATTCATGCTTGCGGGCAGGTCAGAATCGAAGGGAAAGTTGGAATGCGGAAAAATAAGTTTCAACCGAAGGTAATGCGCATCAGTATTCTCAGAAGGCAACTGCTTTGGTATGATGAGGATGTTCGCAAACAACAAGACCGCATTACGACACTCCTCAGTAGCTCAATGGCAGAGCATCCGGCTGTTAACCGGAGGGTTGTAGGTTCGAGTCCTACCTGAGGAGCCATTCTTTTTCTTACCCAGTGCAGTCTCTGCTCGGTCCGCCTTCAGCTTGGGCAAAAACCAGTTCCGCGTACAGATTTCTCCGTACTCCCATTTTGACGTTTTTGGGATAAGAGATGCCTGGTTCTTTAGACCCCCGCGGGAGTGCGAAATCATACGTTCGTATGGTGGGCTTGGACTGATCCGGGATCACGCCAAACCCATGAAGAGCAAAAATTTACATACTTAGAGCATTGAGGCCGAGAAAAGGCTTGGACAAGTGCCAAGGATGATTTATTTTCTCGGGCATCAGATTTTTGGGGATTACGGGGCGCACGCACTGGAGTGGCCAGTTAGCTTAAATTCGGCAGGCGACGCGGCGTTTCAGGGTTCACGCCGATTCGCCAATCCAAGCCCAACGACACACTCTCTCCCCTTGAGCGATTCGGTACTCCGACCGCGCAGCCTCGAGGTCCCAGAGGGTTCCAGCCGTGAAATCACCTTTCTGTCTCCGGCTTCTGGTGGTGGTCTATCTCGTTGTGTCTTGCGGAACTCTTCCCGCGCTCACGCCTCAGACCGCTGACGATTCTCCTAGCTCTGCCCCGGTTGCTAAGAATGAAATGGTCGGAAATGTAACCGAACTCGGCGTGCCCGGGCCTCTGCGTTCCTTTCTGCGAATGGCGGGAATCAGCCAGAAGATTACGGCTATCGACGTCATGCCGCTGCTGGCCCGCAACATTTATATGCAGGGCTATGAGGGCGGGAACCGTCCCACGGAGTTTCTCGTTCTTCTGAACCGCTACGTGCAGCAGGCCAGGGAACTAGTTACGTTCGCATCCAACGGCGGTGTGATACGGGTTGCGAATTGCCAGGAAGCCAAGCCGCTGCTGAAGATTCTTGGCTACCGTGTGCGTGAAGAGTGCGGGAAAAACGATACGACGCTGGAGACAGCGGAACCTGAGCGCGCCTTCGTCACCATCGATTCGGGATTTCCATTGGCTGCCCTGGAACAAACACTTCAGGGTGGGAAGACGTTTGAATATGGGTATCCGATGACGCGTGTGCCGATTTTCTTCTCGGAGTCGGAGTGGCTCTCGGCGGGAAACAGGAAAGACCAGCGTTACAGCAAGGATCTTATCGACACTCTGCTGCACGATCCCGAGATGGCGCGACTGTACTGGGCGTTCTCGCGGCTGGATCCGGAGACTCGCGATGCCCTGCAACGCACTGTTGGGCTCCGAGAACTTCTGCCGGACGCGGCGGTTCTGGATTTCTACGGAAGTTACGTCTGCCTGCGCTCTGGTCACGTGCTCGTGCCGGGCGGCGAAAATGCGGCCCCGGCATGGAAGAGCCTGGTGGGAGCGAATCCCGATTCTCCAAAGGAATTCGTGCGCGCTCTCCTCTCGAAGGATATGGGTTGGATGGCGGCGTACTTTGACGTATTGTCTCGGACCAGCCGCACTCAGCAGGCGCGCTTCACGGAAGGAAAGAGGCTGCGAACTTTTTACGATGCCTTGCGTGCGGCCGACACCAATGCCAGCGCTACCAAGGGCGCGTTCCGTCCAGCACCAGGATTGCTCTTGCTGGTTACGCGGCAACAATGGGATGCGGATGGCGAACCGCACGTTCCCGGAGGAGTGGCGGTCTGGAAAGACATCCTTCGACAGAAGAGCGACTCGAAGCTGGTTCGTGATTGGGGCAAGCGTGCCAACCGACTGAGCACGCCCGAACAACTTTTGCAGGCGATGTTCGCTCTTACGCGTGCGACCACTGACAGCGGCCCGTTGCAGGCGTACCTGATGCTGAGCGAACTGGACATGCGACGGTCCGAACAGCGCCGCTTGGCGCCCGAGACGGTGAAACTGCTGGCCCGCAAGTTCGAGTTGTTCAGCGACCAGTACCGGGTGTTTGCGGAGTTTCCCGAACTGACGGACGCCTCGCTGGAAATCTTTTTGGATGTCGCGAACAGCGTAGATCACATCGACAACACGGCGTTGCGCGGCAACGCGTTGGGTACGCTGCAGGCGAACATGGGTATCTGGCAAATCCTCGCTCGCCAAGGCCAGATTCCGATAGCGCGTCTGAACGAATCGTGGCAGGGGGCGATCAAGCCCTTTGTCAAGATTCGCAACGAGGCGCAAGTGTATGAGGCCGGCTACGCGTCAATCGGCGAAGTGCTGCGCGCGGCGACGGGCAAACCACGAACGTCTCAGAGTGAACTCATCGAACTGCTGGCCAGCCCGCGGCAGACCAATCCCGATGCCAAGAAAGCGCATGACGATGTCGCTAACGCGATGCGGACAGTGCTCGACAGCCAGCGCCTGGTATCGCTTGACGTGATTCACGGGCTTGGCCAAGGACTGCAGGAAAAACTGCAAGGTAAACCAGTCGACCCATCGCTGCAGTCTTTCGCAGAGCAGCTTCGCGAGTTCGAGATGCCGCGGCCGATATTCAAGGGCAGCGAGCGCAGCGAGTGGGCGGCGGGAATCTACAACAACAGCCACACCGATGCCGAAATGCGCGCGGATGTGGGGAAGGTTCTTTTGTCCAACGCGTCCCACGGACAAATCGAGGAAGCTCTCGGCCAACTAGCGTCCTTCCAGCGCGACACGCTCGTTGGTTTGAACTACGCATACTACGCACCGCCCGGGGCGCAAGCGCTGCACAACAATCCGCTGCTGGTACGTTCCCACGATTTCTCGGCCGAGACTGTAGGCGGCATCAAGGCCGTTTGGCAATCGTCGCATTTGTTCGGAGAGGGCTCACCCGCCGGCGGAGGTGCGCACCTGGTCGGATCGCTGGCGGATCTCCCGTATGTCCTGGCCGAGATCGAGCAGGACTTTATCGTTCCTGAAAACGTGCAGGCGTTGATCTGGCGCGAGCTAGTACCTGGGCTAATGACGAGTGCTGTTCTGCCTCGCTGGTGGGGAGTGGGTGGGAACGAATTGCACGCCATCACCTTGTATCAGAAGTCCGGTGAAGAGTTGCTCACCACGGCAGCGCAGAAACCAGAATTACGCGAAAAGGTCATGCTGATTCTGGCCGATCGGATGACGCCGCAACGCTCTGAGCGCGTGGAGCGCGCGCTGCGCAACGGGCACGTGAACGAAGCCGTGGCCCAGGTGACCCCGGCCGACACCTTATACCTGGCAGCGGAATTCCGGCGGCGCTCACCGGAGGTGAAGGATGCCTGGGGCGCAGCCGGCAAGGAACTGGACTCGCTCTCCCAAGATCATGCCGACGAGATTGACTGGTCGCGGTTGTCGAGGGATTTTGGAGTTCCACATCCGACGCTCGCGCAGACCTACACTCGCGAGCTATTGAACATGGCGCCAGTACCTGCATTCGCCGGGTATTCAAGCCGGTTGCTCGCCGAGTCGTGGGATTCAGGCAACTTGTATTGGGCTCGGTTGGCAGACGAAACGGGGGCCTCTCCGGAAGTTCTGAACCGCCTGGTGCCCGAACTTACCCGGCGCATGGTGGAAAAAGTTTTTGCCACCGACTTTGAGGATTGGCCCGCCCTAGTGCGAGCCTTGCGTGAGACAGGCGACGAGTTTCGGCACAGTAAGGTCGCCGTGGTGAATGCGAGCGGAAATTCCGCCGCTCGCTGAGTTGTGGTTGGGGAAGTGGAGAGTTCCGATGACGCAAGATCAGGAAAAACGGGTCCTTCGATTCAAGCTGGCAGCGCGCGTGGCGTTGCTGAGTGCAACTCTTCTGCTGTTGCTTTCCGGCGCAGGCGATCGCATCGCTGCGCAGGACAGTCCTCACATTCACGTCGTCGTGAACATGGTGCAGCTGAACGTGGCTGTGACCGACAAAAATGGAAACTACATCACAGGCCTTCGACCTGAGAATTTCACGATTACGGAAGACGGAATCCCGGAAAAACTTGCGACGTTTGCCGAAGGCAACGGTCCAACGCGTGCGTTATTTGAGCTGGCGCAAGGAGAAAAGCCGGGCAAGGGATCGGAAAGCGGCGATCCTCCGAGCCCGAACGAAGCGGCGGGCGGCCCCATCACACTGGACTCGCTGGTGGCGGGGGCCAACGTCTTCATTCTGTTTGATACGAGCAACTACATGTACCGCGGTTTTGTCTTCGCGCAAGACGCGATCGCAGATTTTGTCCGCTCGCTCGACACGGCCGACAAGATCGCGCTGTATTCCTACAGTCGCGACCTCTCGCGTGTTGCTACGCTTACGCCCGATCGCGGTCAGGTTCTACGTGCCGTGCGTACCACGGTGGCCGGCGACGAGGCAGCGCTCTACAACACGCTGCTTTTGACTCTGCGCGATGCTTCGCAGTACAAAGGCCGGAAAGTCGTGGTGGTGTTCTCTAACGGGCCTGACAATTCCAGCGTGATACCTCCGGAAGATGTGGCTGAGCTGGCGCAATCGGCGGGTATTTCCGTCTACATGATCAGTACGCAGCAGGCGAAGCTGGAGCCGGTCTCGACCGCTGTGTTTGAGCGCATGACAGCGGCCACCGGCGGGAAGGCGTATTTTGCAAAGAACTGGAAAGACGAGAAACGTGCCTTTGCGTCGATTCGCGATGACCTCGCCCATCTCTATTCGCTGAGCTACTATCCGCGTGCGAATCCCAATCGCGGCTGGCGTGCGATCACGGTGCGCCTGGTTGGCGATGAAAACAAGAAGTACCACGTGAGAACTCGAACCGGTTACCGGCTCGCTCCGACGCGGTTTGCATCCGACACGGCGAGCGCCGAATCCCGGCCGGATGCGGCGCCGCCCGCGCAACCCTAGAGTTTTCAAGCTCGAAACACGGAAGGTCCTGTTCTTTCCGGACGACTAAGCGCCGCCGCGACGCGCCCAGCAAGGCGCGCGTCCGTGCTATGCTCAAAACCACTCCCCTCTGGACTGGTAGGTCCATTCACCATCGAGCAGGAGATCAAAATGTTTCGTGCAGCCATCGTGCGTAGCCTATGTTTGGGAGTGATTTGCGGGGCCGGATCGCTCGCCATCGCGCAGGATTTCTCGGCAGACGTGTTCAACGTCACCGCCAAAGACGCATCCAAATCAGGCAAAGTGTACGTGAAAGGCGCGAAGATGCGGATCGATCGTGGAGAGGCGAGTCCGGAACAGTCGACTCCGCTCGTGCTGGTCGACTCCGAGAGCCACACGGCGACCATCATTGACGCAGCGAATCATGCCTACATGAAGGCCGAGGTCGGTCCCGAGCAGGGACTTTCATTTTTCCGTTTGAAGGATCCGAACAACGCTTGCGCCGATTTCGAGAAGATGGCCGGCATGGGCGGTTGCAAGAAGGCAGGGAACGAGGCAGTCAGTGGACGGCAGACCGTGAAATACGCCGGCAAGTCCGATGACGGAAAGCCAGTGGCGATGTGGGTCGATCCCGAGGTGAACTTCGTCGTGAAGTGGCAGACCAAATCCGGGGAAATCGGCGAACTCAGAAATATCAAGATTGCGCCCCAGGCCGACAGCCTCTTCCAACTGCCCTCTGGATTTCGCAATGCGGTGAAGGGATCCGAGAGTGACGAAGGTACGCAGGACTCGAAGGGTGATAGCAACAAAGGGGAGACCCCAGCCACCAAAGAAGAGCCTCCGTCAACGCCGTCAACGCCTCAGTAAAGAGCAGCGACTTCGGCACGAGGTTACTTTTGCGTGGTGACCTCGCGGAAGGCCATGAAGCTGATCAGCCGAGCCGGACCGAGACGGCATCGTAGTCGCTCTCGGTGGATCACGTTAGCCTCGGAAACAGGCCATTTTCGCTTGACAAGCCGGAGAGCGCATGGTGTAGTTTGAATCTCCCGCCAACCCCATCAGTCTGGATTAGACGGGCTCTGAGCAATTAAGAAAACGAACCGCTCCCCCTGCGGTCGGCATAGAAAAACTCCCCATCTTGAAGTGCAGGACGAGGACGCTGCGTCTGCGGGCGTCAGCATCTCTGGAGCTTTGCATCGATGGCAATGTTGCGCAGTCTGCCGAACCTTGCAATGAGGACGCCTGTGATACGGGGCTCGCGCATAGCTGCACAGGGCTCTCAGTCGTTTGGGGCTGATCCAATTCAAAATTCTGCCACTCCATCGGAACGCAGACCTTTCCATCTACTAATCGCAGGCTTTGAAGCGCTGGACCTGGTGAATGTGGGCTTGGTCGTCACTAGTGCGGCCGGGCAGTTGCTGCTTGCCAATCGCACGGCCGAAGAGATTCTGAAACTGCGCGACGGAATTGAACTCGGACCCACCGGCCTGGTTCGGACTTCCCTGAAATGTACGCCCAGTTTGAATTCATTGATGGATACCGTGATTAAAGCGGGCGGCGGCTCGCGGGATTCCGTGCTTCCGGTGCGGCGGCCCTCAGGAAAACGTCCCTTTACCGCGGTAGTGCGCGCGGTGGAAGGCGCGGCTACCGACTCCGATCCGCTGTCGCCCGCGACCTTGCTGTTCATTCTCGATCCAGAATTCTCGGTCGAGACTGTCGAAGCAGAGTTGCGACAGCTATATGGCCTGACGTCGACGGAGGCGAGCTTGGCGAATCTGTTGATGGAAGGCAAAGCGCTCGATGAATGTTGCAAAATCCTCGACATTCGCCGTTCCACGGCACGTACTCACCTGCAGCATCTGTTCGAAAAAGTTGGCGTTCAACGGCAAAGCGAACTCGTTTCGCTGCTTTTGAAGAGCATCGGCTTGGTGGGTTCCGCCGGTCGAGCCGCCACCCGCAACTCCCATCGCAAAACCAACCTCTAGCGTTCCCTCCGATTCCGTTTCCTGAAGAAGTCAAAAGAATGCGATGAGCCACACCTGGTCCCCCGCGAACTGCAAATGATTACTCCTCAGGTCTAGCCAGCGTGTCTAAACCATTGATTACGAAGCTGCTAAAGGATGTGCAAAGAAATTCAGGATCACAAAGACTCGTGCTAGAATAGCTCCTCAAGTATCCTCCTCCCCCGAGACCGACGAGGAGCGATCCAATCGATGTTTCGTAAAACCTTTCTGCTTTCACTAGCCCTTTCACTCACATCCTTCTCGACTCTGCCCGCGGCGGCTCAAGCGAAGCTAACGGCTGCGCAGGTGGTGGAGAAAAACATTGCAGCTCGCGGTGGTGCCCAGGCGTGGCACGGCGTGCAGACCATGTCCTGGTCCGGAAAGATGGATGCCGGCGCCGGGGATTCCGTGGAGCGCAGTCGCCGTTACGCCCAGAATCAGGGCCACCTAAACCGCATGACCAGCGATAAGACGGCTGCCGGGGACAAGGCTGACAATCAGGTCCAGCTCCCGTTCAAGCATGAGATGAAGCGGCCGAATAAATCGCGCACCGAAATCGAATTTGCCGGCAAGACTGCGGTGCAGGTATTCGATGGATCCAACGGCTGGAAGCTTCGTCCCTTCCTGAATCGAAACGACGTTGAGCCTTTCTCGGCCGATGAGGCAAAAATGGAGAGCCAGGAGCCCGGCATCGGTGGCTATCTGGTCGACTATGCTGCAAAGGGCTCGAAAGTGGACCTCGACGGCATGGAGAAGGTCGAAGGCCGCGACGCCTATAAGCTGAAGGTCACCACCAAGACAGGTAACGTCAAGTACGTGTGGGTCGATGCGCAGAACTTCCTGGACGTGAAGGTTTCCGGCGAGCCGCGCCGTATGGACAGCAAGATGCACAATGTCTACGTGTATCAGCGTGATTTCCGGGACGTGCAGGGCGTCAAAGTGCCTTTCGTTCTGGAGACCGCAGTCGATGGGTATCGTGAGACTCATAAGACGGTGCTCGAGACGGTGGCCGTGAATCCGAAGCTTGATGATTCGCTCTTCGTCAAGCCTCAATCGAAGTAGTCAAGTTCGACTGGACGAAGGCGCTCGTTTTGAGCGCCTTCGCCGAAACTGCAGGACAATGTGCAATCTTCGCGGCGGCGTCCATCCCGCTCCCCCCGACAGCACGCCCGATGTGATCAAATTGCTCCCCTCATTCCCTGCTGGTTTAGCTGTGATGTGCTTCCCAGACAAGGTTCGTCGCAGGGAGTAAGCTCTTCCTGCCGAGATCTCTGGTAGTCCGTGATTGCGGGGCAGAAATCATGAATAAGCCGGCTGTTGTCGGTTCCTTGGTCGTCATCGCTGTGGGCGCCTTCTTAGTGGGACGCTTTACAGGTAGGTCCAACTCGAACAATCAACCTACCGCCAAACGGATTCTTTACTACGTCGACCCTATGCACCCGGCGTACAAGTCCGACAAGCCGGGAACGGCACCGGACTGCGGAATGGCTCTGGAGCCCGTGTACGCGGGAGACAATCTCGCGGCTAAGCCGACGTTGCCGGCGGGCGCGGTCGCCATCACGCCCGAACAGCAACAACTGATCGGGGTACGCGTCGAGAAAGTTGAAAAGAATTCGGGCTCCCGAGTGATTCGCACGACCGGAAGGGTGGCACCCGATGACAATCGCGTGTTTCGCCTCATGGCCGGTACCGACGGATGGATTCGGGACCTGCAGGACAATCCTGCTGGAACCGTGGTGAAGAAAGATCAAATGCTCGCCACGTTCTTCAGCCGCGAGTTCCGTAACGCCGAGCAGGCCTACCTGGGATCGCTCGCCAGCATTGACCGCGTGAAAGGAACACGGGACGGAGACGATACACGCTTGAGCGATTCGAGCGTGCGCGTCAATGAAGAACAACTGCGGACGCTGGGAATGGGTGAACCGCAGATTCGTGAACTGGCGAAAACCCGCCAAGTGACGGGCGATATCGCACTGGTTGCGCCGGTCGATGGAATCGTGCTCGCTCGCTCGATCACTCCACAGCAACGCTTCGAGAAGGGAACAGAGTTTTACCGGATCGCGGACCTCAGCAGGGTTTGGATTTTTGCCGACGTGTTCAGCGACGAAACGGCGACATTGCGGCCGGGATCGAAGGCGACGGTTCTGATTCGAGAACTGGGAAAAACAGTTACCGCCACCGTCAGTGACAGCCCGCCGCTGTTTGATGCGGCCTCGCGCACTTTGAAACTGCGCCTAGAAACTGACAATCCGGGGATGTTCCTGCGCCCGGACATGTATGTCGATATTGAATTCCGTGCGCCGGCACCGAACGGTATCTCTGTCCCGGCGGAGGCGATCCTCGACAGCGGGATGCAGAAGATTGTTTACCTGGAAACCAGCGACGGCGTGTTTGAGCCACGCCCGGTGGAACTTGGCGGCTCGTTCGGAAATCGCGTGACCGTGAAGCGGGGCCTTGCCGAAGGCGATCGCGTGGTCACTTCGGGCAATTTCCTGATCGACTCTGAAAGCCGCATGAAGCCGGACGCCCTGCGCAGCGTGAATGAAAAACGGGATGCCTCCGGGCACGCATCGCAGGTAAATCAATCGAGCTTGACCGATCCCGTGTGCGGTATGTCGATTGATCGCGAAAAGGCCGTTGCCGGTGGACACAAGGAAGCCTTCCGCGGGGAGACGTATTATTTCTGCTCCGATAAATGTCACAAGCAATTCATGGAAGATCCTGCGAAGTACATCGATGATCGGTTGAGGAGCGCCGCAGATCCCGGAACGGGGCGCACGAATGATTAACCGGCTCATTACTTTTTCGGTCAAGAACAAGTTTCTGATTTTTGCATTCGTAGCGGCGGCCTGCATCTGGGGCACGTGGTCCATGCTGCATCTGCCGCTGGACGCTACACCCGATCTGAGCGAAACCCAGGTCATCATTCTGTCCCGCTGGGACCGTAGTCCGGACATCATCGAAGACCAGGTCACGTATCCCATCATCAGCGCGATGACCGGCGCGCCCAAAGTCAAGACGGTGCGCGGCATCTCGGACTTTGGATTCTCCTACGTTTACGTTGTTTTCGAGGAAGGCACCGATATTTACTGGGCGCGCTCGCGAACGCTGGAGTACCTCTCGTCGGTGAATTCGCGATTGCCGCAAGGTGTGAAAACGGAACTTGGTCCGGACGCGACTGGACTGGGGTGGGTCTTTCAGTACGTATTGAAGGATCAGTCGGGCAAGCACAGCCTTGCGGAACTTCGGTCGTATCAGGACTGGTATTTGAAGTACTACCTGAAGGCCGTACCAGGAGTTGCGGAAGTCGCTTCTCTGGGCGGATTCACGCAGCAGTATCAGGTTAACGTCGATCCCAATCGCCTACGTTCGTACGGCATTCCGATCTCGCGAGTGGCTGATGCCGTCCGCAACGGCAACAGCGAAACCGGCGCGCGCCTTCTGGAGTTTGGCGGCGCGGAGTACATGATCCGCGGGCGTGGGTACGTCAAATCCCCCCAGGACATCGAAGACATCGTTTTGACCGACCAGGGTGGAACTCCGATTCGGATCAAAGATATTGGCGAAGTCGTTCTAGGGCCTGACATCCGGCGTGGCGCCGCCGACCTTGATGGTACGGGCGAGGTCGTGTCGGGCATCGTGATCATGCGCGAGGGCAGCAACGCTCTAGACGTGATCGATCGCGTAAAGGTCCACCTCAAAGAAATCGAGCCCGGAATGCCGTCCGGCGTGAAGGTTGTGCCGATCTACGATCGGTCCGAACTCATCCGCCGTGCCATTTCGAACGCGCGATCCACCCTCATCGAGGTCGTGATCACGGTTGTCATCATCATCCTCATCTTTTTGTGGCATTTCCCCAGCGCCGTCATCCCGGTGGTCACCATCCCTGTGGCGATTTTGCTTACGTTCATCCCGCTGCAATACGCGGGCGTGAGCATCAACATCATGTCGCTTGCGGGATTGGCCATCGCCTGCGGCGAACTGGTGGACGCTGCCATTGTCGTCGTGGAACAAACGCACAAGAAGCTTGAGATCTACGAACGCTCCGGACAGCCGTTCAAGTACGAAGAAGTCATTCTTGAAGCAGTCAAAGAAGTCGCCGGGCCCACGTTCTTCGCGCTGCTCGTGATTGCCGTCGCGTTCTTGCCGGTGCTGGTGCTGGAGGGTCAGGAAGGGAAGCTGTTCCGTCCGCTGGCTTACACCAAGAACTTTGCCATGCTGGTAGCGGCAGTGCTGGCGCTGACTCTCGATCCCGCGCTGCGCTTACTTATGGTGCGCAAGCCGCGCGCTTTGGGGCTTGAGCAGAACTGGTGGCAGAGGTTTACGGGCGTTCTTCTGGGCGGCAAGATTCGCGCCGAGGAGAAGCACCCGATTACCGGCCCGCTCATTCGCTTGTACGATCCGGTTGTTCGGTGGACTCTGCGCTGGAAGACGCAGGTGATCGTCGGGGCTGTTGTGATCGTGCTGCTGACGGTTCCGCTCTTCTGGAAGATCGGGTCCGAGTTCATGCCGCCGCTCGAGGAAGGCTCGTTCCTCTATATGCCCACCACCATGCCGGGCATCTCGATCGCGGAGTCTCAGCGTTTGCTACAGGTGACGGACGGCATCCTGAAGCGGTTCCCGGAAGTGGACCACGTGCTCGGAAAGACAGGCCGCGCGGACAGCGCTACCGATCCTGCTCCGCTCTCGATGCTGGAGACGGTCATTGTTCTGAAGCCGCACTCGCAGTGGCGGCGCACGCATACCTGGTATTCGTCCTGGGCGCCCAACTGGACGTTGCCCGCCCTCCGTCACATCACGCCCGACAATATTTCGGATGCGCAATTGATCTCGGAAATGAACGAGGCCTTAAAGATCCCGGGCCTCTCCAACTCCTGGACGATGCCGATCCGCGGACGTATTGAAATGCTTACGACTGGAATCCGGACGCCTGTAGGGCTGAAGATTCAGGGCGCTGACGTCAAGAAGATTCAGGAAATCGGCCGGCAAGTCGAAGCCGTGTTATCCGGCGTGCCCGGCACGCGGAGCGTCTTCTCGGAGCGCACCGGCGACGGCTACTTCCTCGACGTGACCTGGGATCGCAAGGCTCTGGCGAGCAACGGCCTGTCGATTGATGACGCGCAGAATGCTTTGTCGACGGCTGTTGGCGGCGAGAATATCAGCACTACGATTGAAGGACGCGAACGGTATCCCATCAACGTCCGCTACAAGCGTGACTTCCGTTCCGATATTGAGGCCCTGGGCCGCGTGCTGGTGACGGCCAACGGTGAGAAGCAGATCCCTTTGTCGGAGCTGGCGACGATTCGCATGCTGAATGGTCCGGCGATGATTCGCAATGAAGACGGGCTGCTCACCGGCTATGTCTACGTCGATCTGGCCGACCGCGCGCCAGGCGACTACGTCGAACAAGGCCGGCTGGAGTTACAGAAGAAGCTGCAATTGCCGGCGGGTTACAGCGTGCTTTGGAGCGGTCAGTATGAATCCTCCGAACGCGTGCGCCAGCGACTGATGCTGGTGGTTCCTGTGACGCTGGGGATCATCCTGTTCCTGCTTTATTTCAACACGCGTTCGGTGGTGAAGACTGCGATCATCATTCTCGCGGTGCCGTTCTCCGCCGTGGGTGCTTTGTGGTTGGTTTATCTGCTTGGCTACAACATGAGCATTGCGGTCTGGGTCGGCATTATCGCCCTACTGGGTATCGACGCAGAGACGGGCGTGTTCATGCTCTTGTATCTCGATCTCGCATACGAAAAGGCGAAGCGAGAACATATGCGTTTGACCCGTACGCAACTCTATGAGGCGATCGTCGAGGGAGCAGCCAAGCGCTTGCGTCCAAAGTTCATGACATTCGCCACCATGAGCATCGGCCTGGTGCCGATCCTGTGGGCCACGGGAGCCGGGTCGGCGATCATGAAGCGCATCGCAGCTCCCATGGTCGGCGGCATCGTCACCTCGTTCCTTCTGGAGTTGCTGGTGTATCCCGCGATCTATGCTTTCTGGCGCGAACGCGAGATTTATCCCGAGGCCGATAGCGAGTTGGCTGGGGGATCGAAAGCCACAACTTCGTACCTCGAGTTGGGCACCATCAAGAACCGGGCCGTCGTTCCGGTTTCTTCTAGCGAGTAGCGCGCCATCGTCGCCCAGGTTAGCGTCCAAAGAACGGACGCGAACCTGGGGCACCAAGTGCGCGCCGGCGATATCCGCAGTGCAATTCGCGAACTCCATTCACAACTTGCAATAGTCATGGCCAAACATGGCATTGACACCGTGACGGTCGGCCCTTAGCATCCCCAAATCGGCGGCTGTCGTGCTTTGCAGCATGCTCGCCCGGGAGTTCGTTCAGCTATGAGCTTGCGAGATTTTCTTTCCAAACAGTTCATCGATGTTATCGAGTGGGTTGAGCCCGCGGATGGCGTTCTGGCCTACCGCTATCCGATGCAGGACCGCGAGATTCAGAACGGCGGCAAACTCACGGTGCGCGACTCGCAGATGGCGGTCTTCGTGAACGAAGGGCGTGTCGCCGATGTGTTTGGACCCGGCCTCCACACGCTGAATACGCAGACGCTGCCCATCCTGACCTACCTCATGAACTGGGACAAAGCATTCAAGTCCCCATTCAAGTCGGATGTGTATTTCTTCATCACGCGCCTGCAGACTAACCAGCACTGGGGCACGCAGAATCCAATCACCATTCGCGACAAGGAATTTGGTGCCATCCGTTTGCGGGCGTTTGGAATTTACACGTATCACCTGGCCGACCCCAAGGTTTTCTACACGAAGATCAGCGGAACGCGAGATGCGTATGGGGTTGCGGATATTGAAGGTCAGTTGCGCAACACGATTGTCGGCCGAATCACGGATACGTTCGCCGGAAGCCAGGTTCCATTTCTCGACATGGCAGCGAACCAGGTGGCACTCTCGGAAAAAATCTCCGGCCAGTTGAAGCCTGCATTTACCGACCTCGGCCTGGTGCTCGACAGTTTCGTGGTCGAGAATCTGTCGCTGCCCGACGAACTGCAGAAGATTCTGGATCAACGCATCGGCATGAACATGGTCGGCGACATGGGCCGCTATACGCAGTACCAGGTCGCGCAATCGATTCCGATTGCGGCAGCCAATGAAGGTGGCGGTGCCGCGGGCGTAGGCGCCGGCCTGGGTGCCGGCATGGCCATGGGACAGGCCATGATGGATGCGATCAAGAAGGGAAGCGCAAGCGCAAGCACTGAAGGGGGCGCAGCGGCTGCCGGGGGTACGGTCGCTGCTGGAACGGAAGCCAAATTCTGTTTGAACTGCGGCAAGTCGATCCCGAAGGTCAGCAAGTTTTGTCCGAATTGCGGTCAAGCACAGCCGTAAGCGCATTCACGCATGAACGGAATCGAGTGGATCGTTGAAGCTCATGGTTGCTCGGCCGCATCCCTCGCCGACTTGTCTTTGCTGCGCGGCCTGTTCGAACGGATCATCGCCGACCTTAACCTTCGGCCCGTAGGCGAGACCCAGTGGCATCAGTTCCCTCAAACTGGTGGGATCACTGGCCTGTGCTTGCTCGCCGAGTCCCATCTTGCTTGCCACACCTTTCCCGAGTTCGGGTCGCTCTGCCTGAACCTCTTCTGCTGCGTTCCCCGCACTGAATGGGATTTCAGTGCTCACCTGCGAGATATTCTTGGCGCTACATCAGTGACCGTCCGAAGTGTAGTGCGCCCGTATAGTGAGGCGATCAATCAGGCCAACGGCCGACCGCCTGTTCACACGACGCAACCTCCAACAGGGAGAGTTGCGGGATGACCCAACCAACGGCGCCGTGCCCGAATTGCGGTGCGCAGGTGGTCTTTCGCTGGTCGAGCAGCGTGCAGACGGTCTGCGAGTACTGCAAGTCCATCCTGGTGCGGACTGATGTCGACTTGAAAAAGGTTGGCGAAGTGGCCGACCTGCCTCCGGATAGCTCTCCGATTCAGATCGGTACTGAGGGAAGCTATAACCACAAGGCATTCACGGCGATCGGGCGGATCATTTACGAGTACGAGCAGGGCAACTGGAACGAGTGGCACCTGATGCTGAACGACGGCACGAGCGGATGGCTCTCGGACGCGCAGGACGAGTACGCGATCTCGTTTGCGGCGCCCGGCCGCAAGCTGCCCGACCAGTGCCGCGTCGGCGATCGCTTTGTGTGGGACAACGAAGGTTACGAAGTCACGACGATCACCAAAGCGCACTATCGTGGAGTGCAGGGCGAGTTGCCTTTCCAGTACTGGGACAAGACGGATGTGATCTTCGCCGATCTGCGCTCTCTGACAGGGAAGTTCGCCACCATCGATTACAGCGACGAGCAGCCTGCGCTCTATCTGGGAGAGATGGTCGAGTTTGACGCCTTAGGCCTCAAAAACCTGCGCACGTTCGAGGGCTGGTCGTGAGCGCGGGCGGTCGAACCCCACCTGGCAAGCCACAAACGCGTGCGTTGAACTGTCCGGGCTGCGGGGCGGCCCTTACGGTGCGTTCGTTCAACAATGCCGTCACCATTGTTTGCGACAGCTGCCATTCGATCCTCGACGCGAAGGATCCCAATCTCCAGATCCTGCAGCAATTCAAGGCTGCGACCGACAAGGATCGTCCACACATTCCTCTGGGTACGCGGGGAAAAATTCGCGGCACTGACTACGAAGTGATCGGCTTCGAGCGGCGAACCATCCACGTTGAGGGCGTAGCCTACAGTTGGCACGAGTACGTTCTGTTCAATCCCTTCAAAGGTTTTCGCTACCTCACCGAATACGACGGGCACTGGAACGATTGCAGCACACTAAAAGCCTTGCCTGATGTTGTCTCGTTCTCTAGTCCTCCTAAAGTCAAATATCTGGGGGAGACCTACAAGCACTTTCAAACGGCGCGGGCTAGTACATCGTTTGTTCTGGGAGAATTTCCGTGGCAAGTGCGCGTAGGAGAATCGGTCGAGGTTAGCGACTACGTTTCTCCTCCGCGAGTCCTGTCGAGCGAGCAGACAGGCAACGAAGTTACCTGGTCGATGGGCGAGTACATGCTCGGGAGAGACGTCTGGAAGGCCTTTCGCCTCCCCGGATCTCCTCCGGAAGCGAAGGGAGTCTACGAAAATCAGCCTTCTCCCATGAGTGGCGAGGTCAAGAGCATCTGGCTCACGTTTGCATTTCTTCTGCTGGCCCTGGTTGTGCTGATGATCGGTTTTGATTTGTCGGCCCAAAACAAGGATGTGTTCACCGGCTATTACAAATACGATTCAAACCAGCGTGGCGAAGCGTCGTTCGTCACCGACGACTTTGAGGTAAAGGGGCACACCTCGAATGTAGAGTTGAAGACCACCACCGACCTGAACAACCGGTGGATTTACCTGAACTACGCGCTGATCAACGAGACTACGGGGCAGGCCTTCGATTTCGGACGGGAAGTCAGCTACTACCACGGCTACGATTCTGACGGGTCGTGGTCCGAGGGAAGTGCAAACGATGCGGTTGCCGTACCCGGCGTGCCACCGGGACGTTACTATCTGCGCGTCGAACCGGAAGGCGATCCCGGTCATGGGATGACCTATTACACGGTCACGGTCAAGCGCGATGTTCCCCAGTACAGCTTCTACGCGATTGCGCTGGGCGCTCTGTTGTTGCCCGCCATCCTGCTTTCCTGGCGCGCTCTCAGTTTCGAGCACCTGCGTTGGGCGGAAAGCGATCATCCGATGATTAGCACATCCGGAGGCGACGAATGATGCGGATCTTGTACATGCTTTATGGGGCGGCGGTGCTGGTCGGGCTCAGCATTGCGCAATACCAGGGCTGGAGCCTGGCCCGCGTCAACGAAGTCAAAAACGTTCCGCGCTCGGTACGCGACAATCCTGGTTCTTACCGCTCGGTCTACAGCTCTTATCACCACTACACGGGAGGCAAATGAGATGAGCCCTACGCTGGTGAGTAGTGTCGTGAATGCGGTGGTCTTCGCATTTCTGGGAATCGTTGTCTTCACCATGGCGTTTCTGGTGATGGACAAGCTCACTCCATATCACTTGTGGAAAGAAATTGTGCAGGAGCACAACATGGCTCTGGCGATTCTGGTGGGCGCCATGTCGATTGGCATCTGCATCATCATCGCGGCCGCGGTTCACTAAATCGTGGGAATCCTGCTCTTCATCACGGTATTGCTCATCGCGGCCTGCGGCCTGATCTACGAGCTGATTGCAGGCACGCTGGCCAGCTATTTGCTGGGCGATAGCGTCCTGCAGTTTTCAACCATCATCGGCTGCTATTTGTTTGCGATGGGCATTGGTAGTGCGCTCTCGCGGTACATCCATCGCGGGCTGGCCTACCGTTTCGTGTGGATCGAGCTGATGCTGGGAGTGATCGGCGGCTTCTCGTCGGCGGTGCTTTTTCTGGCCTTCGCATACACGCAGGGATTCCAGTTGCTGATGTACGCATTGGTGGTTGTGATCGGTATTCTGGTGGGCCTCGAAATCCCCATCCTCATGCGCATGGTGCGCGAGCGCTACCACTTCCGCGACGTGGTGGCGCATGTGCTTACATTCGACTACCTGGGAGCGCTGGGAGCGTCGCTCTTGTTTCCGATCCTGCTCGTCCCGCGGCTGGGACTCGTGCGTTCCGCGATGCTGTTCGGCTTGATCAACGTGGGCGTCGCGCTATGGAGCACGTTCCTGTTCGCCTGGCAATTGCCTTCCACTCGAGTGCTGCGCGCCCTGTGCTTGCTGGTGATCTGCGGCCTTGGCATTGGCCTGGCCCAGGCGAAGAGGATCACAGCGGCGGCGGAAGACAACATCTACGCCGACGAAATCATCCTCGCGCGCGACACGCGGTACCAGCACATCGTGTTGACCCGATTCAAGGATGACATTCGCCTCTTTCTCAATAGCCATCTGCAATTTAGTTCCCGCGATGAGTATCGCTATCACGAGGCGCTGATTCATCCGGGACTTTCGGCCGTACCCGCTCCGCGGCGCGTGCTGGTCATGGGGGGCGGTGATGGACTGGCGGTGCGCGAGATCCTCAAGTATCCGCAGGTGGAGAATGTCACACTGGTCGATCTTGATCCGGAAATGACGCGCTTGTTTTCTACCCACCCGATGCTTACGGGTCTGAACCAGAAGTCTTTCTTGTCGCCCAAGGTGCATGTCATCAATGCCGATGCATTCCCATGGGTCGATACCAGCGCTGACAGTTACGACTTCATCGTGATCGACTTTCCCGATCCGACCAGTTACTCGCTTGGGAAGCTCTACACGACGGCTTTTTACAAGGCCTCGGCGCGGCATCTGAGTGCGCAAGGTCTCATGGTCGTGCAGAGCACCTCGCCGATGTTCGCCCGCGATTCGTACTGGTGCATCGTCGAGACCCTGAAGCAAGCCGGGCTGAAAACCTACCCCTATCACGTGTATGTGCCGTCGTTTGGGGAATGGGGTTTCGTGATCGCCTCGTCGCATGAATACTCGCCGCCGACTCTGCTGCCCGCTGGCCTGCGCTTTGTTTCTGTCGACGGTTTGCCCACGATGTTCCAGTTCCCGCCTGACATGTCGCCGATGCCGATGCCGCCGAATCGCCTGAACGATCAGGTACTGGTGCGCGCTTACGATCAGGATTGGAAGGACATCAGCCATTGAAGTTCACGCGTCGAAAGTTTCTGCAGGCCGGCAGTGCCGCGCTTGTGGGACTCTCCGTGAAGGGCGATCGCCCCATTGCCGGCGGCTTCGTCAACGATTCCTTTCAGATGGGGCACTTGCTGCGCGACCGCGCATCTTTTCCGCCGCCTCGAAGAACTGAAAAACATGCCGTAGTTATTGTGGGCGGAGGGATCGCAGGTCTCAGCGCGGCGTGGCGGCTGAACAAACGCGGATGCAAGGATTTCGTCCTTCTTGAAATGAACGAGCAACCGGGAGGCAATTCCCGCTGGGGCGAAAACGAAGTCACGGCGTATCCCTGGGCGGCACATTATGTTCCGGTGCCCGGCCCGAAAGCTACCTACGTCCGCGAACTGTTTGAAGAACTCGGCGTGCTGAAGAATGGCGTGTGGGACGAACGCGCTCTTTGCTTCTCGCCCCAAGAGCGCTTGTTCTTATATGGCCGGTGGCAGGAAGGAATCGAGCCCGCGATCGGCTTGAGCGACAAAGACCGGGAACAGTTCCGCAAGCTGGAAGATCAGATTCACCGCTTCCGTGCCTCAGGAGGATTCACCATTCCCATGGAGCGCGGGCTCTCTCGCGAGCAGGCAGATCTGGATCGCATGCCATTCAGCGAGTGGCTGCGCGCGCAAGGTCTGGATTCGCGAATTGTTGCCTGGTACATGAATT
>Ga0070716_100000174_pt1 | contig 25216 bp, 20 predicted proteins | sample LARL112metaG_FD_71395 | JGI IMG/M metagenome (GOLD analysis project Ga0070716, IMG submission 71395) | Corn, switchgrass and miscanthus rhizosphere microbial communities from Kellogg Biological Station, Michigan, USA - LAR L11-2 metaG | ecosystem: Host-associated > Plants > Roots > Rhizosphere... | reverse complement strand
GTATAAATTATACGACAGCTGCACCATTCCTATTAGTTTGATTTGAAATGAAATTGCCTCACGATATCAAGAACTGGACATGGGCAAGTATTGTCGCGTTTGCAATATCATGTACAATATCATTAATTGCACATGTTCCGAAAGAACGAGCAATAGTTGGATCCACTTTGGCCGCGATATTAGTTTTTAGTGGCTTTTTCTTTAGATTCAAAGGTAGGCAAGAAAAATGAGACTTCGTGGTTGACTAAATATAGACGTGTATAACTATTGAATAAGTATCATGTAACGTATTTACGTCACCGTGATATGATATATCATCATGAAGTTGCCCTTGTAGCTGACAATTCAAGACATTTCCTTATGTCTGTGGCATATTATAATTTTAAGAACAGCTGTTATAAAAATTCGACAGTTGTTTAGCATTTGGAGATAAATATAATAATCCTAGATGATATTTTTAGATCTTGGATTAATACGTCCAGTGGTTCCTGTTAAAAGTTTCAGAATATGATAAGACAAAAATAATTTGCTTTATATAAGCAAAATCTCTCTTCGATTAACTTATTATTGAGCAGCCCGCAAGTCTGAGTCAGTTAGCTAACCGACTCAGATTTCGAAAGGAGTATGGGTGCTTGTTCTGTCTAGGAACATGGCTGATCAGGTGGAAGAGAATCAGTATAGATAATAAAAATCGAGTGCAGATGAATGTACGAAAAGCAATTATAAATTATCAAATCGACATAGTTAGATAGCCAAACTTGTAATATCGCACAGATGAAGGATGGATTATACCTGCCTTATCCTCTACAATAGGAATTAGGTGATAGAAATATAGATTTTAATCGTACATTATTATTCCTAATTTTATGATCATGATAGAGGTTTCATTTACTATTAATTTCCAGTATCTGTAATTGCCTCATGTGTAGCCTCAGTAACGCCCGCTTTCCGTAAACAAAATTAGCCGAACTTTAAATAAGAGGTTCGTAATCGGTTCATCTTCTTTCTATAATATAAATTACTAAATCTTTAATATCGTGTTGGCATAGAATCTAGGCAACAAAGGAAATATATGAAAAGATTAGTCTATCTGATTGAATCCGAGACAACAAGAATTGAAAAGGTTGTAGCGCATAACCATCACGTGTATAAGATTATACGGAATTGAATACTACCATCCCGAATCACGATTGATCAACTGCACGCGCTAACGGCATAACTATCTTTGTTTGTATGAGCACACGTTAAATTGCAATTAAGCAAAATATTCACAACTGCTCAAACCCCCCAATACCACTGTATAAACAGTCTAATCAAATTCAGTCGTTACGGATGAGTTTCCTTCTAATAGTTCTTTTTTTAATAACCTTGGGCTTTGCGGCATTTTTGTCTTCAGACGGTTTTTCTCTTACAATTATTTTTGGCTCGTTGATTTTGTTACTAACATCTCTTAACTTATCAATGTTTTCCTGGTGAGTTGTGTTTCTTAACTTATCAATCGGTATCCCATGCATTTTAGCTAAGTAATGGTTCTTTATGCCAGCCTCATTAAGTTCCTTTGATGAGTATCCTCTTCCGCTTCTAGTTGCAACAACACTTTTACTTCTGAATTTGACCATGGGTTTTTCTATCTGCAATATTCTAGGCAATTCCAATTGATATATTATTACACAATAATAAATATTTCTCGGTCTGCTATAAGAAATGAAATTAAACTCATTTATTTAGATCGCCTCGCCGATTCCGATACCAATGATTGTTGCTATTTAGCGGCAAGCCATCAATAACTTTGACAAGGTATTTAATTTGCATTAAGAAGCATGATCTCGTATGAACCAGTTTGCAGGAGAGTTAAGATAGAATGAGGCACTTCAGTACGCTTACTCTATGTCCCAAATCACTGAAAGATTTTATGTAGTCATATCGTTATTACGATCTTATTTTATTACCAGAACCGGACATGTAGAGTAGGTTGCCACTCCTAAGGCAACGCTCCCGAGCAGTAGTCTTTTGAATCCCGACAGTCCTCTGGTTCCCATCACAATCAAGTCTGCGTTTTGCTCCTCGGCATATTCTACAATTGCAGATTCAACTGATAACTGAGTATCGATTATTTCAGTCCTAAACTTGATATGGGTAGCTTCAGCATCTTGAATAACTTTTTCGAACCACTCTTTGGTTCTCAATTCTCTTTTCTCCCTATCATGTTCAGTTTCATTTGGGGCGGGTGCAAGTCCGTAAGATGATAACGACTTATGAAGCACAGTTATGGCAATCAGTTCTGCTGAGCATGATTTGGCTAACTCGATTGCGTAATGAGCAGCGTCTCTAGAGGACTCCGAGCCATCGATTGCCAATAATATCTTGGAGAAGCTACCAACCGCTACACCATTTGTATTCATAGGCAAATTTGCCTCATATACGTTCACTTCTTTATGAGTAATAAATACTGTTTGCAATGAATTTAGACAAGATAGGATTAATAGATATGGCGCTAGATCAACTTTAACGTATTAAGAATATTGACATGCACGCCACCTCTAGCACTACAAGACAGTTTAGTTAAGAAGTTGATTTCTGCATCGCAAAGGTTTACATTATTTATCAAAATACGCCGAAGGGAGCCCATTGACTGTGACTCTACTTTCAAAAGCAGCAAACCATAATTATTTAATAGTACCTTACTGATTCAAAGTCCGATTCGAATGGGCAAAATCGAAAAGGGTATTAATTGCGATGTTCAGGGTTGTGACGAAAAGGCAGAAAGATCCATGAGCGGATCGAAAGCGGCTATGGCCAGTAGTTTGACTGTCAACTCCGGTAAGAGGGTCTATCTTTGTAGGACTCATTACAAAGAGTGGAAGAAAGCAACAAAGGAAGATAGAGAAACTGAAAGAGCTCGTTGGGGTTAGATAGTCAGTACTCATTTCAGTTTTTTAAGCTGCATAATCAGTACCTAAAAGATTAATATCGTTTATGAATTGATACTTTCGAGATAGAGTATAAGTTGTCAAAAGGTGGAAATTACCTTAGTGAACTTTGCCATCATGACCAGGTCAACCAAAGAAAATACTATTGGCAAGGTAATTCCTATTCATCAGTATAGATGTTGAACTGAATTAGGATCCATCCAAAAGGATGTCGATTGCGAATTAATTTGAATCTTAGAGGTTCATCATGTATAAAAATCCGATAGGCATTATCTCCATTAGTGGAAAGTTAGTGGACATGGCCTAGACAAATTTCAAATATTAGATTCAAAGGTGTCAAAGGGCGAAAGAGAGATAAAGGTCTCGCAAGCGTAAGTTGTGACGAACCCAGATCCGGAAAAATTAGTACAAGTAGGTCGGCAAGAACAAGATATGTTCGTCGCTGATCGGTTTGTTTTATCTAGATTGCCTAGAGGATACGATAACGGCACGTTTAGAGAAGATGATAAGTAGTATCGAAAAGATTGTATAATTCAGAATAAAGGCTCATCCAATTCTCAGTTCAAGTAAAACAGCATGGACCAAGAATGTATTAAGTCAAAACACCCAATATTCTAATAACTACTAACCTATTAGAAAATAGAATTATAGACAACGATGCACTAGACTTGTTAGACCTTTGCAAATGAGCATGATGAGTTGCAATAAGGTTAAAGTTAAAGCCCTGCTACGACAGTCCAAAGCCTTTAATCCAACTCGCCTGCATACATCTCTTCAACTGACAAATGCGCCTATTACAACTTCATGCAGATTTTGTAGAATATGAGCCAGTTGATAAGGAAATTAGCGAAGCTGAAGTAATTATCTCAAAATCTAAGCAACGAATCGAAGAAGTCGTATTGAATCTAATAACAGTTGAACTTGGGGATGACGAAGAAGTAGTGTCTGCAGCACTTGAAGAGATCCATAGTTATTTGGCAAAGGTAAAAAGCAAAAAGATACTAATTTATCCTTACTCTCATTTAAGTTCAAATCTTGCTCCTCCAAATATTGCGTTTAGTATATTGAAATCTATTGAATCATCTGCAAGAAAATCATTAGAGGTCTACAGGGCGCCCTTTGGATGGACCAAATCATTTAATGTTAAGGTTAAGGGACACCCCTTGGCTGAGAATTTTAGAGTACTTTCTAAGAGTGAATCGGCCATTGGCCAAGGTCATGTTTCGAAGGCTCATGGTTCTGAAGACGACATTTCCCATGCATTAAAGGCAGAAGAGAAATTAGCCTCCTCATGGTTCATTATGAAGCCAGATGGCAATATGATTCCTGTGAATCAATATAAATTCGATGAAGGTGAAGATAATCTAAAAATCCTTGCAAATTACGAAATTTTGAAGAAAAGGACTGTCGAGGAGGTACCTCCACATGTTAGACTAATGAAAAAGATGTCTATCGCAGATTATGAACCAGCATCTGATGCTGGCAACATGCGGTTTTACCCAAAGGGGAGACTAATGAAATCTTTGATAGAACGCTACGTTACAGATCGCGTAATTGCATCTGGTGGTATGGAAATAGAGACTCCTATAATGTATGATTCCAAACATCCATCTATGGAGAGCTATTTTAATAGATTTCCGGCTCGTCAGTATAGTATCCTCTCTGATAATAATCGGCAATTTTTTCTAAGGTTTGCCGCCTGTTTTGGGCAGTTTCTAATGGCAAGGGATTTTCAGCTGTCATATAAACATTTACCAATTAGACTTTATGAACTTAGTAGATATAGTTTTCGAAGAGAAAAGAGTGGAGAGCTTGTCGGGCTCCGCCGTCTAAGGGCTTTTAGCATGCCAGATTGTCACGCATTTTGTAGGGATATGAACCAAGCAAAGGAAGAATTCCTGAGGAGGTTCAGATTATCGATGGATGTAATAGATGGTTTAGGATTATCAACTAGAGGAGATCTTGAAATGGCGATACGCTTTACGGAAGAATTTTACCAAGACAACGAAGATTTCATAACGGAGATTGTAAGTAAGTTTGGAAAGTCTGTCTTGATTGAAACGTGGCGAGAACGGTTTTTTTATTTTACATTAAAATGGGAATTTAACTTCGTGGATAATCTTGGTAAAGCCTCGGCCTTATCTACAGATCAGATTGATGTAGAGAATGGAGAACGATATGGTATCGAATTTGTAGAGGAGGACGGTAGTATTAAGTATCCTATAATTTTACACAATTCACCTAGTGGAGCAGTAGAACGCGTGATATATGCGTTGTTAGAGAAGGCAGCTAAATTTGCAAGGATGGGCAACAAGCCCACACTTCCATTGTGGCTTATTCACACTCAGGTTCGAATTATTCCAGTCTCGAAGCTTCACATGAACTTTTGCGAGAAAATGCTGGAATACCTCTGTAGCATGAGAATTAGAACAGATTTAGACGACCGAGAAGAATCTGTTTCGAAAAGAATTAGGGAATCTGAAACTGAATGGATAAGATACACACTGGTAGTCGGTGACAAGGAAATAGAGGAGGAGAGATTTATGATTCGTGATAGAGTTCTAGGAAAACAAAGGACCATGGCATTGAAAGATCTGGTTATTGAGATACATTCTGAGACTGTAGATAAGCCTTACCAACAACTGAATCTGCCTAGTCACCTTTCAAAGAGACCACAAATAATGGTCTGAATTCCCCCCCACTTTCAAATTTTCAATGGAAGATGATAGTTATTAAGTTACCTGAGTTACCTCACAATTTGGGATGAGGATTACAGTAGAATTTCGTTGCCCAAATACGATATTCACTAGGTATCAACCAAAAGTTTGAGTCATTTTACCGTGTCTGGTTTTATTTAGACTGACTCGAAAAAACCCATCGAGTGGTATATCAAATTATGGACATTGAGTCTAATAAGTTATTAAATAAATATACAATTGGCAGACTGGAAAGTTAGTGTTTGCATTGATGATAAAAGATCTAGAATCTAACGAAGCATATGCTCTGGGAACAAATATCAATGTAACCATCCGCAATTTAAATACAGCCTCATACGCTGAATGAGGGGTTCATTTTTAGTTTTCTTTATGAGATCTCAACTTTGGATTGATAATTTGGCTGTTCCAAAGTTATGCTCCGTTTGTCCAACGTAATTATCGTAATTTGAACTATATTCCAATTAAGAGGGATTTGGCACAACTGTTGTAATGATAAAGCCAGACTCGTGTTGTATCAAACCATTTTTTTTATCAATCTTCAAGCGATCCAAGGTAGTATTCTAGGAGGCGAATTCATCTGGGACATGAAGAGTATTAAATAGTACTTATTAGAACTTTTAGTAAATGATTGTAAGAACTTTCTGACAATGGTTCTGTATCTACGGTAAGTAAAGCGGAAAGCGATAGTATGATTCTAATAATGATTACGACCCGGTGACTCATGATATATGGTTTAAGTAGTTGTTCGACTGTCATAACTTAACTCTGAACTATAAATATTTCTTTAAAGATGTGTATTCTATTTCGGAATTTTGCCGTCACCCAATTCATGAACGTAAAGTGTTACAGATGATATTGTTTAACATATCCACGTGATTTACCAATTGAATTGAACCAGTTTTCAATTGAATCAATTTCGAGCATAGACTGATGGGGAATTCGAAATATGGATATTCAATCACTAGAATCAAGATATGAATTCGAATTCCCTGTTCACTTATCTGAGTCGTTCTGATGAAGTAATCTCGATTTATTTGACTGTTCTTGTCAGTTCGTATGATTAGGTTCAGAAAATAAAATGGTGTATGCTGAGTACGAAGTCGAATTCATAATTGAGATACATAGGCTTAATCCATGAGAACAAAAAGGATCAAATGTCAGGATAAGTAGTTGCTAAGTGGTTAATAATTCCTGCGAAAAATTTGCTATGAAAAAAAGCAACAACTGGGATTTTTTATGGTCCTTATTCAATCACCTAGATAGAGTTGTTTTTACACAAATTTGCTTTCAGTATTGTGTAAGGAGTACATATATCAATACCGCAGATAAATCATAGGGGGATATACATATGCAATTAAGGATATTGTGCAGCATCTAATCGCTTCCCCCGGAACGCAGATTTGGGTTAACTCTTCAAATGATATTTCTCAATTGGCGCAGTACCTTCTTTATACGTAATAGTTAGTGTATCACCCACTTTATAGTGACAATTCGAAATTGAGCGAGGTTCATGGTCTGATGACTCAACTACACATGTGCCTTGATCATCCTTAATTGCAACTCGGGCATTATCAGTAATTTCCCTCCTGAATAGATCCTTCAACGGAAACCCAAAGAGGAATTGAACGCCAAAAACCGCTCCTATGATAACTAAAATAGCAAGTGCAGCCATTTTCTTGCCAGACATTTTAGAGAAAGGAGATGAGTCCATATCAGATCCAGAATCAAAATCATATCCCACTAATTATGCACAGTATTTACTGTGCTGATATGCAATTTAAGAATATATCATTGGAGGGCCTTGTTCTAAATAATTTTAGAGGTATTGAGAGTTGATTTACTGCCGGGCATTGCCCTCAAAGAGAAGAAATATATTCTAAACATTGAGCTCAATGCCGTTATCCCCTGTCTTACCTCGTATGCCAATACAGAAATTCTCTCTAGCCGTTTAAGTTAGTAATGCAATGAATGTTAGTGCTAATTATGCTATAGGTGCTGTCGTATATCGGAGTCTATTCTTGTCTAGTGTGGGCAGAATACTAAGTCAAATAATTATGCTTAAGTTGACAAGTGTTATCACTACCAAATTACGATCGATTACAATCCTCTGTCAAAATGCAAAGTTTGAAGTCTTCATAAATTCAATCGCTTGTGATTTCATGATAATACCTTTATCCCTAGAGATTAGATTATATTTTATTCTACTATAATTCAAATGAAACTGTCATAACTTGTATAGAATTAATTGAATGTTCTAAATCCGTCACCATAAATTTATCTTAAAAGTGTTCATGATTATTACTTGAGTGATTCCATCTTTTATTAGGATTCAAATAATAGTCAAAGTTAAGAGTGTGCCCCCCATAAACTCTAATATTTAGATATAGATCATGGCCAATAGACGAATAGACGAAAACAGGAAGTCTCTCGAAGAATACGGAACAAGGGTAAAATCGCTTAAGAAAATGGCCGCGACGGGTATTATATTAATTTTGGTTGTGGGTATTCTGACCATTTTCTTGGAAGGCCTCATTCCTGAAACTTATCTAAGATACGTAAAGATTGTAGAAGTTGGTATTATCGGATATTTCTTCATACAGGTTGTAAGTGAAGTAATTTATAGAGTAACACGCGATTACTTTCAAGCAAACGCAAGTGCCATAAAGGCTTTCGTTAGAATCACTACTGCAATCATATTTGCAGCCATTATCCTCTCATATCTTAGCAACGATCCGTTCTTGGCGGCATCTATCACTACTGTAGCGGGCTTGGTTCTTGCCTTTGCCTCACAGACAGTTATGGGTAATATGATAGCAGGGTTATATCTATCACTTACGCGACCATTCAAGATTGGGGATAAAATAACAGTCTTTGGAAATACTGGGACTATCTTTGAAATAGGACTGTTATATACCCGGTTGATATCTGAGCACGGGGATACCATTTTGGCGCCCAGTTCCGCATTAGTGAATTCGGCCATAGTATTACATCGCGGTCAAAATAAGACTTGAGCCAGGAACTCATTTTTGTTGCTGGATATGTCGCAAAAATGGTTTACCTCTGAATAATCAAAGTACTAGTTATTAGTGTGATATTCGTTAGGTATAAAGCACGTACACCAAATAATGTTATTTAATGTCAATAGAGAGAAGAGATAAACACTTCAGTGAATCTATCACTATATCACTTGCTATAGTCGCTGTTGCTTCTTTACTTGCCACGACCTTGGGGGTATTTGTAGTTAGTTCAATGAAGGATATGATGATCTTTGCGCAGCCTGGTTACCCCTCCGAGGCGGGCAAATACAAGTTCGGCACTATCTCTAGTGTCCAGCTTGATAAGACTGGCAAACCAGAATGGATTCTTTCTGGGCACTGGAAATCAAATTTATTAAATGCAATATCGAACTCGACAGCTAGCCATGGCAACCTATCGTTTACTCCCGTATTTGATGCATCGATTAGAATGGTGATGGTAAACGGTTCTGCGTTGCATTCCCACACAATCACTAACTTCGACCTATCAAAAATATCTTCGCCGAACAACAATACGAAGCAATTCAACGGCACGGTCACTGCAAGCCTGAGAAATGGTCCAGTTACTGGTATTCCGGTGAGCATAAAGTTTCTTGGAAATGATGTTATAAGCTTGTGGCTTGACCCGATGAAGATCAAGAATCATTATGGAAGTACTCCAATTTTCGGTTTGGAGGCCAACCCTAGCAATAGACCGATGCCCCCACAGGGAAGCGTTCACTGAATCTAACAAATGGATCACTCATTTCCTTTTACATTATTATTTCTGTCACAGCACAAAAACATAACCGGATAGGTAGATAGAGTCACAAATTCGAATTTAACTGCTGGTATCTCTAGGCAAGATCTCTACAATAAACTAGATCTTTCAATTGTTCAATTCTCTCTAAATAGCGATCACATCATAAATTAGGCGCGTATTAGCCAATTTACTATCTAATCTATTCAGGAATTTGTTATGTAGAGGTAATCAGTGGCCCTTTGAATTATGGTAATGATAAATCTCTATATTATTCAGAACATTTGACTTCTATCGATAGTTAATTTTTTATATACGGAAGAGTCCAATCCCAATTCATGCTAGAACAAGAGAAAAATCCTCGTCTTAGTAGTTTTTGCATCTATCTATGCAGTTCAATTCTAATTAGCTTGCTTGTAATAAGCCCTATCGCTTCCTACCAAGTATTTTCAATCGGACCAGAACAGTACTCCTTTGTTGGAAAATGGGGATCAAAAGGTGTAGGTCACGGCTCGTTTGCGCAGCCGGCTGGCATAACAACTGATTCTAATGGAAATGTGTATGTAGGAGATCTCACAGGGATCAGCGGCAAGATACAAAAATTCACTGGCAACGGCACATTCATTACTGCTTGGGGAAATCTAGGATTTGGTCCCGGAACATTTACAAATCCGACCCAGCTTTCTGCAGATTCTAATGATAACATATACGTAGCCGATTTAGGGAATGCTGAGACTGCTGTTCAGAAATTTACTAGCAATGGAACATTTCTTACTTCTTGGGGTTCGACAGGATTATCTGATGGACAATTTATAAATCCGAGCGGAATTGGCGTTGATTCTAAAAGCAATGTCTATGTGGCGGATTATGGAGAGAATAATCGTGTCCAAAAGTTTGATAGCAATGGAAATTTTATAACAAAATGGGGATCTACTGGTACTGGTGACGGACAGTTTATAAATCCTGCAGATATTGCCATAGACAAGTTAAACAATGTATACGTTGTAGACAGGGGTAATGATCGTGTCCAAAAGTTTGATAGCAATGGAAATTTTATAACAAAATGGGGATCTACTGGTACTGGTGACGGACAATTCCAAAGTCCCATAGGGATTAATACAGATCGGCCTGGGAATATTTATGTGGTCGACTTTGGTAATGATCGTGTCCAAAAGTTTGATAGCAATGGAAATTTTATAACAAAATGGGGATCTACTGGTACTGGTGACGGACAATTCCAAAGTCCCATAGGAATCACAGTTAATTCCAAGGGGATTGTGTACGTTGTCGATGGCGGAAACAGCAGAGTCCAGTCTTTCTCTCTTGCCCCTAAATAGGTTCATTAAATTATTGACAGTTTTTCATTTTTTCTGAGCCTAATGGTCTGTCGGATTCTACTTGAGATACAGTCACAAGATATGTGCTTTCAAGTCAAATTGTTGTCACAGGATAACCATCTGGTTAGTACTGGATTATGAAGTAATCACGCGATTAAGCCTAACCATCTGAATGTCACAAGTAATCAAAACAGATATTGAGATGCATTTAATAATAAAGGTCTAAATTAAGTAATGAATAAGATATGCTAAGAAGACTATCATTTTCACTCCTGCTAGTTAGTGTTTTTCTTTTGTTGTCGGTTGGTCCAAACATCAACCTTCGCATGAACTATCAATCGATATATGCCCAGGGGAATGCTGTGAATAATACCAGCAATGTGCCTTCAAGAGTAATGGAAATACCGGGTTCTTTGTTTGCCCACAATGCCGGAACACCTATCTTAAAAGACCTTCACTTGAAAACAGATACGGTCGTTAGCGGATTGAGCCTTCCCACCACTATAGCCTTCGTAGGGAATAACGACATCTTGGTATTAGAAAAGGCCAAAGGTACTGTAGAGAGAATCCTAAATGGCAAGGTATTGAGTAAACCTCTTCTAAAGGTAAACGTGGAATCACAGGTAGAAAGAGGGATGCTTGGAATTGCCGTCGCACATAATAGGGACGGTCCTACGTATGTTTTCTTGTACTTTACTGAGAAGACAAATTCATCAACTAGTAGTCCTGATGGTAGTGCGTCTGTTGCGAATCGTGTATACAGATACGAGTATGTTGGAGGGAAACTCATCAATCCGAAGATTGTTTTGGACCTACCCGCTACTCCAGGACCTAGACATAACGCTGGCTCGATAGTAGTTGGTCCAGATAATAATTTGTACGTCCCAATCGGAGATGTAGATGGTCATAGTAGTCAAGCACAGAACGTACCTGACGGAGGACCGGCTGACGGCACAGGTGGGATACTTAGAATCACTCAAGATGGCAAGCCCGTAGGTAACGGGATACTTGGAACTACCAGTCCTGTAAACAAGTACTACGCCTATGGGATACGAAATACGTTTGGATTAGGTTTTGATCCTTTGACTAAAAATTTGTGGGACACAGAAAATGGTGCAGGTTCAAATGATGAAATTAATTTGGTGAAACCAGGATTTAATAGCGGATGGGTGCAAGTCCAGGGAAAAGCACCTCCGGATTTCGACTACTCTCAGTTATTTACCTTTGGCGGTAAGGGCAAATATCACGATCCTGAGTTTTCGTGGCATGATACAACCGGTCCTACTAAGATACTTTTTCTTAACTCTTCAAAACTGGGGAAAAATTATGAAAATGATGTCTTCGTATCTGATATTCATCATGGTAGAATATTTCATTTTAAGATGAATGCAAATAGAACTAGTCTAGCATTACAAGGTCCCCTCGTTGATCAAGTAGCTGACACAGATAACGAAACAAACGGATTGATATTTGGATCTAATTTTGGTGGCATATCAGATATGGAAGTTGGTCCTGATGGTTACTTGTACATAGTTTCCCTTGGTCGGGGCTCAATATATAAAATAGTTCCTAACCTAGAGATCATAAAATAGCAGTAGAAGTGTGCTTCCTTCTTTCCTCTATCTTTTAGAAACCAGTAATTTAATATTTGGATAATATTTTATTATTGTAAGTTTTGTTCTGGATTAATTGAATTCAATGTGAAGTAGAGTACTTCAGATTCGGATTTTTAGTTCCGCCTGACTACTCTGCAGTTTCGTTTTATTTCCCTGTTCCGCATTATATAACAGTACCTAGCGGCTAACTGGCGTTGCTAACTTAGCGATATTTCCACCTCATTAGATCGTCAAATCTAATACTAGAATTGATAACGCAATTGTGTATAAATAGGAAGAGGATGAGCCATTTATGACCATGTCTAAGATTGCAGAATCTATCTCTCATACACGGATAATAATCATCAAAAGCTTTAGTTCTATCCTTTAGATATTTTACTCTTCTTTCAACTATACTCTTATATGGCGAATGTAATCTGTGCTCTAGTCCTAAGAATAGACATGCTTCAGGATACTAAGTTCCACCATCACTATAAACCACGTGTTTGCCATAATTCTTGATTAATGATTTCAAGAATGATTCAGCTACGATCATATTCTTATGTCTTGAGATGTAAACTCCCAGGATTTGTTTATGTACTGGCTCTACTGCAATCCATAACCAGGCCTGATCAGGACCAATCTGCAACATGGTTTCATCAATTAGAAAGGCACATACTCTCTTACAACAATATATACGTCTTGGATTGAATCTCTGAACCCATTTCCATACTGCAACATGACTCCTTCCTCCTTCGAATGGTTGGATTGCTCTAGATTTATTTCTGAAACTTACTTAGGCCTAGAAAATATAAGTACAATGCATACAGCATCAGGTCTGCGGATGTCCTCTCACGTTCAAATAATCTCATCGAATATGAGAGAATGTTCGCAGCTGTAGCTTTATCGCTAAGCTAACAGGAGCGGCTAACTTGGGAATAAATATAAACTAAACTATCCCCAGGGTTATTGAAGATGTAATCAACAGATAAAGATTCTGTAACGAGGGTGATGATCAGGACGTTTGTTCGCCATTATTCTATATTCATATCTACATCACATATGATATGTCGCAATATTGCATACTGACGGTTCTCTGACAGCATATGCGACTGTGCTATAGCCATGAAAAGGGAGGTCAACTCACGAGCAAGTTATAAGAAAAACACCATGCAGTTTATTGCAGGGTTATCACACACTGTTGGCATAGAGAAGAAGTTTATTGATATGACTAGGGACGATGTTCTTTGCTACCTCGACAATTGCTGTAAGCCCGAAGATGAAGACCGATTGCATAAATGGATAGGCACAAACTTTATTTGCCAAGTACTATGTAACATTAGCCTGTTAAGTCAATCGATCAAAACTTCATTCTCAATAGTCATAGCAGCTGTTTTGATAGTTCGCTGAGATAGAGTTAGTAATACTTTGTATGACTCAATATTAGCTGGTTATAATAATGGCTATAAGTTTTGTTGCCTAGGATCTATTCTGCGTCACGCAGCGCTATACAGAACACATATCACAAGTCAATACAGTTTTGGTAACCCCCAGCCTGACATTAATAAAAAGAGGTTTCATGCGCCAATCGCAGAGACTGGGCTTGAATGGCATAATCTAGCTATCGAAAAATGACTAACAGCATTCTGGACTACTTAACCGTAGCAGATTTATAGACGAGCAACATTACGACATTTATAGAAAAAATTTGTGGACGCCTAATTCCGTCAATTCCCATCAAAGAAGAATTTCAGAAAACGTTCGCCGCGCCAAAGCTAAATACGCTATTGCACTCTTGGTTGCGAGCCTAATTATTCTGTTATTACCGTGGGTACCATTGACTATGCCTTTTCAGTCCTCTGCGACAACCAGTAAATCATTTTTGTATTCCGTAGTTACACCCGTTCTAGCACAAAGAGTGCCAATAAATAGTACGTGCAATTGTACATTAGATACCACTACTTACGGTCACTTGTCTAAGAATGTCTCTGGAATTACTATTCCCAAGGTTAGGATTATACAAAATCAATCTTTACAGAGCCAGACTGAGGGTCACCTCACATGGAAATCAATAAAACCAATGCAGTTGATGGGAATTCTGACCAATGGTTTCTTTCTTGGAAATTTTTCCAGCGGTACTGCCTCTACGGTTGCACTGAATTCATTGAATGTCAAACCGAATGACTCAATAGGCATTCAAATAGGTGGAGGAACAATCCCGACAACTGCAAAAGCAGAACTGTTGAAAGCGAATGTGAATGTGAATGGCACGCTCGCTCAAATTAAAACCGTTGGTAAACCTATATCTACCTTCGAGGTAAATCACGGTAAGAATATGAAGATGGCTTTGACAAAGAATAAACTTCTCGCAGGACTTGATCCTCATCCAAATAACTATCTACTATTCATGTCTTTAACATATGACGATGGTGTCAGATCGGCCGCCTCATCAGCTAAAGGATTAAACACAAATCGCATTGTGGCTATATATGAGACAGTGTTGCAGGTGGGCTAGAATAGTAACCCTCTCGTTTAAGGACTGGATAGTAACAAAATAGAAGAATACCATAGATATTCCGAAGACTTTCTATGGCTTTTACCAAGGATTATTTTAACGAAATCCTCGATTTTGGATCGATAATTGGTAGCAATATTGACATACCTTGAGCACGAATCAATAGTATCTGAATAGAATCAAGTAGTTACTACCAAAAACAAAACTAGCATCGTCAAATAAACTTAATTCTCGAATTGGAGTAATCTCACTTTGAAACAGATATTGGTTCTACTGATTTAGAGCTATTTTCGAACCTATCGCTATAGATTGTCTTGTCCATAATTTCGCATTATGTTTGCTATGCATTTAGTAGCTTTATTAATCAAATCCAATCTAGCGAATTCATTAGGTGAATGAGATCGATTGTATTTGTAGGATCCGCCTATGCAAATACACGGTGCACCGAGTATTTTTTTAAAATGATACATTGAACCCGAGCCCGCAGAAGAGACGCTAATCACAGTTTTTCCAAAGGTTTCAGTTGCAGCGCTTTTAACTGACTTTACAAATGGATCGTTTATTGATGTTCGAGCAGGCTTAACGCCATCAATCATTTTCAATTCTATGGAGTTTTCAAATCCCTTTTCTACAAGATGGTCCTGAAGGCGAGCAAATTGTTTCTCAGGATCCATATCTGGGACTAGTCTAAATTCTAGCCTCGCGATTGCCTTGGCAGGCAATACTGTCTTGCTGCCTTTACCAGTATAACCAGATAATAAGCCACAGATATTGCAAGTGGGCCTCTCAATCAGAGCCTTTTGTGGTTCAACTTCATCCAAGTTATCGACAAATTTCTTTACTCCATATTCCTTCTTAAAATCATCCTTATCAAATGGTTCATTTTCTATAGCCCGAGTTTCCTCTTCCGTCGTATTCTTTATGTCTATGTACCATTCATTGATCAAAATCCTTTCGTTTTTATCATTGATCGTGCCTAAGGCCCGCACTAATGTCCACGCAGGATTTTCCACCAAGACTGCCAAACTAGAATGAATGTCATGAGATGGACCTTTTGCGACCAGATCTACAGACAATATTCCCTTTAGTCCCAAATTTATAACTGCCCTATCCTTGGAGTCTACTAGACCAAATTCCCAGATTATTCCATCGCAAGCAAATTTCTTCTCGTATTTCAAAAGATATTCTTGAATATGCAAGCTTCCTATCTCCTCTTCTCCCTCGACAATAAATTTTATGTTACATGGAACATCTCCTGTCTCTTTTAAATAATATTCGACAGCCTTAATTCGAGTAATTAACTCCCCTTTATCATCAGATGAACCACGGCCAAAAATGTAATTGCCGTCAACCTCGCCACTGAATGGATGTACATTATTCCATAGATCTACAGGTCCTTCTGGCTGGACGTCATAATGATTGTAAAATAATATAGTCTTGCCTAATGGATTTGATCGTGATTTAACCTCACCAAAGACTATAGGAGGTATATCATCCTCTCCTTGATCATTTAGATAAATTAGCTCAGTTTTGATATTAGCTTTAGTCATAGTTGCTGCCACAAGGTGTGCACATCGGACAAGATTTTGTTTATTTGAAGCACTGCTTGGCTGTCTAATCAGAGTCTGAAGATCAAGTACAATATCTTGCATATTGGAATCGATGGCACAATTTACCTTCGTGATCATATATCGCATATTTAGCGTAATAAGATGTAATAACATTTTCCAATAATCTTGCGTTTGGGGTATTCTTCAATATTACAAATAACTAATAAATACGTGTAAATGCTCTCACTATATGAATTGATATAGAGCATAACATTATTATATATTCAAATATTGTAGATCTAGTTGATATTTTTATAAATTATTGCCAGAGTTTACTCTCTTCAAATGAAATTATTCTGATTTTATCGCACTATATTTCTTCGGCCAGGATATTGGAAATTTTGAAGAATAAAGTCGATGCTTTAGAATCGTATAAGGCAGATGGTTCAATCGTGATCGTGGATTCGAGGAGAGCATATTTTGGCCTGAAAAATGATTTTGTAGGGATTATGATAATGCTAAAAATGCTTCTCAGACGGAGAACCAATTTATCTAAAGATGGAGTAATAGTGATCTCCGACATGGGAAATTTCTTCCATCCTGTTTTGAGGATCCATGAGCTTTTCAAACATGAAGAGGAAATATCTTCCGCTGGAACTTTGCCGTTTAAATTTTATTGCAGTTATACTACATTTGATTTGAATTCCATTAGCAAAGTACAAAAGCAAGAACTATTGCAAAAACACGATAGACTTGTTAATCTATGAGGCACGGTTTGTAGATACATTAATAGAGCGAAATAACCGTAATTTAATAGCATGCGACTGTCTCTTATCAGATATCGGCTTATGCGGATGAGAAGGATTACTAAGAACAAGCTTTTCCTGATCGTTAGGTCTCTGATATTTTTCTACCTTAGTATTAAAATTAAGCTTGGATGGGTTTAGATAAACAATATCTACCAATGTTATAGTTTAGTAAGCCAACACTAATAAAATATATTCATGGCCTATACCAATTTGAAAAGTTGCTTTCTTCTGATCTATTTCTCGGCCAAATCCGTTGTTTCCATAAATATTTTATCAGGAGGAAATGCTTTGCAATAAATCCAAGAGATATCGAAATCGCACCTCCCACAAGAAATCGTAAGCCTATAATTTTGAATCCATCAGCCTCCTCCCTAAGGGATATAAAACTACTTCCGATAAGGATACAAACTGTTCCAAAGGCCAGAATTATTATGCCCGCTATCAAGAAGGGTTTAAACAGCATGACTGACTCGTTATTAGATTTAGTCATTGGCCCAACAGTAGTAATATGACTCGACTAATTAAGTTATTTAGGTAATAATCTTCTCGGCTGAACAGACTACGATCAAGCATTGATAATTTAGATTTCGTTTCAGTATGAAATTGGTATCATATAAATGTCAAAATGTCGACATTCCTAAAATCCGACTAAACAAACTAAACAATGTCTATTTCAACCACCAATTCGTTGGTTGATCACATAGATTCTATAAATCCGGTGGTTTTTCTCACTGGAAGGGTTAGAATATGTCAGCTGAGCAGTAGCATAGTGGCATGTGAAATAATTCAAACTAGTTGTGGCTATTCTGAGATGAGAATATAATATATCTACAAATATAGCCATCGTTTGGCTAAATATTCCATAAGGCTCCAATTTAGCAATTATCGACAGCATAAAACTAACAGATGCTAGAATTTGTCTGCTCGTCATCATAGGTCAACAACATTATTGACGAAGCGACCAATTATGCTCACAAATTATCATTTTATTCTTTGATTGGGCAAACAAATATTGGATCCCTCCAGTTTTACATGCCTCACTTTAGAGGTATTTGATCCCATTTATGATTCTCCCATGCTACCCTTGTTCGCAGCAATATGATCCCCGGTCGTAGAAAGAGTAATTAAGATTTACCCGACTACATATGCACTGCTTAACCTAAGTCGAGAGAGATTAACTACATGACATGATTAAAAATAGTTCACTTGCAAATTCCTTCATTAAATAGTGAACCTCTTTATGGCCGGTAAAATTCGAGTTCGGAGAATAGATAGTACCTCTTACGTTACATAATACGAGGTCGACTTTAATATCTGCTGAGTTCTAAGGACGTGATTCTCGAAATTAGTGTGAACTCAATTTAATTTCCGAAACTTGAATTAAATCTTTTGGTGTTTGCTCCAACTCTCACTTGTTTAATGAATTATTTCGATATTGCTCATTACGAATATCTTGAGGAGGCCTGGTTAATGAATCCCAAGTTGTGCTTACTCCTTAATACGCAAGCGACAGCCACGAGAATCCTCAAATGCCAAAAGCGATATGGGAATAGAGTGTGAAGATCAACGAATTGACCAAATTTTAAATTCAGATACTTTCAGACTGATTCTCTTTCTTATCTGCTTTTCCAGAGTAATAATCCCTGAACTCCTGGGAAAAGTTGGCAGTCTCCGCGATACTGAGCTGGTTGTTTGTGTGTTCTTCCTTAATCCAAATAATATTTCCATCAAGATCAATCTCTATTTTTTTCGAATTCTTCAGGTATCTCAAAATTGCGTTAATCATATGCAGGTTAAGTCTTGGAGCTAACAGTTTTTGTAAATTTCTTACCTTGGGATACCCATCTACCTTTCTTAAGGTGGCTATAAACAGGTCCAAGTGTTCATCTTTAAATTCTACTGGGGATATAGTTTTATTTTTTCTTCCCTTATTTTTCAATCTGAATCGTAATCACCACGTACTAAGTAGGAGCAACTTCTGTCGCAAATGTATTAAATGAAGTCTCTCATATTAACTAATAACTACTACAATTATGCATCTTTACTTCGATATAGTCGCCGTTTAAGTTGTTGACCCATATCTTGTTTTGATGAATATAGCATGCTTGAGAGACTAGAATTAAGATAGTATGGATTCGGACTGGAATGTTTTACGAGCATTACAAGTCAAAGTTCTAAAGGGGTATTTACTGGTCAGGTACCGTAAATGGTGTGATCGCGAGAGTTGTGGCAAAGAAGGATGAATTTCTGTAAGTATATTAAAATCAGGTTATATGACGTAGGAATTCATGAGAAAAATAAGATCTCTTAGTGGTGTAGCTAAACTTAAATTCATCTTAAGATAAGGTTGGTCCATTCACGATACTCAAACACCTGAGAGAGATGTAAAAATCCAATAATCAAGAATAAGCTTTGAGTTATCATATACCTAAATTCGACTAAAGTAAATTTCCATAAAATAGCTGTATTATCACAACACGATTAAAAAATTATTTAGATTCAGAGACTATGTCGCCATCGATGTGCTCAACAAAATATGTTATACCATCTTTCTTATTTTGAACTTTCCACGCAAAATAGTTCCCCCCACTAATCGTGGAAGCTGCGGTACCTAGATATTGTCCTATAGAATTCGAGTTTGCGTTAGATTCATAAAATTCACCATTTCCCTTAATATACACATAACCCACCGCAAAATCTTTTGGAGTAAGATGCATTGAATTCTTTTGGGCGAGAACTATAGAAATGGCAGCTTCTGGCGGAATGGGAATTCGGTTGATAATCGGCTGATCAAGTGAACCCGTTAGAGCCATATAGACTATGATAGTTGCACCAATTCCTATTCCAAGAGATAGGATCACTTTTTTATCCAATCTTAACTATTCTTGTAGAACATTCAAATATAAATCTAAAATTTATTCACGTTCGAAACATAGTCCCAACATTCTTCTCCTACGAATTAAGAGATGCAGGTGCTTGCGTAATGGAAGTAATTGAGGACTAATCGATCAGTACCTACTTCGTCAATTTAGTTGTTTAGTTCAATCGTTTTGAGCATGATAGGAGATAATGAGCATCACCCTTGGGCCTAACTTGTAATAGCGAATGTACAAGACTCGCTTCCAACATTAAATACATATGTAACGTGCAGTGAATATCGAATAATACCACTCTTAAGCGATACCATAATACTTCGTAACAATATAATTGAAGCGCTGGAGAACGATAGGATCCACGATGCATATTTTTTTGGCATACTACAGTTTGCCATTAATGTACTAATGATACCTAACAGAATAATACCGCTAAATATGATTAATAGAACTTATTTTTTGATAGACTTTGTCCCGAATATATCCAAAATTGTGTTCATAACTTTTCATCCAGAATTATAAAGCTCAAGTCCAGTTGATTTATTTTATCATTCTAATTGAAGACCTATTATATATCTTCTATTATTTTGGTCGAATTCAAATATTTATTTAGGTGTAAACATAAAAGTGATTGCTCAACCAATATGAATATCGTAGTAGAGCCGATATTCTATTAAGAGTATTCCGTATTTGTAAAGCCTTCGCTATTTACACTAGTTCTAATGAATTTCCGTGCGATTCCATTTATAGTAAGCCAAATGCCGGCTCCTATGCTCAAACCTATGATGAATGTTCTAGTAAATTCGTAAATCGGTTTTTGGATTGTATCAATATAATTGCTATTTCGAATAGCTTTGTCACTTACAACTTGAAGACTATCTGAATTCAACAAAATTGATGACCCATCGTACATGGAGTCTCCAGCATATATCAACTTGAAATTCTTCGAACTATTTTTATTATTCATCGAATTACTATTTGTTATATATTGTTGAATCGGAATTACTGCTTTGCCACTATGATTCGTGATGGCTGTGATTCTTTCCCCGTTTGTTGCATCTACTAATTGTATTAGAGATTTCGAAATCCCATTATTGAGATCCTCTTTATCAACAAGGGTTGTTGATAGAAAACCATCACTTTTATTCATAATATTTGGACCAATATTTCTATCAGCGGAAATGACGCTGCCATGTCGCTGTACTTCAATTGCGTATGTTTCACTATGTATGTTATGACTTTCGAGACTGCCCGCTTGATATATATTCAAGTTATTAGTGCTTCTTAAGAATGCCGTCAATTTTTGAGGATTAGAACTGCTCGCCGAAGCAGAGTAGACATGATACACAGGTCCCCATTTACCATCACTCGAAGTTATAGGAATACCAAGGGATTGAATACCATCTCCCCAGTCAACATCTATTTGATAATCTTTTGAATGAGCATGCTCCGTTACGCCTATTACTCCGACCTCGTCGATTCCCCACCTCGGTGAGGTATTAGCGATGAGGGCAATCGTTATAGACGGGACGCTCTTTGCTGAAACTTCTATTACCCCATTTACAAGGTATGCCAAAACGAGCAGAGAAAGACCGAATAATAAGATAACTATTACCTTATCCGGTAGTATCAGTTTCACATGCAAAAGGCGCGAAGCAAACATTGCTAGTCTTCTTACTCGTAAGATCTCCATCATGGATGATAAATAAGATTGGTTTCTATTTTGCTTAGCTACTATTTGTCTATGAATTATTCACATCGTTGATGAGAAAAAATTAATCCTAATCATAAACTGGAACGGAGACATAACCGAATAGTATCTTTCAGTAAACCAGTTTGGATTAACCTTTACCTTTGATATCGTAAATGTCATCTTAAATCTAGTCAATATCCATCAGGGTTCTTTTAAAAAATAATTTGAAATTCGCCTTCTATGCTTTACTCCACTAGGAAGGAAATAACTAACATAGTTTGCCTCGAAAAGAGGCAAACTGATATAAGCGTTTGGATTTAGCTAGATTTTCAATCTGCCAAACATCATTTCAATCCTTGTGTTACTTTTTTGCAGTACTAATATTGAACACAAAGCAGACGCTGAAGACTATATTCAATTAGTACCGGCTAAAACTGGCTCATTTCAATAATAGAGAACCGATTGACTGTTATGAGCATCGTCATCCTTATAATTGAGCTCGATGAATAAGTAGCATTAGGGCCATGCCTGAAGCGAGAGTGGCCGCGATTATTAGACATTGTTTTTGCTAGGCCATTGATCTCTCCAGATATGAATTGCCTTAAATATGGAAATACAAATTTACCTAATAGGAGTTACATGGGATAGTTTGAAGTTGTAATCAAGTCGAACTAGACTACCGATATCCTAGTCCTGGCAAGATGCGCTAGAATGGTGATATATACCAAAAAGAGTAAACCGTCAAAGTTCTAGATTAAGACCATTTATATATGAACTCTTCATTTCAGCAGGAGATCACAAAATATACATTAGGAATTAATAATTTGACATAAATTGAATCATGATATCATTGTCAAACCACTCAAGATAGTAAAACCTCTCTGGATATTGAATTACAAGTACTAAACGATAGATAAAATAACTACATAAGGATTCATCCCTTTATGCTGTTAAAGATATTGGGCGTAGGCGGCAGTATGCGAGAAACTTCACGCAGTACGTTGGCATTAAAGATCATATTGGAGACTGCAAAGACACATGGTGCAGAATCACGACTGCTTGATTTGCGAAAGCATCCTTTACCGTTTTACGATCCTAGTGGATACAATAATGATACTGACAGACATGATATTCTAAGGATTACCGATGACGTGAATTGGGCTGACGCTCTCATACTAGCATCTCCAGATTATCACGGTTCTATGTCGGGTACAATAAAGAATTTTCTCGATCATTTTTGGAGGGAATTTGCGGGCAAAACATTTGCCTACGTCTGCACGTCACATGAAAGGGGCTTGACCGTCATGGATCAGATGCGGACAGCTGTTCGACAATGTTATGGATGGAGTATGCCATATGGAGTGGCGATTAATGGTGACCATGATTTTGATGAAGACGGAAGCATTACAAATCCTGCTTTAGAGAGACGCCTGAGAATGCTCGCTCGAGACTTGGTTATTTACGGTAGAATAATAAGAGAACAATTTCAAAATGATCTAGGTAGTAGCGAAGCTGCGACATTTGCGGCACAGTATAGAAAGTAATATAGCACAAGATTCAGCTTATATTGTCTGACACCTCTAGTGTTGTTTTCCTTTCAAAAGCTGGTATAGCAAATTTCAGATTTTCTTATAGGTTCGCTTTATCTTATGCGGCCAGAGCAGATTCTTAATCGAATATATATTCAATAAATATCCAATCAAAAAAATCCCAAGGAGCAAGTAGTACCAAATCATGATCACGTATCCACATTCTTCTCTTAATTTTTCCTCTAATGACTTTTAAGCCTACCAAAAATCCCTCTTATTACAAGTTGTTTTTGTATTCGACATTCCAAAATCCTAGGTGCCATCTTGGGGAAAACGATACTCTTAACATATTCATAACTTATAAACACTTTTCCACGTTGTACCATCACTTATCTATTTCACGAATTCAGCGACCATAATAATAATAATAATAAGAATAATAATAATGATGATGATGATAGAACAGACTTCTACTAGAAGACACGTGATTGCAACTTAATGAAGGGTCACTCAGATTTGATGCTTTTTATACAGAATAATCATTAGAAGGTGTCAAGATGGCTCTTCATCTAGACCAGAAGATATCTTCGCTGCTAATGTCTTTAGGATACCCTACATTATACCCCCCTCAAGAATTAGCTATCTCAAAAGGAGTTTTAGAGGGTAAAAATTTACTCATTACAACTCCAACTGCAAGTGGTAAGACATTGGTGGCGTTAATGGCTGCGATCAAGACAATCGAGAAGGGATTAAGGGTGGCATACCTAACTCCATTACGAGCCTTAGCAGCGGAAAAATGCTCGGATTTTCAAGTTCTCAATGATTTCAAAATATTCAATCGAAAGGTTAAGGTTAAGTTAGCTAGTAGTGATTTCGATTCTCAGGGCAAGGAACTAGCTGATGCTGACATTACAATATTGACTAATGAAAAAATGGATTCGTTGATGAGACATAGGGCGGATTGGATATCAGAAGTAGGGCTTTTTGTATTCGATGAAGTTCATCTCTTAGGTGATCGAGAGAGAGGCCCTGTGTTAGAAATGATATTAACAAAAATACGACAAGTCTATCCTCAGATTCAGCTCCTAGTACTTAGTGCTACGGTCATTAATTCAGAGGACATAGCTTCTTGGCTTGGGTGTGATTTGATTGACAGTAAATGGAGACCTACGAAATTAGTGGAGGGCGCATATCAGAATGGAATCGTTAAAATGAGTGACGGCAGCACTATAAAAATTAAATCCAATTGTGGATCTGCAATAGTCGATCTCGTCCATGATTCTATGGTGAACGGATATCAGACTTTAGTATTTACTGAAACCCGTAAATGTACTTCTTATCTTGCAAAGAAAGTAGAAGGAATTGTATTCAAAAGTTTAGATGAGAACAGTAGAAAAATGGCATTAGAGGAGTCATCCAAGATCCGTTCTTATGGAGAAGATACGGAAATTACATCGACTCTTTCCGAACTAATATCCAAGGGAGTAGCGTTTCATCACGCAGGTATCGGATCGTCTAGTAGGAAAATCATAGAGGAGTCTTTCAAAAAAGGAATCATCAGAATTCTATTTACCACTCCTACACTCGCTGCCGGCGTGAATCTGCCCGCTAGACGAGTTATCTTGTCAAGCTTCTTACGCTATGATTCAGATATTGGTAGTAGGATACCCATCAGTGTCTTAGAATATAAACAAATATCTGGCCGTGGAGGCAGACCAATGTATGACAAAGAGGGACAATCAATAATCATTGCGGGATCAGATTTCAATCTAGATGACATTTACGATCATTATATTTTGGGTTCTCCAGAGCCTATTAAATCACAACTTGCCAATAATAGAATGATAAGAATACATGTTTTAAGTACTATAGTTATGTTTCCTGGAATAAAGAA
>Ga0070716_100000170_pt1 | contig 25782 bp, 31 predicted proteins | sample LARL112metaG_FD_71395 | JGI IMG/M metagenome (GOLD analysis project Ga0070716, IMG submission 71395) | Corn, switchgrass and miscanthus rhizosphere microbial communities from Kellogg Biological Station, Michigan, USA - LAR L11-2 metaG | ecosystem: Host-associated > Plants > Roots > Rhizosphere... | reverse complement strand
GTTCACGGACCGCGGGATCTCGCAGGTCTACAGTGAACTCGTCGCGCAACAGCTAGACGGCGAAGCGGTCGAACTGTTCGTGCCGGGCACGTCAACTATGACCGCGCCGCTACGCGCAAGCACCAACCCGACGGACCGCGCGAACCGCGTGTTGAAGGGTTTCGTCGGGTCGGTCACGCTAGCCGGCGCCATTCACCTCGTTTCGCCGATCAGCGTATCGGTCGGTTTCTGATTTGACCTGATCTAGGAGCACACACCATGGCACAAGACCAAAAATTCTGGGATCCGGATCAGGTCGACGTGATCGTCTCGGGCTTCACCATGTCCGGCTTTGCGGACAACTCAATGATCGAGTTCGAAGAAGACGGCGATCGATTCTCCGAGGTCGACGGGATCGACGGGACCATGACGCGATCTAAGAAAATGGTGCGCAAGGCGACTCTCACGATCCACCTTCAGAACACGTCGAACTCGAACGACATCCTGACGGCGCTCCTCGAGACCGACCTGTCTAAGCCCGGCGGCGCGGGCGTCGTAGCTGGCTTGATCCGCGACAAGAACGGCGCGACAGTCTACGCGATCTCGAAGATGTGGGTCATGGCGTTGCCGAAGGACGAGATGTCCGACAAGGCAACGGATCGCGCGTGGAAGCTTCGCTGCACGCAATACAAGGCTTTCCTCGGCGGTAGTTGATCTAGCGCGGGGCGCGAGCCCCGCAACACCCACGTGAAAGGCAGGCTCACATGGTAGAAGCAGAATCCAAGACGATCGGGGACTACACGTTCACGATCCAGAAACCGCTCGGGCGGCAGGGCGCGCACATGGCGCTGCGCATCGGCAAGTGGGCGTTCCCGTTCTATGGGCATTTCATGGCAAGCAACGGCGACCCAGCGATCGTCATGCGCGCCGTGGGCGACGTGCTGAACACCCTGAGCGGCGACGAGATCGACTATCTCAACACGACGCTGGGCGCGCTCACGCAGGTGTCGTGGACCGACGAACAGGGGCGCGAACTGAGCGCGACGCTGGACGGCAAGACGAACGATCGCATTTTCCAAGACGCGCTGGACATGTGGTTGACATGGCTGATCTTCGCGCTGCAGACGACCATGCGTAGTTTTTTCAATGGCGCTTTGAGTCTTGGCGCAAAGCTCAAGGCAAGCGACCAAGCGCAACCGACGATGGATCATTCAGCTTCCAGATCCCCGAACAGTGCCGAGAGGACTGGCTGATCTGGCGCGTCGCGCTTTCGCCGCGTCTGCCCGACGGCTTCACGGAAGTGCGCGCATGGTTCTTCGACGATGTGATTGCTGCGAACGTACTTCTGGACGCGCTTGAAGCCGGCGAGGCCGAAGCGAAACGACTAGCGAAACTGACGCAACCTAAGACCTGACCGCCCGACCGCACCATGGCCCTCCGAGAGATCATCGCCCATTTTGGCTTCGATTTTGATAAGTCGAAAGCCGACGCAGTGGACAAGCACATCCACGGGATCAAGGTCCACTCGGAGGAAGCCGCGGGCGGCGTTACGGGTCTGATCGAAGCGTTCAAGGTCGTGGCCGGGCTTGAGATCTTCAGGCTCGCAAAAGAGTTCACGGAGTCCCTTTCAGAGCAAGCCGTAGAGATCCAGCACACAGCCGAAGCAACCGGCCTCAGCACGGCCGAGCTTCAAGCGTGGCAGTTCGGCGCCAAAGGTGCGGGTATCGACGCGCAAGAATTTTCGATGTCCTTGCGGCGCCTCAGCACGGCGCTAGCCGGTGGCGCGGACGAGGGCGGTAGCCAAACCAAGGTTTTCGCGAAACTGAAGATCGCTACCAAGGACGCGGCGGGCCACGCGCGCGCCCTTGGCGACGTGCTCCCGGAGATCGCCGATCACTTCCAGAAGACCGAGGACGGCGCGGGCAAAGCAGCCCTCGCCCAAGAGCTGTTCGGACGTGCCGGCGCGCGGATGATCCCGCTACTGAACAAAGGTGCGGACGGGATCGCCGAACTCCGGAAAGAGTTTGGCGAACTCGGTGGCGGTTTCTCGCCAGAAGCAATCGAGCGCGCCGAAGAATTTCACCATGCGACCGTGCGCCTCGGGGCCGCATTCGATTCGTTCAAATCGCAACTGGCGATCGGGATCTTGCCGCGCGTGGAGACGCTGTTGCAATACCTCACGACGGGCGTAACGCGCCTGACCGAATTCGCGCACGAAACAACCTTGGTCGAGTCCGCCGTGGCTAGCGTTGCAACCGCACTGGTCGTCACGCTAGGTGGTGCGCTTGCCCCGTTCCTGTTCGGCGCGCTGAAGTTCGCCGCGATCTATTTGGCCGTCGATGATCTCAAAGGTTTCCTGAACGGTCAGAACTCAGCGATCGGATCGATCCTAAATCACTGGTTTGGCGACGGAACGGCCGACGTGGTGCGTGCTTGGGTCCTCGACGCGGAGGACTGGTTTATTATGGGCTTCGACGCAATGCGCGCGACTCTCCCGGTTTTCACTAACGCCTTTATGGGCACGATCGATCAGCTAAACGTCGAGTTCGGCTCGTTCGTTCTTGGTATTGAACAGAAGTGGAACGGCCTAATCGAATCGCTCGGGCTCAAGGATAGCTTCAAGATCGACACAACGACGCGCGTTGCGCAACTAGCCGCTGACACTAGGAGCCGCGATGCGCACGCGGACAAGCAGTTTGCAGCGGAGGACAATGCGAAGAGATTCGCCGCGGAGTCTACGCCCACGTCCGGCGCGACGGCGACCGGAACGGCGCCTATCATGACGCCAGGGCACCAAACGTATTTCAACGTTGTGCAAGGCCAGCAAGTGACCAACATCACGGTACCGCCGGGCACGCCCGCTAAGGTCACTCAGGACATCGCGCGCGAGGTCAGCAAGGCCGGGCGTGAGTCGAGCCGCGCCGCGCTCCAAGCGCTTGAGAATCGGGGTGGCTAGTGGCCGACGAACTGATCGGCGGCGCGCTCGGAGATCTCCCATTCATTGAGTGGACCGAGCCAGAGACGGGTTCTCTCGCGCGCATCTACGCGGACGTAGTGAAAGACGAAGCGCCGAACTATCCGGCGATCGTCACAGATCACCCGGTCGAGCAAGGCTCCAAGATCGTAGACCACTACCGCAAGGACCCCGAGACCTTCAAGATCGTCATGTATTTTTCCGGCTCGCCCCTGCGCGGAGACTTGGATCCCGACAACCCTGGTTCTGTAAATACGTTCAAGTTGATCAAAGGGCAGTATCCCGACGGCCCACCAATCTTCACGCCCGGCGGCCTCACGAACGCCGTAGGCAGCGCGGTTGGGAGTCTGGCCAAGGCGATCGGCTTTGGTGGTGCAAGCCCACCTACGAGCTGGCAAGCGCTCTCGTTTCCGACGGATCCGCGCAAGCGCTTTCGTAAGATCGTGCAGCTGATCAAGCGCCTTCAGACGGAAGGAATTCTGGTCACTGTCGGCGCCAGCTTCGACTCGATCGACAACATGGCGATCATGAACGCGGCGCCGCACCGTAGCGCCGAATTGGGCGATGGGTTCGAACTCGAGCTAGACCTGAAGGAGGTGCGCTTCGTCACCTCTGAGCTAACCCTAGACGCGCCAATTCCTCTAGAGCCGCGCGCGCAGCCGAAAAAGAACACAGGTAGCTCAGGGACGAAGCCCATCCCACCCGAAGACAAAAGCAGCGTCGCCTACGGCATGCTACCGGATTCTTGGAAATGATCACTATCATCCCTGTTCAACAGAACGTGAGCGCATGGTCGCAGCGAACGCCGCTCGATGGCGTCGACTATCAACTGGACTTTGCCTGGAATACGACGGCCGGCGCGTGGTATCTGTCGCTCTCGGACACGCAGGGCAACCCGATCGTGAGCGGGCTCAAGTTGGTCTCTAACCGCCCGCTGCTTAGCCGATTTCATTTCATCGCCGGCACACCGCCGGGCGAACTATCGGCCGTGGACCTGAGCGGAACGATCAGCTACGCAGGCTTGACCGACTTAGGCGGCGCCGTTCAGCTGGCCTACTTCGACGCAGCGGAGATGGCTAAACATGCCTGAGTTACGCACCCGACGTTTGCTCTGTGAAGTTCAATTTGACGATCCGTTTGCGGTGCCTGGCGATGGCGCAACTTTCAGCAATCGACTGAGAGTGAGCACGGATCCGCTACAGCGTCGGATCTCCTTCAAAGCTACCAAGACGTGGAAGCCCGAGCCAAACACCTGTGAACTAGAGATCTACAATCTCAGCCCCGATCAGCGCAGCGCGATCAGCGCGGCGAAGACCCCGACGATCAAGCTGGCGGCTGGCTATGGCGGCGACGAAAACCTCACGCAGATTTTCTACGGTCAGGCGATCTACTCGAAACACGAAATCAAGCCAGGGAGCGGCGATGTCATCACGACCATTTCGACTACCGACGGCGGTAGTAAAAAGCAAACCGGCCGCATTCACGTAAGCTTTGGTCCAGGCACTGCGACCAGCACAGTACTCCGGAGGATCATCCAAGAACTCGGAATTAAGAGCGGCAACATTGACCAAGTTATCCGCGATCTCGACGCAGGCATACGCGCGACGATCTACTCACAAGGCGTGACGATCAGCGGTAGTGCGGCGGATGAACTCGGGCACCTGTGCCGGTCGTGCGGATATGACTACTCGATCCAAGACGGCGCGCTGCAAATGCTCAAGATCGGCAAGGCCGTGGCTGGTACGGCGATCAAATTGAACGATCGATCAGGTCTGATCGGTTCGCCATCGATCAGCAATAAGGGCGTCGTTGCCGGCCAGTGTTTGATTTTCAAGCCGGGCACCGGTCTGGATCTAGTGCCCGGGCGCTTGATCGATCTACATTCGGAATTTCTGAGCGGAATTTACATCTTGGCGAAGTGCGATTTCAGCGGCGACAACTACGCGGACGATTGGTATTGCAACTTCGAAGCGGTCGCGCGCAAGGCCGACTTCGGGAAGGTAACATGAGCGAAGCCGAACCGACCCTTCCCGAGATGATCCGGCGCGCGCTTGAATCGCGCCTGGGGGACGTGCAGGTCGCGTGCCCTGGGATCGTGGTCGACTACAACCCCACGACGCAAACGGCGACGATCCAACCGGCCACCAACCGAGTGCTGCCCGACGAAGACGGCGAGATGATCGAGGAGGTCTTGCCGCCCATTCCGAACGTGCCAGTGGTGATGTTTCGCACGGCGACGCTATCGATCACGAGCCCACTAGCGCCGGGCGATACCGTGCAGTTGGTTTTCAACACGCGCGCCCCGACCGAGTGGCGGGCGAGCGGCGTCGTAGGCGCTCCGCAAGACGTGCGCCTACACGGCTTTGGATATCCGGTCGCCTATCCCGGGTACCTCAGCGAGAAGGCTACCAAGCCCGACACGGATAGCTCAATCGGGCGCCCCGGCGGCCAGCGCGTGCACTTCCCGGGCGCCACGGTCAACGTGGGCGGGGGCTCGAACTTCGCGGCGCTTGCCAATCTAGTCACGACCGAGCTCAACAAGATCAAGACGGCCCTATCAACGCTGACCGTCACGACCGGCGCGGGCTCGGGCGGGACCGTGCTGGCCGGCACGCCCTACACGACGGTCGGATCCGTGGCAAGCTCTAATCTCAAGGCTGACTAGATGATCCCCTTTTGCTTCAAGCAGGTCGGCGGCGACATTGACCCGTCCTTCGCGTTCACTACGACGCTAGCTGAGTACGTTGGGATCCGTTTGCGCGAAAACCTGTCCTTCTTTCTCGGCGAATGGTTCCTAGATCAGCGCCAAGGGATGCCCTATTGGCGTTTCATCCTAGGCCAGAAGTACGACGCTGGGATCGTCGATCGCGTGTTTCGCAAGGGCGCGCTAGCCACGGTTGGCGTCGCTACCGTCGACAAGCTGATCACGAAGTTCGATCGAAAGTCGCGCACGCTATCCGTCCCAACGTTTCAGTGCACGTTAGTCGACGGCTCAACGATCACGCAGGACCAACTAGGCGGCGTGTTCATTCTAGATCTGACCTGAGCGAGGCCCAAAATGACTTTCGGCGCAACAACCACCGGTTTCAATCGCAAGCTGCTGGGCGACATTTTGACAGCCGTCCAGACCAACCACCGATCCACGTTCGGCGCTGGGATCGACGTGGCCATTGCGGCCGAACTCGGGCAGCTGGACGGCAACTTTGCGAGCGAGCTTGCCGAGGCGTGGGAGCTACTTGAGACGGCTTACAACGGCTTCAATCCGGAAGACGCCTCGGACTACCTGTTGACCGTGCTCGCTTCACTGACGGGCACGCAGCGGCGCGGCGCGGTGGCAACTCGGCTAGTGACGGACGGACTCACCGGAGGTCTACTATTGAACGGGGGCGTGACTGTAAATGCCGGATCGCTGTTTGCTGTCGCGGGTCGGTCGGATCTGGTTTTTTCAATTGACACGGCCGTTAACAATCCCACGGGCTCGCCCGATATTTTCGCCTTCTCCGCTACGTGCACCCAAACAGGACCGATTGTGATTACAGCCGGAACGTCGTGGGTGATAGTGACGCCCGTGTCCGGCTGGACTGGGGTTTTCAATGACCATGACGCAGTAGCCGGCCGGGACGCGGACACTGACGTGCAATTGCGTCAACGTCGCGCGGACGAGCTCTCGCTACGAGGCGGGTCGACCGTCTCGGCAATCAAGGCGGATCTGCTCGACTTCGCGAACCACCCTGAGCTAGCTGGGATCAACTCGATCCAAATCTTGGAGAACACGGGATCCGTTGTCGACGCGAACGGCCTGCCCGGGCATAGCTTCGAAGTCGTGGTTGACGACTTCGCCCAAGACGGCGTCACCCACCAAGTTGGCTCGCCGAATTCGATCGCGCAATCAATCTGGGACTCGAAGCCCGCCGGCATCGCCACTAGCGGATCGACAGTCGCGCTAGCGATCGACGACACAGGGACGGGTCAGAACGTTCGGTTTTCATACGTCACGCCGAAGCCGATCCATATGAGTATGGATCTGGCACGCGGTCCGAAGTACGCGGGCGACGCGGCCGTGAAAGCGGCGATTGTGGCGCGCGGTTCGCAACTAGTCGGCGGCGATGACGTGATCTCAATCGTATTCCAATCAATCCCGCTTAGTCTCGGGGTGATCGACGCGGAAAACTACTTGCACGGTTTCGTCGCACCCACGTCGGCCTTCAACCTGACGATCGGCGTTCGCGAGCGCGCGACGTTCAGCTCGGTGAATATCACGCTAGGGATTTTGTGATGCTCGTCCAGAAATCAGACGGATCTGCTATCGCGGCTGACGGTTCGATCGTCTCGGCGCAAACGCAGATCGCGAATGGCCTGCTCACACCCACGCAGCGAAGTCTCGGGCGGCTGATCGAATATTGGCGCAGCAAGCCGATCATGGCCGGGCTGATCTCGGATTACGTGTCCGAGATCCAGGCTTTCAACACAGCCGCTTGGGGCGTGATCACGTCGCGACTATTTCCGCTAGCGACTGGTGTTCAGCTAGACCAGATCGGCGCGATCGTCGGCGAGGTTCGCGCCGGCCTAGGAGATACGGACTTCCGTGCGCGGATCAACGCGCGGATTCGAATCAATCGATCGTTCGGCACTGCATCGGACGTGATCGCCGTGATCAAGCTGATCGAAACCGCGCCGTTTACCTTTACCGAGTTCTTCCCGGCTCAGATCGTGGTAGAATTCACGGCGCCGACAACGATCGCCGCGTCAGTCCTAGCGGACCTATTGAACCAAACACGGGCTGCGGGCGTAGGCCTGCAGGTCCTAGATCAGGTCCAGGCGAGCGGCTTCCTACTCGGTGACAGCGCGTCGGGCGGAACGGCTGACGCAGCGCACGGGCTTGGCGACACGGCTGGCACAACCGGCGGGTATCTAGCAGGAGATTACTAATGGCACGACCGAAAATTATTCCGACCTACGCGACCGACGCGACGCTAACCGGCGGCGCGGAGGTCGGCCTCAGCACGCGACTAGATCAGAGCGCGGTGCGTGCGCAGGGGGTCTACCAGGACCACCGAATTGGCGCGCGGTTCCTGGCTTTCATTCTCGGCATGATCGGCGACTGGCTCGGGTTCTTGTCGAGCCTCGATCTGATTTTTCAAATGGTCGCTTGGAATTTCTTCGGTTCGACCCAGATAAGTTCGGGGATCATTTGGATCCCGGAAGCGGCGTCTGGCGGCCTTGGTTCTTGGTTTCTGTTTGGCGGCGTGAGCGCGCCCGCGCCGACGAATGGGCGCCTACCGAGCTCAACACCCAATGGCGCGCTCTGCAACGTAAACGGCGCATCTTACCCGTTCAACACTTGGGCGGTCTCGGCAGTCAATGCGGACGGTTCGATTTGCATCGGCGCGGGCGCCACGTCCGGCGGCAATACTGTGATCGCAAGATCCACTGACTTCGCAGTCAATTTCACGAGCCGCAACGTGGACGTGGGTTTCGCCTTCAACGTTCTACAGATCGTCTTCTCAGGGAACTTCGTGCTCACTACGGCCGCCGCATTCAACGTACGTACGCCTATTTGGGTTTCGTCAGACGGCTTGACCTGGACCAACATCACGAACCCCACTGGTGTGACTGCGGCCTCGACCATTACGAAATTGTTCGCGGGAAGCAACGGCGAGATCTGTTTGATCACAAGCGATAATAAGATGTGCGTCTCGACAAACGGCGGGACGACCTGGACTGCGGCCGTCGCCGCGCCGATCACGGGCGTGATCAAAGGCGCCTACACAAGCACGTACGGCTGGCTGTTGATCGGTACAACGCAGGTCGCTAAAACTCTCACGCTCTCGACGCCGTCGTACACCCTGACCTCGCCGTTCGGTTCAGGCAAGGCCGTGGACATTGAGAGCGACGGTGTCTCGCGATACCTCGTAGCGCACACCGATACTGCATCGCGCGCACCCGGCCCCGGCGTCCAGATCTGTGATGACGGAACCAACTGGCGTTTCGTGCGCTTCAGCGCGGACATCGGCACTGACTACCAACCGAAACAAGTTCGTTACAACGGGTACCAGTGGGCTGTGCTCGGCGCGCCGACTGTGGCCAGCAACGGTTACGCCGTCTGGCTCACTCCACAAATGCGCTGATTCGCTGCCCCATCTAAAAGGAAACATGACCGATCAAGAATTCAACGACACGCCTTTGCAGGCGTTCCGCCTCGGTGCGTCCGCACTGCTCACGTACGCCGTTGCAAGCAGCGTCAAGCCAACCACCGACCAGGTCTACCGAGCGATCGTGGAAGGTCGCCTAGCGCCGAAGTACAGCTCCTGTGGAGACCTCGCACACTGGTTTCTGTACCGGCTAGGGGTGCGTGCGCCGTGGATCAATCGGGTCGAGAACAAGCCTGTTGGGTGGCGCGTCGGGCTGAACTTGAACTTGCTTCACGCCCCGCCGGTTGGCTCGTGCGCCGCGGCCGTTGCGGTGCGGTCCAAGCTCTCAGGCGACCCGGCAGTGGTCGCGCACGAAGCGATCCCGGACTTCAATGCGGGTGACGTGATCCTTGTATCAACGGCCTTCGGCGGCCACGCGATCTGCGTGACCGGCGCCGAGCCGCGCGCGGAAGGCGCGCCCCTCACGGTCCACACAGCCGAGTACGGACAGCCGGGCGGCGCGGCTAAGACGCACGTGATTACGATCGACAAGCCTACGGGCGTAATGTTCTGCGGTTCGTCGCAAATTACGTCCTACCTGACCTTGCCGGCGGCGCTCGGTGCTGGGCCGCTCGCAGCACCGGACCTGAAGTTGATCGACGTGGCCGTCAAGGCCGACTTCTCGGCCGCAAACCCCTAAAACCCCCACGCGCGGCGATCGGGCCTGCCTCCCGATCGCCGCGTCGTGAGCTTTCTGCTAGGATGTTACCATGCCGTTAGACCTCGCGCTTGACGCCATTTCGCACGACCTGGACGCCTTGGGCGCGGTTACAGGGGATCTAGCCGGCCAGATCGAAGCCGTCCAGGCCGAAGTCGAAGCGACGCGCGATGACGTGCGGGAGATCTTGAGAATGCTGCGCGACCGCGTGCTTCCCAAGCTGGACCGCATCGGCGAGATCGACGAACTACGTGGCAAGATCGGGCGTGTCGAGGTCGACATCGAGCGCGCGGGGTTGCATCTACTCCAAGGCGGTGGCGAGTGACCAGGGCCGAGCGAGCACGCGAGCGTGTACGTCGGGCGCTACAGGACACGCAGGCTAAACGCCGTGACGCGATTGAAGGCGCGCGCCAAAAGCTGCACTCCTACACCGACGACGAATTGGACGAGATAACCGGACGCTTCGCGGCACTCAGCGCGGACGCCGCGGCACGGGCTACGGCCGGCGCGCTCATGCACCGGGGTCACTCGCCGAGCTCGGCGGACAACGATAGCGACTTCGAATCGATCAAGACAACGGAGTCCGAGCCCCCGCTCACGCGTCGATTCACTCGGGCCGGTAAGGTCGCAGCCGCGGCAACGACGATCGGATCGACGCTGGCAACTTTCGCGCATTGGATTTTGCATTGGTTCTGAATCAATCGAGCCGGTCGCCACGCGCTAACGCGTTGATGTCCGCGCCGGTCAGGTCGCGGTGTAGCAACGCCTCAGCCACGCGCTTGATTGCGACGTATCGATCGCCGATGATTGCGTCGGCCGCTCGGATCATGGCGCGTTCGGCGTGACGGCCAGACACGAGCTCTCGCAGTAGCGCGCGATCGGCCGGGCTTCCGCCGCGCTCCCAAGCAACGCCCGCGGCGAACATAAGAGCCAAGGCCTCGCGGTGGGGACCTTCAGGGTCCCCGTGGAACCACGTCCAGCCTAGGATCTTGTCGGACTCAGGGACGGCCGTGGCGCGGCGGAGCCGTAGGCCGCACGTCACGCCAACAACGATGTGGGCGGCCTCGTGGCGCGCGACGGAACGCGGGTCCGCTTTCAATGCCCGGCTCCCGATCGCTTCGGCAGCGTGTATTTCACACCGGCCATGTACGCGATCAGCAGGCCGTTGATCACGTAGTTTGCCAGCACGTGCCACGACGCGATCGGGAGCATGCCCGCTAGCATGGCCAGCTCACCGACGAACCACGACGCCAGGAACAGCCACGACAGGCCGCGCGCAGCCTCGCGATCGCACAGCACGTCGAACGCCTGGAACGCACCGCAGACGGCCAGCAGGGCGGCGCCGATCCACGTCAGGGTTTCGAGTTCGGTGGGGATCATTCGGAAACCCAAACCGGGGTCTTGCAGCACTTGCCGCGCTTCGAATCGAGCAAGTAGAACGCCTGGGCCGGCTTCTCGGGCGTCGCTTTGATCCCCATGGCAAACTCGTTGTACCCGATCAACGAACCGTTACCGGTGACGTTCTCGAAGTCGTAATATGTATGAAAGTGCCCGTGGTGCGCGAAGTCGAAATGCTTGACTTTGACCCACTGAGCCATCGCTTTTCGCACGGGGATCACGATGCCACCAACGCCCCCGCCGTAGTTGATCCGGTGCCCGTGGTGAAACATCAAGGTCTTGTCGTAGACCTGGACGTACTGAAATTCGCTCTGGTCAGCTAGGAACTGGACTCGTCGCTCGTGCGCGAAGCGGTCGGCTAGATCTTGGTACATGATCCAGGCGTAGGAGTTCTCCGCGCCGGTCGCAAAGTGCGCCTGCTTCGTGGTGCGGTCGTGATTGCCGAACGAACACGGAATCGTGATTGTCTCCAAAAGAGGGTCTAAGAGTAGTTGGTTTATGCCAGTCACGATTCGCTGAGTCAGCCAGCGCATAGTCATCAGCGGCGTAAGTTCGCGCTTCGGATCGTCGTGGATCGATCCGGTCATGAAATCACCGCCAAGCCACAAAACCAAATCGCGGATCGAAAACGTCTTGTCGGCGCGTTCGTGGTCGAGCAGCCAACGGGTGCCCGAGAAGAAACGCGACTGCTTCACGTCCGACGCGGCTAGGTTGCTCGCGTTGAACCCGGCCGTTTTGACGAGCGACACATCTTCTTCGACGTGCCAGTCCGAGGCGAGCACAACGGCCGTCATGTTGCGTTTGCCCGATCGGAGTTCGCGCGGCTTGATCGGCTTGATGTTGTAGCGACGCAGCGAATCCGCGAGGCGTTCTCGAGCCTCGCTTGCCTGTAGCTTGGCGACGAGCTCTCGGTTCTCGCGCTTAGTTTGGGACTCGGTCTCGACGGCTACGGCGCGCGCGACTGGATCAAGATGCCGGAAGAAAGACGACGGCGCGCCGAGGCCCGCCGTTTGAAATGCGCAGCGAAGCGCGCCGGCCTTGACAGGGCGAACCGCCTTGCCAATCTCGGCCAGCGCCGGATCCAGCTCTGTGTGACGGCCTAGAATCTTCTGCGCTGACTTGAGTTCGGCTTTCGTCCACGGTTCGTGCATGTTCTATCCTAGCGCGGGTTCGGGTTTCGGTCGACGTAGATCGCTTCGGAAACGGTGCCAAGGCCCTCAAGCCGCCACGAAAATCCGATCAGCGTCCAGCACCGGTCAGCCTCGAAAGCCAAACCTGGATCCGGACGGATGATCATGTAGGCTGGCGCGATCGGCGTGGCTGGGTAAAGCGTGATCACTTGCGCGCCACACGGGACAAGCCCGCAACCAGAGTGAACTTAACGCCCGGGATCGGAGTCGGTGTCTGCGTCTCGTGGAAAGCCGCCGCGTGCGCGTTGATCTTGGCGTGGTTCGGCACGGTCAAAGTGAACTCAGGTAGAAGCAAGTCCGGTGCGATCACTTCCGCGACCCAGCCTGAAGCGATCGAAACACCCTTGGTCGCGGCCGTCGGAGCGTTCGCGACTTGTAGCGCGGCCGTCATCGCAGGCACGTCACCGACCGCTACGGCGGTCGTGGCGAGCGCTAGCGCTTCGGCCTGGGCCTTGACCTGTTGCAGCCGGTAAGCGCTCAGGGCGCGGTCGCAACCGGCGCGGATGCGGTCGAGCGCGTTGATCTCAGGATCGAAGATCGCGCGTGTGGTTTTCCATGCCTTGTAGATCGGATCGGCGCACGACTTTTGGACGGCGACGACCGCATCCCGGATTCGCATTTTCTCGATCAGGTACTCGCCGATCACACCGGCTACGAGATCCGAGTCGACCACTAGGCTCTCGCACTCCTGAGCCTCGGCTTCCGCGAGGGTCCGGGAGGCTTCGACGGCTTTAGGATCGAAGTTCAGGGCGAGGGTTAAGGTGTTCGCGGTCACAGTCTTCCGATCTCGGTCGCGCCTAAAGCGACCGCGTCTAGTCCGTTGTGGATCTTGTTCTTGTACCAAGTGTGCCAGTTGGGGTCCGTCGCGAGGCGCACGCACGACCGACGCACGTATTCTAGAGCGGTCTTCGGGTCGCCACGTCGGGGCGTGTATTCGGCTTCGACGATCGCCAGTTCGGCGGGGCTAAGGGCCTTGATCAGGCGTGCATGGTGGATCGGTTTAGGGATCTGCCCCTTCCAGCCTTTACCGGCACTTGAGTTGCGGGCGTAGCGAAGGGTCAGGGTCGCGCGCCCGGCGGCGTAGCCTTCGATCTGTCCGGCAAGGCGGCCGCCCGATCCGTTCAGATCGATCAGGTCGTTCGATTTTCGCGGGTCCTTGTCGGCGCGGGGGACCTCCAAGACGATCCAAACGGGCCCGAGCCCGCCGAGGATCAGGGTCGGGGGCGCGCCGACCTCGATCGGGCCCCACTTCCACGTCGCCGTGTCGGTCAGGCCGACCAGTGCCCGGTCCGTGAATTGGGCCAGCGCGCACGAGTGAACGCCGGGATCGATCGCGTAGAGGATCACGGCGGAACCTCGCGAGCCCACGCTTGGACGAAGGCAACTTCTTGCCAATCAGGGTCACACACAGTGTCATCGCAAGGCCATTGGAACTTTGACGCTTGCTTGATCGAATAGCCGTCGCGAGCAAAGTCGTATTCGATACGGATCGAATCAGCCGCGCGCACGTCGCACAACCCGACTTCGACGGCTACCGGATGATCCGGCGTTCGTGGCTGGCCACTCGTGAGACGTGGATACCACATGTCAACAATCAGAGTATCCTTGCGAAAGGCTAGGTCGGTAAGGTCCTTCACGCGGCCGCCTTCGCGGCCAGCCGTACGTCTTCCCACGCTGTCAAGTTGCCGTTCGCGTCGTGCGTTGCTTTTGCCATCTTGGAGTATCTCCGCGCTAGGATCGGTTCGCACTTGACCGGGCAATCCGGCAAGACGATCGATCCGGCTAAGTTCATGAGCCGCTCGGTCTCGGCTGCGCCGGCTGCGGCTTTGGATTCGTCGATTTCGATCATGAATTGATCATGAATGAATAGCACAATCCTAGATCCGAACAAGGGCGAATTGCGATCTACGTAGCAGGCCTTGAACAAGAACCAGCCGGCTAGCTTGGCAACGTCCGAGCCGAGCCCCTGGAAGATCGAATTGCACGCCGAGCAGTAAGTAGCCCCCGCGCGCAGGCGCCGCGACCACGGCTGAACCACGTTATACGTTCCACGCTGACCTTCGAGCGCGGAGATCGCGGCGAAATAATCCTTCATTTCGGGCCACGTCTGCATGAAGACGGCGATGGCCTCGGCCCAGAACTCGCGCGGGCGTTTGACGCCGTAGCCTTTGGCGGCGAAGGACATCATGGTATCGGCGCCGAGCCCGCCGGGCTTGCCGAAGTTCAACGGCTTGGCGCAATTGCGCACGTTGTCGAAGTCGGGATCCTTGGCGTCTTTCAGCGCGACGGCTTGCTCGTAGGTGATCCCGGCGATCCTGGCGCCGACCTTCGTGTGTGCGTCGACGCCCGAGCGGAGGGCCTCGGCTAGCGACGACTTGCCCAACATCCAAATGCACGCCTGGGCTAGCGTGTACAACTCGAGTTGGGAATAGTCCGAGTCGATCAGGACTTTCCCCGGGCGCGGGACGAAGCACTCACGCGCACCGATCCGGTCTTTCTTACCGCGCGCTTGGTTCTGGACGTTGGGCTTCGAGCTCGAAGTTCGGCCCGTCTCTAGTATTGATTCAAAGTGTGAGTGGATCGGTTGACCGACGCCGGCCGCTAGCGCGGGGAGGTCCGTCGAGAGAATTTTCGCCAGGTGCGTCATCTCCGCGTAGGCTTCGAGGAGGTCGTCTTGCGTGGTCTGACAAGCGTCCTTGTCGAGCGCGACGTAATCTTCTGCGTTGAACGTCGACGGGGATTCCTTGCGTGCCGTGACGCCAGACTTGGTGATCGTGGGAACGGTCCCGCGCGCGCGGTGCCATTGGATCATGCGGTCCTTGGCGGCCTTCGTGTTGCGGTGTTCTGTTACCGTGACCAAGCCAGCGGGAATCGAGAGGTCGGTGCGCGCGCCGGGATCCAAGAGACAAGACAACGTCGGATCCGCAACGGCCAGCAAGGCCCGCTCTTTCGCGCCAAGCTTGATCGTGGGCGGGCCTGACTTGTGTGTCTCGGTCGCGAGAGCGGCCAGCGCCGGCCGGGCCTGGACGTACTGGACGGCCCGCTTGCGGTCGAAGTGGTAATCCTTCCGCGCGAGGCCAGCGGCAACCAACGTCTCGAGACATTCGGCGTAGTCCTCTTCAACGTACTTCTTAAAGATCTCGATCGCCTTCGGATCGGTCTTGATCCCATAGGCAGACATCGCCTTGATCCAGAGCGCCGCGCGCGCTTGTCGAAATTCGTCCGCGAAAACATCCGACATCGAAGCGGACGGAAAATTGATCGACACGTGCACACTCGGGCGCCACTGCGCGAGCCAGACGCCACCCGTCGCGGTCGCGTCGTCGCGCGCGTAGGTCACGGCGTCCAGGGGCCATTGATCGATCGGGATGCCGCGCAACGTGTGGTAGTTCTTCCGCCAGATTGTGTCCTTGTCCAGGTTGATCTTGAGATGTCGGCGCGCGAGGCCCGCTAGTGAGTACGTGTTGTAATCGATCGTTTCGCCGTTGTCGCCGCGCTCATAGCGGTAGCAGCCACGGGCCAGGTCCAAGAGTTTCTGGCGGATCAGAATGTCCGAGATCCGATCCGCGTCGTAGGCTTCGACAAACTTGGTCATGAGCGCGTGGCCCATCTCGGGGGATCGGTTCGTCGCGCTGGTCACGGCACAGAGCACGTCGTAACTGACCTCCGCGCCGACCAAGTGGACCTCGGGATCGCAGAGCCAATCCCAGAGCAGCCCGAGGCCGGTCTGTTCGTCGACAACGTGGCCGACGCCGCAACCGACCGCCGTGACCTCGCACCATTGTAGACAGACGATCGGCGGGCTTTGTAGGCCTGGGCGGAAGGCGTCGGTCTCCGTATCCCAGGCGATGACTCTCACGACTCACACTCAGTCGAATCAACCTGATAGATCGTCGTCCCGGCGTGCTTGATCACGTGAAAAAACTGGAAGATCATCCGGCCGTCGAACAGGATCCGAATCATCGAGACACGCCGAATCTGATCTGATGCGCGATGACGCACCCAGAAACCAGGCGGGCTCGTGACGTTCGGATTCACGATCAGAACCCGTACGCCTTCAAGTTGATCTCGAGGAATTTCTCCCAGACCAAGATCGTCGTCTCCACGTCGCCGAAAGACGTGTGGGCGTTCGTATGTGGGATACCGAAGTGCTTGGCCATGTCGACCAAGCCGGCCTTCTGGATCACGCCGATCCCGACTAGTCCCATGGCCATGGCCTGGGTGTCTACCTTGCGGTAGTTCCAGTCCGGCTTTGCCGTCCGGCGCCGCGCAAACTCGAGTTCGATCATGTTCGTGTCAAAACCGGTGTTATGTCCGCCCACGATCGCGTTGTCGAGCGCTTGGCGGAGGAAGGCTAGGTCCGTGTCGTCGAACGCGCGGACGGCGCCTCGGTAGTGCCAGAGCGCTTCAGTGTAGCCGTTGACCCGCTGGGCCTCAGGCGCGACCGGGCCGCGCGGGAAAAGGTGCACCGTCTGCGCCGTGCCGCGCACGCCGTCAACCCAGGGCTGGATCGTGTAAGCGATGATCTCAGCATTCGGGTTGCGGTCGGGGAGGTCGGAGGTCTCTGTGTCGATGAATACGATTCTCACAGGAGCCCCGACGGGCGTCCGTGCGGCGTTGCGACGCGGTAGCCGCCCTTTGCATCGGTGCGGAAGGTACGGCGGATCAACGGTTCGGCCTGCTTGATCTGCTCGGCCAACGACCCGGTGTTTTCGGTCGACAGGATCATCGTCCCGGGTTTCCGGTTAGCGCGATCTAGCCTGCGTCGCGCGATCTCGCGCTTGTGTTCTGGATCGTTGCGTACTTGGTTGGGCATGGATCAGTTTCCTTTCGGTGGGCGAGCGTGCGGGATTCGAACCCGCGAACTTCCCCATTGACTAGGGGCGACTATGGCCGTCCGTCTAACGCTCGCTTGACACTATGTCCCGTGTCACGGTTTCAGATCTAGGTTACGGTCTTTGCTCTTCGCCCGAAATTGAAGTCCTTACGGATCCTGACCGTGCGCCCTCGGGCCTAGCGGGGCTCCTAGATCGTGTTCTTCACGCGGCTGGCGCCCACTCGACAGTGACCCAAAACTTGCCCGGCACCGGCGCTCCGTTCTTGTCCTGCATTTGCTCGCCGCGCGTGCCTCGGGCCCAGACTTTGCGCCCCGCGAACGGTAGCGGCTGACCTGCCAACGCCGCTTGAAAGAGCCCGTTCGCGTCCGGACGGGCTTTGAACTCGGCTTCATTCGCGCACCCTGCTAGCGCTCGCACGGGCGAGAGAACGGCGCCGAGCGACGGGCCGCGCTTGTCTACGTCGGGGTTGATCTTCTGCGAAGCGACCACGCGCGCGCCGGGCTGAAACAATGGGTTGTCGGTGGACTCGATCACGAAGTTGATATTGACCGTGTGGCCCTTGCGCGTCTTGATCAAGTTTTCTGCGAACACAAGCAAGTGAACTCCTTCGGGCACGAAGGGCAGTCGTCCGCCGCCTTCGCTGACGTCACCGAGCGACGGGAGACCAAGGCCGAACCCGCCCGCGGGCGCCGAGGGGGCGACCGGGACGCCGGCAGGCTGGCCACCGAACACAGCCGCGGGATTAGCCGCGACGGGAGGGGGGCCGAAGGCGCTAGCCGCGGCGGGGAAACCGCCGGGCGCCGCGCCGAAACCTTGCGGGCTTGCTTGTGCGCCGACTTGCGGGGCGCCGGGGAAACTGGTTGCGAAGGGGTTTGCGTTTGCCATGGTTGGATTGCTTTCGATTCGGGTTTCGGTGACGATCATCCGCCGGTGAGACGAATGAACAGTTTTGGGAAACGGCACTTGACACACAGCATAGGCGCCGTTGCTAGATCGCAATAGACCTCGCGACACGCTTTGCCGCACTGAGTGCACTTGATCGAGCTGCACGGACCGGCGTCTATCAAAGCCATATTTGGATCACATTCTGGTCAGCCATCTAGATCCCTCTTGTCTGGAATGTTGATCTAGCTTGGCCCAGTTGATCTCGGCGGTCAAGATCTTTTGCGTGTGTGACTGCAGCGATCGCACGACGGCACATTCGGCGTAGGTCTTGCGGAATGCGTCGATCGTCTCGCCCGACGTGAGTAGGATCGTGGCGCGCACGGGCTGATCCTGACCGGATCTATGAGTCCGACCTAGGCGTTGCTCGACTAGGTGGGTTGCGGCCTCCCAACCAACGAAAAGCTGATCTTGGTAGTGCTGTAGGTTGCGCTGGCGCCCGTTGGCCTTGGCACTCAGGATCGCGGAGGTCCTAGGCGTGCCGTCCGCGTTACGAGAGGCCGTGACCAAGGTCTCTTCTAGCGCACGCATGTTCACGTCAAAACGCTGGCCCTTGGCCCCGTAGTACGGCGTTTGCGACACGCTCATAAGCCCCTGGGCCACGGCTTTGTGGAACGTCCAGATCAGGCCTTTCCGGCCTTGCGCGTGCAGGTCCTCCAGCCACTGCGCGGCCGCGTAGACCACCGACGCGGAGTACCACTGCTGAACGGGGTTGGGCTTGAACGTCGGTTCGATCGCGAGCCACGCGAGCAAGCTTGGTTCGGTCGGGAAGGCGTCCTTGACCGCGCCTTCCGTGTCGAGCGGTTCGCGCGAGGCCCGCGTGTCTTCGATCTGTTCGCGCACGAACGCACACCAGTTGCGGCGTGCCGTCAACCACTCGATCGGCGCCTTAGGGTCCCAGCGATAGAAAAAGCCCGAGCCAAGCTCGGCCATGTGCTTGTAAACCTGCAGCGAATCGGTCAACGGCTCGCCCGCGGGGGTCTCCCACGTCGATCGAAAGTTCGCAAACGCCGCGTCGATCGCGGGGTCCTTCGGGGGCGCTAGGAAGTCGATCACGAGCGGTTGATCACACGAACTCTCATCGTAGATCAACACGCCCGGCGTTTCAGCGATCCGCCTGGCCACGCCCGACCGCGCCAGGTGCAGGTTCGTATTCTCGGACATGAAATCTAGATCCGTGTCGATCGCGTCTTTCCAGTCCGGATACGGCGGCAAACTGATCAAGACGCCAGGTTGCCACCGGGCCATGCCGATCGCACGGTCATCATCGACAGCGTTGCACCACTGGAACAGCGACCCTTCGAACAAGGGCACAGGGCAGTTCGGCCCAAGACACCAACGAAGCACATGCGCGAAGTCGCGCAGTGAACCACGCCCGATCGTGCCGGTGAACGCGGCGACCGACAAGACCGAACCAAAGCCGGTGCCTTGCGCGATCTCGAGCTTGCGCGCCCAATCAACGTAGCGATCGATCCGAATCGGCGCCGAGCCCTTGTCGATCAGGCGGAGCTGATCGCTTTCGTCGAACAGCAAGAGATCGGGCTTGATCTGGAACAGCATGTCGACGTTGCGCCGCTCAGTAAGCGCGTGGTACGTGGAGATCAGCGGCATCGGCTGAGGCTCTTGCCAGTGCCGCGAGAGTTGCAAGAAGTCGTGTCGGGTCTGTTCAAGGCCGGATGCCTGCACGAAAAGCATGGGCCTGCGCGCCTTGCGGACGTGCGCCGCCAGGAAGCTGAACAGGGTTTTTCCCCACCCGACGGGTAGACTCGCGAACAAGCCGCCGTTCCAGTGTAGCTCGTACAGACCGACCGTTTGCCCGTCGCGGATCTCCACGCCCGCGGCGCGACCGGCATCGGTGCGGTAGTCAGGGACCGCGCACTTTTCCGGCCGCGTACGCCGCGGCAGATTCAAGATCCGCCGGAACTCGGGAGAGTCCGGAACCGGCGGAGCATTTGTGGAAAAGGCGAACATTGGATCAGGACACGCGAACGGCTGTCCACGCGCAAGTTCCCATTAGCCGATTCACTTCCGTGTTAATCACACCGCACGGTCCGACCTTAAGAAGTAGTCGGGCGCCGGTTCGGTTGTCCGTGATCAAGATCATTTCGACTCCAGAATCGGAAGACGGAACTTGGCCAGCGCCTCGCCGGTGTACATCTCAGATCATCTCGGCCAAGGTCGGCCCGAGCGTTGCGGCGAACATTTCCGCGATCTCGACGGGCGCGGGGATCGTGAGCGTCGCGCCGTTGTCGTGGGTGATCGTGATTGAGACCGTGCATAGGTCCGAGCCCGACACACCAAGGATCTGGGCCGCCTCTGCGGCGACGCCGGCTTTGGGCTTGTTCGGGCCGCGCGGCTTGCGGGTCTTGACCTCGGATACTGGGGCCGGCGCGACGGTGTCAGGCATGGGCGGCAGCGGCGCGGCCGTGTGTTGCTCGGGAGGGTTGATCCCTGCGAACGGCGCGGGCGTCGGTTGTGGCGCAACGTAGTCCGGTGGGGGTCCGAAAGCGGCCTGCGCTGGCGCGGCGGCGTCCGTTGCGGGCGTGAACCCTGCGAACGGCGGCAGGGGTTGCGTCACTGCCGGCGGGGCAGCCACGACCGGGAACGGCGAGGGGGACGGCGCGGCCGCAGCCGGCGGGGGCGCGAACGGTGTCACGGCGAAGGCCGGCGCGCTTGGCGTGGCTCCGGCGGACGGGAATGGGGCGCCTTGGGGCGGGGTGGCGGGGGCTTGTTTCTGTGCGGCCATTGCGGCGGCAATTCGTTCGGCGACAGTCATTTCAATTACTCCGGGTTGCTGGGGCCCTTCGGGGGCGGTTTGGTTTTTTGGTTCGTGAATCTTGGAAAGGTCAATCTGGACAAGCGGCGCGCCGGGCGTGGCCTCGGCAGTGCACGGCCCGCCCGCGCTGAAGTGGTACGGACAGCCGTTGTATTTGCGGCACGTCGCGACGTTGAACGGCAGGTCTTCCACCGACACGGCGCCCGTCGCGTAGTCGCGCATGGTCGTGCGCAAGTTCGCCGCGTCCAGGCTCAAGCCGGCAACGATCGCGTGCGCGCCTTCGCGCTCGATCGTGAAATCGACCGGCCTCGCCTCGGGGCGATCATTCCGCGCGAAGTAGACCCACCGGCAGTATTGCCGATTGAGGCCCGAGCGGGTCATCTCGTCCAGCGCGTAAATGTTCGCCGCGGGATCAACGATCAGTTCGTGGGATTTTTTCATCCACCGAAAGTCACCGGTCGTCTTGTAGTCGTAGAGGATCGCGGCCGACGCAAGGTCCTTGAAGCCATTCCACACGATCGGCTCGTAAGACGTGGCCAGCGAGATTGAGATCTGTTCTTCGACACGGACCGGCGGGGCTTGCGGTAGGAGATGCAACCCGACCAAAGCGCGTTGGCCGATGTCGTCGGTCCACACGACCGTTTCGCCTTTGAAATAAGACTCCAGTCGTGCGTGCAGAGCCTTGCCGAAGGCAAGCGTACGGTCGCGTTTCTCGAGACGGTCGTAGTCGTGGTAGTCCGGCTCGGCAGTTTTCAGCCCGGCTAGGTACCGGTAACCCCACGCACGCTTGCAGCCGGAGGCGGTGTCCAGTTGCGAGGCGGAGAAGACCTCGCGGGGGGCGTGGCCTTCGGACACGAACAGATGCGGCCACTGTGTGGCGAGGGTCACGCGCGGGGCTTCGCGGCTAGGTGTGGCCGCGGGGGGCGTTCACTTGACCGCTCGCACGTTTGCGTCGAAATCTCTAGATCGCGCCCAGCTCGGATGCCTTTCAGCATCATGGTCGTAAGTGCGACGCGCGCCGTCGTGCGGCCGTCCTCGACTTCCGAGATCAGCCTGGACAGGGTCTGAGCGATTCGCTCGCTTGACGATCGCTCGATCTTGATCGCCGTCATTACTAGCGCGGCTGCGCCGTTGTCGGATTGGTCTCTCATGGTCACACCCGAGGAGGCCACGACCAGCAACCTGGTTTGGGCGGATCGGCGAATTCGACTTCGCGATTGAAGAATTGACCGGTCGGATTCAGAATACACAGGCCGACGATCAGAGGATCGTCAAAGGCTCCCGTTTCCGTGATAATCGCAGCACGTGCTTGCGATTGATATTCGCCCTTAGGGGTGCCGAACGATTGATAGTGCACTACTCGCCCCACGCTTGGTTTCTGATCCATGTTTTTGCCTTTCTCACTTTCTAGCAGGCGCGATCTACACGCGCCAGGTTTATGTCGAAATTCGCGCTCGAGTCCCCGGCACGAACGCCGGGATCGTGTCTACAGATAGAACCGAATCGAGCCTATCCGGATCTAGACTCAAGTATTGCGCTCGGTAGCGTCCACCCTTCGCACCAAACGATTGCCAGATCGGCTCACCTGCGTTCTGAAACGGGCGCAGCGCCGCGCGAGCAAAGCGCCGGTCCCGCTCAGGGATCCCGCACCGTTCGCAAAGCTCGGCTAGGTTCACGTAAATGAACCCCGCGCCCCACGTCTCGATCCCGCAGACGATCGGGTAGCGCCGGCCCGGCATTGAGATCAAAGCCGAAGGTGTGTACTCGCGCTCCCACGCTATCGGATCTAAGAAGTACTCCCGCAGAGCGTCGAAAATACGCGGGCAGCCTTGGGCCGACGCTTCGAGGATCGGCGTCAGCGCCGCGCTAGTGTCGCCACGCGCGCCTAGGAAACGCTGTTCGCGCGGGGTTATGTTGACCTGGACCCACCTTAGATGTCTGGCGATCTCGAGCCGTTGGGCTTGTCGGTTGTCGCCGCTGATCTTGAGCAGTGCGGCTTTGGTCTTGGTCTCGCCTGAGGCGTTATAGATCGCCAAACGGTCGGCCACTGCGCGCGCGCCGTCCGGGCCCGAGCTTGAGTGGATCTTGAGGTCCTCGATCTGATTCAGGCCGATCAGGATCCGCGACGTGCCACGCAGCACCATGCGTTCCTGGCCTTTGAATTCCACGTCGCGTTGCTCTTCCTGCACAATCTCACGGAACATGGCATCCGTGATCCCGTCCGGCATTTCTTCGTCGGCGAACCAGATCGGGCACCGCGTCAAGGCGCCATTGAACCGGTCCACCACGTAACCGAACTTGACGGGCGCGGTCTCGCCCCACGTGTGGGCCAACGCGCGTGCGAAGACCGTCTTACCGACGCCCGGTGCTCCGACAATCACTAGCGCGGCCGCGTTGGTGCGGACCCAGCGTTGATCGGTGCTTGCGATCCAGTCGTACAACTCAAGTAGGTCCGGCTCAAGCCCGCCAGCGAGTTCGAGTAGCCAACGCTCGACACGATCGGAGACCTCCGGACCGATCGCGGTGTTGTCGGCTAAGCGACCCTGGACGTAGCCCTTGCGGAGCGCGCACGTCGCGGGGTCAAATTCGGTTTCGGTCGCCGCGTAGTCGTAGATCGTACTGCGCGCGTTCATGCCGTACGCGCGGAGGATCTTGTCGTTCTCTAGCATGTCCCCGGCGTCGTCGGTCAGTTGCATTCCGAGGCCGCCAAGGTCCAACACCATGCGTTGGAGCTCGAGACGCAACGCTTCTTTGCCGTTGCAGACAATCTGGTACGTTTTGGCCTGTGGGTGCCGGAGGTAGTAACAGCCGTCATCAACGCGCACGATAATCGAGCGGTAGTCGAGGCCGGCGTTTCCCGCGGCGCTCGTTTGCGGGGCCGCGTCGACGGCCTCCGGAGGAAGGTCCCACGTGACGGCCTCGGCTTGCGAGACCTTTGGCAACAGGTCGAGCGCGCTCTGATAGACACCTTCGATCGCTTGGGCCGCCTGGTACTTGTGCTGCTTCGGGCCTTGGTGCCGCTGCAACATGCTGACGAACTCGGACCGGCTGGGGCTCGGGTTGGACGCCGGCATGCCCGCGGCCGCGCTCTCTTCGGCGAGGCGCTCGAGACTGATCGTAAAGTGGTTCGCGATCGGCTCGGGATCGGCGTACGGGTACTTCTCAATTATCTCGCCGGCAATCTGAAACAATGTAGCATTGCGGCCTTCGCGCGGCGCGCAGAACGGTTCGCCGCGAAGGGCCTTGGCAATCGCACGTCCGATCTGCTGGTGCTTCTCCGACTTGCGGCGTGCGAGGACCGTAACTAGGTCGGTCAGTTCGCGGAAACCGATCAGTTCGCTTTGATCTAACCCTAGCGGGTTGACCGCGGCGGGCGGCGGAGGGGCCGCGGGCGGGGGCGTCGCCTTCACGCTCGCGAGGAAGGCGGCAACGTCTAGCGGCATTCGGGCTCGGTTTTCGGCAGAACCGGCAACGGCGTACAGACTAGATCTAGCATGCGGTTCAGGATCAGCGCGGCTCGGGTTGCTGCTTGGCGCCTGTTCGGCGCCGGGTCTTGTGCGTAGGCTAGATCGTACGCGAACGTGATCGCCGCGCGGTCTTGACGGCTATGGTTGCACGTTCCGCACGCAGTGACAAGGTTCTCCGGTCGATTTGATCCGCCCTTCGATCTTGGCAGGACGTGATCTAGAGTCCTGCCGTAGCCGATCGTTGACCGTAGATCGGCGCGGCACCACACGCAGGCGTAGCCGTCGCGTTGATAGATCCGCGCCCGAGTCGTAGATCGGATCCAATGGCCTCCCCGGCCGTGGTTGCCGCCCTTGTCGCGTGAGGGGTGCCGCGTCACGCGCCCCACGCCAAGATCCAAGGTCCCTTATCGAACGGCGGGGCGGCCTTCGCGTTGATCGACGGGAGCCAGTATCTACGCCCGACGTTCTTGCAAACTGGATCGCAAGTCGCTTGGGCGAAGTCACGAAACGCCCGCTCGAAACCGTCCCACGTGACCGGCCACTGATAGGCCTGGATCGGCGCCGAGAACGGAATCACGATCCGCCCGCGCGTCGTGCCTTCAGGCGTCTCTCGGGCCCCGTGGGAAAATGTCGTGTGCGCTAGGCCCTCCGTCGAGAGCGTCTGTGCGAGCTCCACGGCCGCGCGAAAGGCGGTGTCGGGTACGTCGTCGAAGTCAAGCGCGATTGCGTGGAGGCCGTCATCCGCAAGGGTCGTGTTTCCGACGGGTCCGGTGAAGTGCCCGAAGGAAATCATCCGCTGATCTTCTTTGGCCGTCCCGCGTAAGAGGCCGGCCTCGGCTCGGAAGAGCGTGACCATTTCTGGCCACGTGCACTCGACGTTGATCGGGGCGGGCGACTGAACGTGGTCGGTTAGGCAGACTCTCACGCGCCCTCGACGGTCAAAAGGTTCGCGTCATACAGAGCAACCCAACAGGCCACTAGGATCGGGCCATTCGCGCCGGGCGCCTTCACGCTCGAGTCGATCCCCAAGGCACAGTGCAGTGGGTAGTCTTGCCAGGTGTGGGCACCCCACGCAGCGACTGCTTTTGCTCTGACTTCCGGCGAGTCGCAAATACCTGCGAGGTGATCTAGTCGGTAGGCTTCCCATTTGCGACCGTCCGGCATCGTCGCACGGGTCAGGTACGCGCCGCGCAGGTTCGCGCCGGTCAGGTCCGCACGGGTCAGGTACGCGCCGCGCAGGTACGCGCCGGTCAGGTCCGCGCCGGCCAGGTCCGCGCGGGTCAGGGTCGCGCCGGCCAGGTCCGCGCCGGTCAGGTTCGCGCCGTACAGGTTCGCGCCGGTCAGGTTCGCGCCGTACAGGTTCGCGCCG
>Ga0070716_100000169_pt1 | contig 25926 bp, 19 predicted proteins | sample LARL112metaG_FD_71395 | JGI IMG/M metagenome (GOLD analysis project Ga0070716, IMG submission 71395) | Corn, switchgrass and miscanthus rhizosphere microbial communities from Kellogg Biological Station, Michigan, USA - LAR L11-2 metaG | ecosystem: Host-associated > Plants > Roots > Rhizosphere... | reverse complement strand
ACTCTCCATCATCGGCGCGACACAAAAGCGCCGCGACAGTGCTTTTCCCGGCTGTCGCGTTTTTTCTTTTACCTGCTTGGTCGCAGGTAAGCTTTGGTTAGAAACAAACACGCTTTTAGACATCCGCGATCGGCACTTCGTCGACTTTTCGACCATGTGCATCCACGATCATGACGAACCAGCCACCCCAGTCCCATCCCGGCATGACGGCTCCGTGTTTGAGGTCGCGCGCCAACACCAAGGCATTTTCGCGAGCGGCGGCGTTGCCTGACAGATCAATACCTTTGTGATTGTTCAGAACTTGTCTGCCGTCACTGAGATGAAAGAAATAACGGGGCATGGCGAAATGATCCGTAACGAAAACTACAACTCTGGCCCCCCGCGAGCAATACCGCGGAGATCACGATCATTTGGGCCATGTCGTGGGACGCGCCGAAGCGCCCACAACCGGCGTCGAGTTATTGTACCGCGGCCGAAGGACTCGCGCGCCTTTGTCGCCCAGCGATCGCTTGAATCTTGGAGATAACGCTGGCGTGCAGACGATTGCTCTTCTCAATATTCATATGATTGATGTCAGGGGCCGAATTGAGATTGATGTTGGAAATGGAACCTCTGAACCCCGGCCCCTTTGATACCAGAGTGTTGCCCGTATAGTAGTTGATGACCTGGTGTACATTTGACGGCGCCACGAGATTCGTCGTCGGACCGAACGTGACCACGAGGGCGACCGGTGCGCCCAGAGTCTTCATCTTTTCGGCCATGTAGATGGCGGCATCTGCCCCGAGAGAATGTCCCATGATGATGATTGGACCTTTTCCGCTTTTTTGCAGCCGGGCAGCCTCTTCCGCGAGAGAGTTGTAAAAATCGTGAGGATGAACGGTGGCGTTGTAACCGCGTTGGACCAATTTTTCGTCAAGGACATCCAACCCGGTGGAGAAAATGCCGGCCAATCCCCTCAACAGATAAATGTGGCCAGATGCTTGAGCTCTTCCAGATACAGCAGTGATGGCAAGCAAAACCGCTGCGAATAACAATGGTTTTCGCACAATCTCCCCCCTTCCGCGAACAAACTATTTATTTCATGTGTTCGAACCTAATCAATAACAATCGTACCGTTCCGATAGGTTAGTTGGTCTCACCCATGCTATGTCGTGATGCGTCAGCCGAGCGGCAGATTTTGCGGGCTCGTGTTCCGGCGAACTCATACTAATGGCTAAATCACCGGCGACACGCAGATGACACGAGTCAAAATTGTGAGCACAGGTTGATGACGGTCCTTGTTGCGAAGCTCATCTGGGGCCTTGGCTGCGTGGTGTATTTCATTATCCGCTACCCGCACCAGCGTCGTGCTCGCAAAACAAACGTAACGGATCGTCGAGATCTCGTTCGCGAACGAACCCTGATGCTGATGTCCTACAGCGGGTTATTCGTTGTTCCGCTTATCTATGTGCTGACCGACCAGCCGAAATTTGCCAGCTATCGATTCAGCCCGATACAGGCCTCACTTGGAGCTCTTGTGTTAATCGCCGCCATGGCCCTGCTCTACCGCACGCATCGGGACCTGGGCCGCGCCTGGTCAATCACACTGGAAATTCGTGACAAGCACACGTTGATCACCCGCGGAATCTACGAGAAGCTGCGTCATCCGATGTATGCTGCGTTCTGGTTGTGGGCTATTTCACAGGCGCTGTTGCTCCCCAACTGGATCGCAGGCCTGTCGGGAATCGTTGGCTTTGGCACGCTATTCTTCGCGCGTGTTGGCCATGAGGAGCGGATGATGCTTGAGACCTTCGGCGACGAGTATCGCGCCTACATGGCGCGCACGTATCGCCTCATACCTGGGATTTATTGAGCGTTAGAGTTTGCAGAAAGCCTCCGGTCGTCAGATGCAAATTTAGTGTGCCTGTCGGATGAGTATGGACATTCTTCTGCTCCAAATAGATCCCGTGCTGGAACCGTCGGCCAAAACAGCCGCAGGGTATTCGGGCCCTGCGGACGCAACGAACCTGGGAACATGTTTTTCAGACGTTGCCGAATCCCGGTTAGACCATCCCGCCGTGGCGACGAGAGCAAGCAGCTTCTCCTATAGTTGGCTTGCCCGCGCCGCGAATCAGGTTCGGCGATATTTATCCTCCCGCCCCGAACACGCGGCGGGAACGCGCGTGGCTCTCCAACTGCCTAACTCGCCGGAATACGTGGCCGCCTTTTATGGAACGCTGCTTGCCGACTGTGTCGTGGTGCCGCTGCCTGTTTCCCTTGAAGAACGCCGAAGGACGCAGATCCTTGAGTTGGCTCAGCCGGACGTACTGATCAGCACCCCCGCCGATTTCAACGCACCCCAAGTGCATCCGACTCCCTCTACCTTGTGCTTGGCTGAAAAGAACGACGTACGGGATCCGTTACCGCCTCCGCAACGGCAAAATCACGATCTCGCGATGCTGCTCTTCACCTCGGGCTCGATGGGGACGCCCAAAGGAGTGATGCTCAGCCACCGAAACCTGTTGGCGAACGCAGACTCGATTCTCCACGAGCTTCCAATTCGCGCGGACGACCGGACGTTGGCCGTGCTTCCGTTCTGTCATGCATTTGGCAACTCAATCCTGCAAACGCATATTCTTCGCGGCGCAACTCTTCTTCTCGATCGCGGTCTGGCTTTTCCATCGTCCATTGTTGAATCTCTGCACGACATGGAAGCTACGAGCTTCTCCGCGGTTCCCGAGGTCTACGGCATGCTCTTAAAGTATGGGCGCCTTGGAGAACGACCGCTGCCTGCCTTGCGGTACATGACCGTCGCAGGCGGAGAATTGCGTCACGATCTGGCAGAGGAGATTGCGCGCCGTATCAAGCCAGCATCGTTCCATGTAATGTATGGCCAGTCGGAAGCCACTGCGCGCCTGGCGTCATTACAACCTCAGCAACTCCCTGTCCGCCGAGGATCAATTGGAAGGCCGATCTCGGGAGTCGAACTTGCAGTTATGGATGAATCGAATCGAGAATTGGCAGCGAATGCCGTTGGTATGCTTTGCGCTCGGGGTGAGAACGTGATGCTCGGTTACTGGCGCGACCCAGCTGCCACGGCCGACGCTATCAGTCCCGATGGGTGGCTGCGAACCGGCGATCTGGCCCATCGCGACAACGATGGATATTTCTTCCTGCATGGTCGGGCGAGTCTGCTGATCAAAATCCAAGGGCATCGTGTACACCCGGCAGAGATCGAAGGGTTGGTTGAAGCTGAGTTTCCCCAGACGGCCGCCGTGGCAATTCCGACCTTGCGCGGCGACGAAACCAGATTCGTTCTGTTTCTTGCGCCGCGCGATGGTCGATCAATCGACGTCGAGAAAATTAGGGCAACTTGCCAAAAAGAGCTCCCTCCTTATAAGCAGCCCGTGCACTATGAGATGATCGAGCAATTCCCGCTGACGTCAGGATACAAGATCGATCGCGCGGCGTTGGCGCTTCTCATTCCTCAGGCTTCCGGCGCGCGCCGCGTCCAGCCAGACAATATTCTGACGCAGTCTCCATGACCTCAGACCGAAAAGGACTTGAAGGCGACCTCATGCGCTTCGTGCAGTCGCGGGGCACGCGTTATGCAAAAGCCACTTTACAGACAGATCTTTTGGAAACCGGGATGCTGGATTCTTTATTGCTGATGGATTTGATCTTCCACATTGAAGAGGCTTATGGCGTGCGTTTTGACAGTGACCAGGTCAACCCCTCGAATTTTCGCACCATCGAAGATACTGTCAGCTTTGTGTTAAAGCAGAAGGCATCACCGCAAGCATAGCGCCTGCTTACATATGCGGCGCCTCGGACCTTAAAGAGTTATTTGAAGATGAAGTGGCCTCTGGTCGAGCGTCCAGTCCCCAACGCGCAAGTTCCGCTCTACAACCGGTTCTATCTCCACGCGTCGCCGGCGAGCCAAGTGGATCCCGTGATATTATGGGGGACCGAAATTGACGCCAATGCCTTGCAAGCCTTTCTCCAGGAACGAAATCGTAGTGGACGTGTATTGATTACGGCCGCTCACGCGTTGATACGCGCCGCCGCCCTGGCGCTTGAGCAATGTCCAGAACTGAATGTCCGGCTAGTTCGCCGGCGCATATATGCCTTTCGCAACGTCAACATTCGAATGGCATTTTTTCACCGTCGGTATTCAGAAATCGATCTCATGCTGATCGAGAATGCAAACTTCAAGAGTCTCGAACGAATTGCACTCGAGATATGGCAACGAATGCTGCAGGCAGCTCGAAATGAAGGGGGCCGCGACCGCGATCTTGCCAGACTCCGTCGAATTCCTGCGTTCTGGTTTCGCCAAGTTGTCAGGCTATATGGTTTTTTGGATCGCCATTTAAGGCTCCCTACACTTGGCCGGCTGGATGGCACGCGGGCGGGCTGCATGATGGTGAATGACCTGTCGTTCCCTGGGGCGCCACCCATGCGCGTCTACAAGCCGACACGATTTCCCGACAAATCGGATTCCTTCAACCTGACTTTGGGGCCCGCAGAAAGTAAAGTCGTCGCACGCTCCGGCCAGTTCGCGTCGGTCGATGTAATGCCGATATTCTTGCGGGCTGATCACCGTCTGGTAGACGCCCAGCAGGTTGGCCGTTTTCTTGCTTTGATACGCGATCTTCTGAATAACCCAGAGCGCCTGGCAGGAGGTCATTACGACCAATCCGACATCGATCGAGCCGTCGCTGAAAAGCAAAAAAAATAACGGCCGCGCGAGTTTTGAACCGCATGCAGGCAGAAAAAGAACATGTTGCCCTGGTTTCGATCGCTGCTTCGGCGGCCCTGACGGTCGCCAAGGCGATCGTAGGCTTTACGACCGGTTCGCTGGCAATCCTGTCTGAAGCCGGTCACTCACTCATCGACCTTGGCGCCACGGTCATGACCTATGTCGCCGTGCGTATTTCGGGCAAGCCCGCAGATGAAGAGCACCACTATGGTCACGGAAAGGTCGAAGCAGTTTCGGCGCTTGCCGAAACTGCTTTGTTGTTCCTGCTGTCCGGCGTTGTGATCTGGGAAGCCGTGAATCGGCTGACCGCACATAATGGCCATGCAGTTGAAGCGACCATTTGGGCCTTCGGAGTTATTCTCGCATCAATCATCATAGATTTTTTTCGAGCGCGCGCGCTCTCGCACACCGCAGAAAAGACATCGAGCCAAGCTTTGGAGGCCGATGCGCTGCATTTCTCATCCGACCTTTGGTCCTCGTTCGCGGTTTTGATCGGCCTGGTCGGTGTACACTTCGGGCTGGCCTGGGCGGATTCAGCGGCGGCCCTGGCAGTCGCCATTCTGGTGTGTATCGCCGGCTGGCGGCTGGGCAAGCGCACGATTGACACGCTCACGGACGTGGCGCCTCCGGGCGCGGCTGCCAAGATCTCGGCTATTGCCGAACGTATCCCAGGCGTGGTTCGAGTCGAGCAAGTCCGCGCTCGGGCTGTCGGTCAGCAGACGTTCATCGACCTTCAGCTAGGTGTCAGCCGTACTTTGCCGCTTGATCGTGTGAGTGCGCTGAAAGACCAGGTAGCAACCGCGCTGCGTCGGCAAATTCCGGGCGCCGAACCGGTGGTTACAACCGATCCAGTAGCGCTCGACAACGAGACGATTCTCGACCGCATCATGGTCATTGCGCGCAACCGCGCACTGGCTGTGCACCACGTCACGGTTCACGAGTTACGAGACAAACTGGCGATTTCGCTCGACCTCGAGGTAGACGGAAGGCTCTCATTACGAGCCGCGCATGATATGGCCGACGGATTGGAGAGCGCCATCGCGGCTGAACTCGGGTCAAGCGTCGAGGTCGAAACGCATATCGAACCACTGCAGCCACCGGACGCCTCAGGGCGCGAAGCACCGCCCGAGCGCGTCAAAGCGGTGGAAATGGCACTCTCGGAACTTGCCGCAAAGGGCCGCAATATTCGCGACGTTCACAACGTGCGTGTGCGCGAAACCGATGAGGGCGAGATCGTCAATTTTCATTGTCGCGTGGACCCGCAACTGAGCGTCCAGGACGTACACGAAAATGTCGATGCCCTGGAGCGCGCATTAAAACTGCAATCGCCACCTATCAAGCGCGTGATTGGTCACGCCGAGCCGATGCGCTGACCAGCGCAAAACCTGGGGCATGCACAGTCGATCAAATACCGTCGCCCGCCTCACCTGCACCGCTATTATTTCTTCCAATTGATCGCAGGACATCATAGATCAAATCCTATGCGCACCGATATCGCCCAACCCATTCGGCTCAAGGATTACCGTCCACCTGACTGGCTCGTAGAGACGGTTTCGTTGGATTTTTCCCTGCACCCTACTGCGACACGAGTCCGCGCAACGTTGGTGCTCAAGCCGAGCCCTAAGGCTACCTCAGCTCCGCTCATTCTGGAGGGCGATGGACTTTCGCTGGTTTCGCTCAAGCTCAACGGAACCGAGTTGCCTCCCGAAAGCTATGTTGCCACCACCGATCGCCTCACGATTCCACAACCTCCAAACACTACCTTCGCGCTCGAAATTGAAACGGTTATAGACCCAACAGCCAATACCCAGCTGTCAGGCCTTTATCGTTCAAACAGTAGCTACTGCACTCAGTGCGAAGCCGAGGGTTTTCGCCGCATCACCTACTTTCCGGACAGGCCAGACGTCATGGCCGTCTATACGACCCGTATCGAAGCCGACAAACGGGAAGCTCCCGTGTTGCTCTCAAACGGCAATCTTGAGCAGCGTGGCGAACTCCCGAATGGGCGGCACTATGTGGTCTGGCATGATCCACATCCGAAACCATCCTACCTGTTCGCATTGGTCGGAGGTGATCTTGCGTGTGTGGAAGACCAGTTCACCACGATGTCCGGACGCAATGTGGTGCTCCAGATCTTTGTGGAACACGGCAAGCAAGGACTAACAGCCTATGCCATGGATTCACTCAAACGAGCGATGCGGTGGGACGAGCAAGCTTTTGGGCGCGAATACGATCTCGACATTTTCATGATCGTCGCCGTGTCCGACTTCAACATGGGGGCTATGGAGAACAAGGGACTGAATATATTTAACGACAAATATGTATTAGCCAGTTCTGACACCGCGACTGATGCTGATTTTGCGCACATTGAAGCCGTCATTGCACACGAGTACTTCCACAATTGGACGGGCAACCGGATCACTTGTCGTGATTGGTTTCAACTTTGTCTGAAGGAAGGTCTCACGGTTTTCCGGGACCAGGAATTCTCTTCCGACATGCGTTCAAGGCCAGTAAAGCGAATTGCTGATGTGCGCGGTCTCCGCGCAACGCAATTTGTTGAAGACGCCGGACCGTTGGCACATTCAGTCCGACCGGATACCTACAAGGAAATCAATAACTTCTATACGACGACGATATATGAAAAAGGCGCAGAACTGGTCCGGATGGTGCAAACTTTTATCGGTCGCGAAAACTTCCGCGCCGGCATGGATCTTTATTTCGCGCGCCACGACGGTGAGGCCGCCACCGTCGAACAGTTTATCAAATGCTTTGCCGATGCCAGCCAGCGCGACCTGACACAGTTTATGCGTTGGTACAGTCAGGCCGGCACACCCGAGGTGACGACCCGCGGTCATTACGACGCGACCCGCAGAACTTACACGCTCAGCTGCACGCAAACCGTGCCGCCAACACCGGGCCAGCCGATCAAACAACCGATGGTCGTTCCTCTTTCGCTCGGGCTGGTTGGCAAAGATGGCCGCGACCTGCCCCTCAAGCTATCCGCCGACGGAGCCATCAGCGACACCGTGGTGGTTCTGGCTGATGCTGCCGCAACGTTCGAGTTTGTCGATGTTGATGAGCGCCCTGTCCTGTCAATCAACCGGGGCTTCTCGGCACCGATCAAGCTCGTCAATGGCCTTTCAGCCGACGACCTGGCTTTTCTCGCAGCACACGATAGCGATCCGTTCAACCGCTGGCAGGCCGTCCAGACGATCTCGATGCGGTTGCTCGTCGACAACGTAGCGGCCTTACGCGCAGGCCGAACAATGCGTATCGACGATCAACTCATCGGTGCTCTAGCGAGCATTATCTCGGACTCTGTCCTGGAACCTGCCTTCATCGCCCTCGCGCTGATCCCGCCAGGTGAAGGTGACATCGCGCGTGAAATCGGCCGCGACATAGATCCCGATTTGATCTTCCAAGCGCGGTCAGCATTTCGCAGCGCCTTAGGTGAGCGCCTCCGTGCGCCGCTCACCACAATTTACGATCAAATGCACGTGCCCGGTGGCTATTCTCCTGATGCCACGAGCGCGGGACGCCGCGCCTTGCGGAACGTCGCGGCCGATCTACTCGCCGCAACAGGCCAACCTGCCGACATTGCTCGGGCGTCCCGACAGTACGAAACGGCAGACAATATGACGGACCGCATGGCGGCGCTCGGGACTTTGTGCTTGCACGACACACCGAAACGTCTGCAGGCCCTGGACAATTTCTATGCACGCTATGCATCCGACGCGCTTGTCGTCGACAAATGGTTTTCCCTGCAGGCGACCATTCCGCGGCCGGAAACACTCGAAAAGGTACACAATTTGACCGCGCACCCTGCGTTTTCGTTCGCCAATCCGAACAGGATTCGCTCACTGATCGGTGCGTTTGCACAAGGCAATGCGACACAATTTAACCGAGCCGATGGCGCCGGTTACAATTTCATTGCCGATACCGTGCTTGCTCTCGATCCGAAAAACCCGCAAGTGTCGGCACGCCTTGCAACTGCCTTTCGAACGTGGCGAACGCTCGAACCTGGACGTCGTGCAAAGGCAGAAGCGGCCCTCGCCCGCGTGAAGTCGAATCCGGGGATTTCCCGCGACTTGGCTGATATTGTCGAGCGTGCCTTGACGGTATCTTGAGAGGCAGCCGCAGAAATTGCGGCCTTCAAATCCGTAGTGGGTAACAATTTTTAAACAATTGACTCATCGGACTCTCGACAAATCGGTGCCCATCGATTCCAATCGACAAGTGATTCGGGAAGCGATGCGGCACATCCTTCCGTCTCGAGGGTGACAGGGGAAATTCCGAACGGAGGCCTTCTATGGCGCGCGCCGATGTGGCGAGTGCGTCTGCACATGCCGATTCTATTAAGGGCCTCGCGCAATCGATCGCCAATCCGGCGTATCGGAGGCTTCTGACCGCAGAGCCGCTTTTGCGACGTGCCGTCCCGGTCCTGATTATTGCGTTTCTCGCGACGATCTGCGTCGGGGCCCTTGTTCAGGTGCTCGACCACCGTCGGCAAACCCTCACTGACGAAATGCTTTCCCTTGAGGCGGTGGCCGACTTCACCGCCGAGCGTCTGCAACGGCCTCTCAACAGTGCCGCAAACGTTATTGACCAAGCTCAAATCACTCTGACACGTGTCCTCCCACCTTGGGCTGGCGCCCCCGGACGGCGGTTCTTCCTGACCAATGCGGATGGAGCTGTCATAGCGGAAAATCCCATCGGCGGTGACGCCGTCGGTCGCCGGTTGGTTGACTTGTTGGGCCCGGCTCAACCGCTCACCACATTTGGCGCTGGCGCGGGTGTTCTGGAAATCCTTCTGCCCAATGATACCAAAGCGCTCGCAACTGTCCGCATGCTCAACGCACCCCTTGGCCAGCTCGCGATCGTGCGATCACGGGATGCCGCCCTTGCCGGTTGGCGATCACTGACCACCCTCACCGTAACCCTCTCGGCCACCACCGGCTTTGTTGTCCTCATTCTTGGATTTGCTTTTCACTGGCAAGCTACAAGAGCTCGAGAGGCCGATCTTATTTACGAAACTGTCCGAACCCGCATCGACACGGCGCTCAATCGTGGCCGCTGTGGCCTCTGGGATTGGGATCTGGCTCGAGGCCGAATTTTCTGGTCGCAGTCCATGTTCGAGATTTTGGGACTCGACACAAAAGACGACTTGCTGTCATTCGGCGATGTCAATGCGCTGGTGCACCCGGACGACGTTCGCCTTTACCAACTTGCGGCTGAACTTGCGGACGCAACGACAACTACGATCGATCACGCTTTCCGGATGCGCCACGCGGCCGGCCACTGGGTATGGCTTCGCGCACGATGCGAATTGGTCCGTCAGCCCGGCGAACCCGGCCTTCATCTGATCGGTATTGCCGTCGACATCACGGAGCAGAAGAATCTGGTCCAAAAAACCGTCGCGGCCGACATGCGATTGCGCGACGCCATCGAGACGATTCCCGAAGCCTTCGTCCTGTGGGACGCCGAAAATCGTCTCGTGCTCTGCAATTCAAATTTTCAGGAACTGCACGGTCTGCCCGACGAAGCGATCACGGTTGGCGCGTCGTTCGAGTCTGTCGTTGCCGCAGGCAGCAAGCCCGTCGTACGCAATAAAGTTATTACCGGAGGGCCGAGCATCCCGGGGGCACGCACGTTCGAGGCGCAGCTCGAAGACGGCCGTTGGCTACACATCAGTGAAAGGCGCACCAAAGACGGGGGCTATGTGTCGGTCGGCACGGACATCACGGCCCTCAAGACCCACGAAGAAAAACTTGTCGACAGCGAAAAGCGCCTGATGGCAACCGTTGCCGACCTGCGCGCGTCGCAACAGCGTTTGGCGGAACTTGCCGAAAAATATGCGCAGGAAAAGACTCGCGCTGAAGAAGCGAACCAGGCGAAATCGAAGTTTCTGGCCAACATGAGTCATGAGTTGCGCACACCTTTAAACGCGATCATCGGATTTTCTGAAATTATGGAATCCGGTATGTTTGGGCCCCTTGGCGCCGAAAAATACAATGAATACTGCAGCGACATCCGTGGCAGCGGTCAGTATTTGCTTGAAGTCATCAACGACATCCTCGACATGTCCAAGATCGAAGCTGGGCGCATAAGACTTGATTTCGAGGATCTGAATCTTGATTCTCTGTTGGCCGAAGCCATGCGGGTCGTTGCAGCACGCGCACAGGACAAGCAGCTACAGCTAACGGCGCGGATATCGCCCGAACTCCGTTTACGTGCGGATCGGCGCGCGCTTAAACAAATTGCGCTTAATTTGCTTTCGAACGCTGTAAAATTCACCCCCTACGGGGGGCGTGTCACCGTTCGTGGGCGGGCGAACGATCGTTGCATAACGCTCGCCATCTTGGACAGCGGCATAGGCATTGCCACGGATGCCCTCGCGCGACTTGGCCGTCCATTCGAGCAGGTGGAAAGTCAACTAACCAAAAGTCACCAGGGATCCGGTCTAGGGCTGGCAATATCGAAATCCTTGGTCGAACTGCATGGCGGATCCATGCGCATCCGGTCAACGCTCGGCAAAGGAACGCTGGTCGTCGTACGCCTGCCGTTCGAACCTCAATGCCTTCTACCGAAGGACGAGGCAGCGTAGCTGTTTCAAGGTGCTTTCCCGAGAATCCGGACGAAACTCTCCCGCACGTTAGCTTGTGTCTCGATAACCGTGGCCTCGAGGGTGGCGAAATCCGGCACATCTGCTGCTCTGGCCAGAAGTCGCAAAAGGCCTGATCCAGCGGTTTTTGGGTCAAACGTTCCTGGCAGGCACAGACGCAGAATCTGTGTGAGATCCTGATAGAGCTCCACGGCCGGTCGAAGGACTTCCGCGTCCTTCACTGTCAGCACTCGCAGTGACCACGCTTTGTCCAGTACTCGCGCTGTCGACGTGTCGAGGATGTCAGGCACTCGATGGGCATGTATAAGCTGCAAGTATTGAGCAATGAACTCGATGTCCACCAACCCACCGGCGACGTACTTCAAATCCCACCGCTCCTTGTCACCTTTTTCCTTTGCAATGGCGGAACGCATTTCCACGACATCCCCTGCAATCAGGGCTGTGTCGCGTGGTTGACACAAAATTCCACGCACGACGCTCTCGATGCTTGTCTTGAATTCGGATGAAGCAGAAACGACCCGCGCCCTGGTCAGCGCCATGTGCTCCCAGGTCCAGGCCTCGGTTTCCTGATACGCGGCAAAACCATCGACCTGCGTCGCAAGCGGACCCGCGCGCCCGGAGGGACGCAAACGCATGTCCACCTGGTAAAGGGCTCCGTAATTTGTTTGCGCGGTCAACGCATTGATGAGACGTTGGGTGAGGCGAGCAAAATATTGCGCCCCATAGAGTGGTCGCGCACCGTCGGATTCCGGATTTTTGTCGTCGAAATCGTAGATCAAAATGAGATCGAGGTCCGACGTCGCGGTCATCTCATAACCGCCCAACTTACCCAGAGCTACGACCGCCGTTTCCTCCGAACGCATATGACCGTGGGTGGCGGCGAAGTTGTCACCAATCGCGCGATGCACTGCGCGTATTACAGCGTCAGCCAGACGGGCAAATGCCTCACCGGCCTGCCGCGCCGTGACAGTTCCCGATAGAATTCGCACGCCGATGAGAAACATGTACTCAAGGCCGAGCATGCGTATGCGTTCGAGTAGATCCTCGTCGTGGCGTGACTGCGCAAGTGCAGTTTCGAATCGCTGTCCCAGGTGGAGCTCATCTGGCAGCGCCCCAAAAAAGCTCGGGTCGACCAACGCATCCATGACCTGCGGGTGACGGGCAAGCGTGTCCCCCAAACGTGGTGCGATTCCAAGAACCAGGACAATCAGAGCAATAAGATCGGGGTTCTGGCGGAGCAATGACAGAAGGCGCGCCGGCCCATGCAAATTCGCCAGAAAATGGTCAAAGAGCACCAACGTGGCGTTTGGATTGTCGGTCCGCGCCAGATGCTCCAGCAGGGTCGGTAGTAGAACCTCGATGTGGTTGTGCGCCACTTCGCCTTTGAGCGTACGATGACTTCCGTTCAACCAATGGCGAACAATGCTTGACGCCTCTAACGGTGCGCGGAACCCAATATCGGCGAGGCGATCAAGCGTCTTATGATCGTCAGCCTCCCGCGGAAATGCCAGGGCTGGACGATCGGCCTCGGGTTGTTTCTCAAATAGCCGAGCGTAATAGCTTTGCACTTTATCGAGGTGCCTGAGCAGAACTTCTGCAAAAGCATCGCGATCAGCAAAACCCAGAAACCGGGCAAACCGTTCGACGCCCGCGCGCTCCGCAGGCAGTGTTTGCGTTTGCTCGTCATTCATCATCTGCAAGCGGTGCTCGACCAAACGAAGAAAACAATATGCTTCCTTCATTGCATCCCGCGCCGCCCGATCAATCCATTTGTCTTCGCACAGTTTGTCCAGGGTGGTGAGAGTGTCCCGATCGCGCAAAGCCGGATTGCGGCCGCCGGCGATCAGCTGCTGGGTCTGCGCGAAAAATTCAATCTCTCTGATCCCGCCACGGCCGAGCTTGATATTGTGGCCTTCGACCGCTACTTCGGCGTGCCCTCGATAGGCGTTGATCTGTCGCTTCATCGCGTGGATGTCTGCCACAGCGGCAAAATCCAAATACTTTCGCCAGACAAATGGTGAAATCTCGTTGAGCATCGCCTCACCGGCAGCAATATCGCCGGCGCAAGCGCGACCCTTTATCATGGCCGCTCTTTCCCAATTCTGCCCGACGCTTTCGTAGTACGAGATCGCGGCTTCGGTAGAGATAGCAATTGCCGTTGACGCAGGATCCGGCCGTAGACGTAAGTCCGTCCGGAACACGTAGCCGTCTGCTGTTCTTTCCTGAAGGAGCTTCACCAACCGTTGCGTAATTCGTACGAACAGAGTCGATGGCTCTGCGTCGGCTGATAGCCCAGATGCGGCGAGGTCATACAAAACAATGAGATCGATATCGCTCGAGTAGTTGAGCTCGAACGCGCCCATCTTTCCCATGGCCAGGACAATGTAGCCGCTTCTGACTTGAGGTTCCGCGGCGTCCTTTGGAGCCAGCTTCCCAGTTTGCGCAGCCTCGGCCAGACAAAACCGCACCGCGGCATTTACCGCCGTATCGGCAACGTCCGTGAGCGCCCGCGCCGCCCGCATGACCGGCCAAATGCCGCCGATATCAGCGAGCGCAATAAGAAGCGCGGCTTCACTTTTCATGCGGCGCAGCAGCCGCATCGCTTCAGATTCGTCGTTACACGCGGAGACTGCGCGAGCGCTTTGGGCCAGAAGCGTGCGCAGATGATTGTCGGGATCGGCTTGGAGTAGCCGCAGCAGTCGCTCTGGCTCACGACTCGCCAGATCCCAGAGATAAGGCGAGCTTTCGGCGAGGCCTTCCAAAAGCGTCCGAACGATCGGCCTCTCGCCCAAGAGGATTTCGATTGGCTTTCCGTGCTTTGAGGAAAGCTCCGAGAGCCAAGCCGCAACCCGTGCGTGAGCACCCTTTTTATCGGACAGACGAGGCGCGCTCGCGATACGGTCTGCGAGTTTCACAGCATTTGCGCCCGTCTGCGATGCAGGTTTATGGGCGGCCGGTTTTCGAAGAGGCCGGTTTTTGGTGGGACGTTTCATCCACCAATCTGTACCGGCCCTCCCCTCGGCAAAGCAATGACGCTTTTGAGGCCCGGATTATTGTCTGCGAGAGTCAATTCGCCGCCATGAAGCCGGGCCACCGCGGATGCCAGGCTCAGGCCAAGGCCAGATCCAGGTTGCGAGCGGCTTTGTTCCAGCCGCACAAAACGCTCGATCACACGAGAGCGGTCCGCTTCCGGAATACCTGGTCCGCTATCGGCCACAGTCAGCAAAATCCGATCACCCTCGTTGAGGGCGCGCACGACAATCTCGGCAGGCACGCCGTTGGCCGTCTCGTTGCGAGGTTCTGAGTATTTGATCGAATTGTCGACAAGGTTGGCGAGCGCCTGACTGATAAGCTCACGATTGCCCTTCACTGGCGCAGGCGTTTCAGCCTCAACCTTCAGGGCAATCCCTTTTTCTTCAGCCAAGGGCTCGTATAGTTCGCCAATGTCGTGCGCGATTTCAGCAGCATCGAATTCGCTCATATTCTCGCGAGCCTGCCCGGATTCCGCACGTGCGATCATCAGTAGCGCATTAAATGTTCGGATAAGGCCGTCTGATTCTTCGATCGTATTCTCCAGCGCAGCTCGATATTCGGATTCTTTCGTCGCCGATCGCAATGCCTGTTCGGTCCGATTGCGAAGACGGGTGAGCGGCGTCTTGAGATCGTGAGCGATATTATCGGAAACTTCTTTCAACCCGTGCATGAGCGCCTCTATACGCTCGAGCATAAGATTGAGGTTTTCTGCGAGACGATCAAGTTCATCGCCGGTACCAGCCACCGGCAAGCGACCGCCCAAGTCCCCTTGCATGATGGTGCGCGTAGTCTCGGTCATGGCATCAACGCGGCGAAGGACTCGCCGGGTGACAAACAAACCACCGACCAGGCCGAGTATGATCACAATCGCAATCGACCATCGTCCTGCGGATATCACGATATTGTAGAGTCGTTCACGCTCGTCGAGGTCGCGGCCGACCAGCAGGCGAAATCCGCCTGGAAGCTGAAAGACTCGCGCCAACGCGCGATGTTCGGGATGTTCCGCAGAATCGGATTCATCGAGGCGGCGGTAGGCCGTCTCCGTCCAGCCCGCATTGTCGAGGGTGCCTGGTGGCAGCGACGTCACGTTGCCTGCGAGCGATTCCCCGGCAAATGTAGTGACGAGATAAAGACTCGAGCCTGGACGACGAGCCCGCGCGTCGACAACGGCCACCAGCCGCCTGATGCCGCCGAGTCGGTATTGCTCCGACAGACCGGTGATTTCGGCGTTTACGGTGTCGGTGATCTGTTCGGTGATCAGACGACGCGTATTGAGAGCAAAATAGCCAAGCAGAAAAGCTGCAAACAGCGCAAAAACGGTCAGGTAGACCAACGTCAGTTTAAACGTGGTCGTCCGAAAGAGTTTACCGAGCGCCGTCACGTATCATGTATCCCGCGCCGCGAACCGTATGCAGGAGCGGCAGGGAGAAACCTTTATCGATTTTCGAGCGCAAGCGCGAGATATGGACGTCAATTACGTTGGTTTGTGGGTCAAAATGATAATCCCACACGTTTTCCAATAGCATAGTGCGAGTGACAACTTGTCCTGCATGCTGCATCAGGTATTCGAGCAGACGAAATTCACGTGGTTGCAGCGAAATTTCATCCTGACCCCGATGCACCTGGTGTGAGAGGCGGTCGAGCTTGAGATCTCCAACACGCAGAACGGTTTCCTCGCTGCGGCCAACCCGGCGTCTCGCGAGTACTTCGACGCGTGCGAGCAATTCTGAGAACGAATAAGGCTTGGGCAGATAGTCATCCCCTCCGGCACGAAGCCCCTTCACCCGGTCGTCGACCTGGCCAAGCGCTGAGAGGATCAATGCTGGCGTTTCCATACCCTTGGCGCGCAGGGCCCCAATCACGGCCAGTCCGTCGCGTTTGGGTAGCATTCGGTCGACAATAAGCACGTCGTATTGACCACCGAGGGCCATAGCCAAGCCGTCGTCGCCATCTGTCGCCGCGTCGGCGACGTGGCCGACCTCGCGGAACGCCTTGACAAGGTATTCGGCAGCGTCGCGGTCGTCCTCGATAACCAAAAGGCGCATGGCCACCCGATCCGGTTGCGCTTCGGCTATCCTACCGAAAGGTCGCTGCCCATTAATATCCGGATAAGAGGGCATCGGTAACACCAATTCCAATCAATTCCATGACGAGGTCAATTCGCCCCTTTTTCTCGATACGCGTGGGGGTGGCGGAGACCGCCACCCCCACCGCGACCCCACCCCAGCGGGGGCGACGGATGCCGGGGTTGGAGCTCGCGCGGAACGCAGCGGTACGGCCGCTACCTTCCGGAATTTGCCGGGACGGGCTGACGCCCGTCCCGTTGAGGGCAGTCCCACCAGCGGGGGCGACGGATGCCGGTGGGTGTCCCCAAATTGATCTCAGCTGCGGATAAGCGGCAGGGCCACAAACCGCGTGTTGTCACCCTTTTTCACGCGAAGCAGAACGGTGCGCTTTCCTTCAGTGCGCGCGCTTGCAACCACGTCGCGCACATCGGCTGGTGTTGATACAGATTTGCCGGCAACCTCGAGAATTACGTCACCGGTCGAGAACCCGTGATCCGCGGCAATACCCCCGGAGTCGACTCCGGTAACAACAACTCCTTCGGCGCCTGAGCCGGCCACACGCGCCGCCGGAGCAAGGGTTAAACCGAGCTTGCCAACGTCAGCGTCGTTATCGCTGTCTTGCGTACCGGCCCGCGCTTCTTTGGTGTTCGGCAATTCGCCGAGCGTGAGGTTGACGGTCTTTTCCGAACCCTTGTGCATGACGGTCAGCTTCACCGAGGTCTTGGGCGCCAACGCTCCGATCCTTTTCGCAAGATCGCGCGCGTCCTTGATCTCCTTGCCGTCGACCGCGGTAATGATGTCGCCGGCCTCTATCCCGGCTTTCTGGGCCGGGCTGTTTGCCTGGGGTTCGGCAACAAGCGCGCCTTCCGCCTTTTTCAGACCGAGGCTGTCGGCAATATCCTGCGTCACCGGTTGGATCTGAACTCCAATCCAACCACGCGTCACCGATCCATGCTCCTTGAGCTGGGAAACGACGCCGCTAACAGTGTCCGCCGGAATCGCAAACGCAATGCCGACCGAGCCACCGGACGGTGAGAAGATCGCCGTGTTGACACCAATGACGTTGCCGTCTGTGTCAAATGTCGGACCGCCAGAGTTACCTTTGTTGACCGGCGCATCGATTTGAATGAAATCATCATAGGCGCTCGCACCAATGTCGCGACCACGCGCCGACACAATGCCAGCGGTCACCGTTCCGCCCAGGCCAAATGGGTTTCCAACTGCAAGAACCCAATCCCCGATGCGCGGAGACTTGTCGGAAAGCTTCACGTACGGGAAAGGCCCGTCCTCAACCTTGATCAGCGCCAGATCGGTGCGCGGATCAGTCCCGATCACCTTGGCGTTGTGAATTTTGCCATCATCCGTCGTGACTTGAACGCTTTCGGCCTTCTCCACGACGTGATTGTTGGTTACGGCATAGCCATCCGCCGAAATGATGAAGCCTGAACCCTGGCCGGTGATGACATTCCGGCCACGTCCTCGAGGCATACCCTCTTGCCCATCCGGAACATCGGGCATTCCAAAGCGACGGAAAAACTCACGCAGCCCCGGCGGCACATCGTTCGAACCAAGGCCACTGGTCTGCGCTCCACCGTCAACTTTGACACGGACGGAAATAACCGCCGGTTTGACCTTCTCGACAATGTCGGCAAAGCCGACGGGAGCCTGCATCTGGCGCGCCTGCTCCGAAAGGTTCTGGGCGAGCGCTGTGGGATATCCGCCTTGCAGTTGGTTGAAGTTCGGAGAAATAACAACAGCCGCCGCGCCAAGGCTGGCAATGGTCGTTGCCAGGAGGACCAGCCGTCGGACGCGCAACACGCGCGATTTGTTGGGAGCATCAGGGGCGGAAACAGCGCTCGGCTTCATCAGAAAATCTCCATCTGAATTCGGGGCGCGTTTTCACGCCGTTCGAATTGAAGATGGGGTGATGAGCCTTACGAGGTCCTGTCGGCAGGATTAAACTTTTGTAAGGTTAGAAGAACGGTGTTTTCTCAGATTCCGCTGCGCAATCAATGGTCGCGAGCGGCAGGATCGACCAAAGTCGAAAGCCGCCGCTGCTCCTCCTGATTGAGCGCATCGGGCGCCTGATGCCGGGAACCATGCCGCCGCGCTCTCGTCCAAAGCCAAAGCAATCCACCCACCAGTACCAGTGGCGGCAAGCCCCACAAAACCAAGGTGTGCTTCTCAAACGGTGGCTTTAGAAGAACGAACTCCCCGTAGCGAGCCACCAGAAAATCGAGCACTTGCTGGTCGCTGTCGCCTTTGGTCAGCCGTTCACGAACGAGCAGCCGCAGGTCACGCGCGAGCGGGGCTTCCGAATCATCGATCGACTGATTTTGGCAGACCATGCAACGGAGTTCTCGCGACAGGTTGCGCGCCCGAGTTTCCAGCGCGGCGTCGTTCAATACCTCGTCGGGCTGTACCGCTTGCGCCGGCCCCGTGATCGAGAGCAGGAAGATCAGGATGACGAGCGCCCGGTGCGACACGGCCCTACTCCGCCGGAAGCATTGCGGGCTTGGCGGCCGGCTTCGGAGCACCGACGCGAAGCCGTCGATCGGACAACGACAATCCACCGCCCATCGCCATCGCGACAGCGCCGAGCCATATCAGCAGGACCATCGGCTTGTGGTAGAGCCTCACCGAAACTGAACCGTCCCCACTTGTATCGCCGAGCGACAGGTAGAGTTGGCTTACACCTCGAGTCATCAGCGCGGCTTCCGTTGTGGTGGTGGCGCGTGACGCAAAATTGCGTTTTGACGGCTCCATCACTCCGACCGGTACGCCTGCTTCGCGTACGGTGAATTTTGCAACAGCCTCTCGGTAGTTTGGCCCCGTCCGCTGAGCCAGCCCATCGAACGTGAGCTCATAGCCCGCCAGCGAAACCGTCTGCGATGGCTTTAGTGCGACAATGCGCTCGCTAGCCCACGTCGTCACGCTGACAATACCAAGCAGTGTTACCCCGACGCCAAAATGGGCGAGCGCGGTGCCCCACGCCGAACGCGGAAGACCTGACGCGCGCCGTCGCACCGTCGACAATGGCTCGCGAAAGAGACCGATGCGTTCTACGACGTCGGTCCCTGCACCAATCATCACAAAAACGGCAAGGCCAATGCCAAATGGCGCCAGGGCTGACCCCCGACCCGCAATCGCGAATGTTGCCGCAACGGCGACAATGCCGGTGCCAAAAGCCACAGTCAGCCTCTGAGCGACACCAAGAACGTCGCCTCGCTTCCAGGCCATCAGCGGTCCGAACGGCATCGCAAACATGAGGGGTATAAAGAGAGGCGCAAAGGTGAGATTGAAGAATGGCGCACCAACGGAAATCTTCTCGCCGGTAAGCGCTTCAAGCGCCAAAGGATAAAGCGTCCCAACGAACACCGTGAGACAAGCAGTCGTAAGAAACAGATTGTTGAGGACGAGTGCGCCTTCACGCGAAATCGGCGCGAACAAACCGCCTTGCTTAAGAAGGGGCGCGCGCCAGGCGAACAGCGCCAGGCCACCACCGATAAACACGACGAGAATAGCGAGAATGAACACGCCGCGTGCCGGATCGTTGGCGAAAGTATGCACCGATGTGAGCACACCCGAGCGCACGAGAAACGTGCCGATCAGGGAAAGCGAGAAAGCAAGGATCGCTAACAGCAACGTCCAGATTTTCAGTGCGTTGCGTTTTTCCATGACCACGGCTGAATGCAGGAGTGCGGTGCCGGCCAGCCACGGCATCAGCGAAGCATTTTCCACGGGATCCCAGAACCAGAAACCACCCCACCCGAGTTCGTAGTAAGCCCAGTAAGAACCCATGGCGATGCCGGCGGTGAGGAACATCCATGCGGCAAGCGTCCAGGGACGAACCCATCGCGCCCATGCAGCATCGATGCGACCCTCGATCAGCGCCGCGATTGCGAACGAAAAGGCAATCGAACAGCCAACATAACCGAGATAGAGCAGCGGAGGATGAATGGCGAGGCCGATATCCTGCAGGATCGGATTCAGATCTCGCCCCTCAAAAGGCGCCTGCTCCAGGCGCAGGAAGGGATTGGAAGTGAAAAGGATGAACAAGTAGAAAGCACAGGCGATCCACGATTGCACCGCTAGCACGTACGCTTTCAGCGTCGAAGGCAGGTTCCTGCCAAATGCGCCGACCAAGGCCCCGAAAAAAGCGAGTATCAGCACCCACAGGAGCATCGAGCCTTCGTGGTTTCCCCATACGCTCGTGATCTTGTAGATCAGCGGCATCGTTGAATGCGCATTCTCGTAGACCGTCACGACTGAGAAATCCGAGGTCACGTAGCAGGCGATCAATGCCAGAAATGCCACGCCGACAAACACGAACTGCATCAGCGCGGTCGAGCTTGCCAGCCCCATCAACGGGGCGTCGTTTGTGCGGGCGCCGATAACCGGCGCAACGGCTTGAATGAGGCCGAGAGCCAACGCCAACACCAACGCGTAGTGGCCAAGCTCCGGAATCATTTCGACCCACTCTCCGAGCTCTTCATTTCGCCTTCCTGCCAGCGCCCACTTTTCTTCAGTGCATCGACAACTTCGCGCGGCATGTAGCGCTCATCGTGTTTGGCGAGAACCGTGTCAGCGGCAAATACGCGTCCGGACTCTAGCTTGCCTTCCGCAACAACGCCCTGCCCTTCTCGAAACAGATCTGGGACAATTCCCTGGTAGCGGACAGAGATATCCGTTTTACCGTCCGTCACTGCGAAACTGACCTGCAGATTGTCGCCTCGCTGAAGACTGCCCGGCTTCACGAGGCCGCCGATTCGCATGCGAGTCCCCGGCGCGATGCTCTTTTCCGCGACGTCGGTCGGCGAATTGAAAAACACAATTGAGTCACGCAACGCGCCAAGTACCAACGCAGCCGCAATCGCGAGCACGCCAAGACTCGTACCTATCAAAACCAGACGCCTTTGCTTGCGGGTCATTTCAGCCTTCAAGCCCCAAACTTTTGACCATTTCTTCTATCCGACGGAGCTTGTCAGGGTCACTGGCGAGCGCTCGCTTTGCATCGGCGGCGGCCTCATGGGCCTTGTCGCGTTCGCCCAATACCACGTAAGCGCGCAGGAGCCGTTGCCATCCTTCGACATCGCTACCATTCTCCTTCAGCCGATTGGCAAGCCGCGCCACCATGCCGCGGACCATCTCGTCGCGGTCCTTTTCACTCATCGTACCGGCAGCCGCTATGTCCTCACCACTCGGCCCCGTCGCAGCGACCTTGGGGGGACTGACCCCCACGCGCGCCAAAGCGTCGCGCACCATCGGCAGCCATGGCGCCCCGGCCGGAGCGGTGTCAATCATCTCGCTCCAAATCGCAGCCGCCTTGGCACGGTCACCGTCCTGTTCAGCAGCAATCCCGGTGTAAAACTTCGCTTTAAGTTCACCTGGCTCAAGTGCAAGCGCGCGCTCGAAAGCCGATTTGGCGTCCGCAGTTACGATGCCGTTGGCTGCGGCGACGAGAGCCTCACCGAGATCGGATTGCCGCTCGGCACTGTCCCCACCCAGCGCGATCAATTTACGACGCGCATTGACGGCGTCAGAGAAACGGCCAAGCCGCAGATAGACCGGCGCAAGAACTTCGTACCCGCGCGCGTCGTTGGGGTTTCGCTCAAGATGAGCTTCGGCTTGCGATATCAGAGCAGCAATTGATGTGTCCTGATGCGGTGCGAGCAGCCTCGCTTGCAATGGCTGGCCGGGCAGTTGCGGCGATCCGTTTGCAAGATATAGCGTGGCGGCAATAACCGGCAGCGCGACAACAGCCGCTACGGCTGCAGCCCGACGGCGCCACAAGGACGAACCTGCCGACGGGGAGTGATCGAATTCGCTCCGGTCAGCTGCTGCGATCAGACGACGCGAGACTTCGACGCGCGCTGCCTGCGCTTCCGCCTCACCGATCAAACCAGCTTTGCTATCCCGGTCGACTTCGTCCAGTTGATCGCGGTAGACCGCAATATCGCTTCCTGCTTGGCGCCACGAGGTACGACTCAACGGCCACAGGACTGACAAAATCGCGGCTGCCGTCATCAGCGCGAAGACAGACCACAGGAACATCGAGCCTCACATTAGCTTGACCAGCCGCCCTTCCAGGCGGAACAGGGCATACATCACGCCCGAGTATGGCCGCAATGCGCAAGATCAACGATATGGCGTGGCGCGAAAAGCGCCATGTTTCAGGCGCGGGCGGCCTTGGGCTCCGCGCTCGCGGCCACCTCTGCAGCCTTGCCCAACAGGGCGGCATATTCGCGTCCGAATACCTTGGAGCAAAAACGCACTGCCGCGTCGACCTGTGACTGTCGGAAGGTGCGATCAACCTCTCCAGCCTGGCGGAGGCCCTCGAGCAGTGCCTGCGTGCCGTTGTCGAGATACTGCCGAAGTTCCGTCAGGGCACGTTGCGTCATTTCGTTGATCGCCAGTTCGCCAGCGAAATATCGGCAAATACCAACGAACTCAACCAGGGCCTCCACTTCGGCAACTTCATCTGGATCCAGCACCGAATTTGGCCGGATCTCCCGCGATGGTCGTGGCCGCAGCAGTCGCCGTACGCGACCGGGCATTGATTCTATTTCGGTCCGAAGCAGATCGGAAATTTGCGTTCTTTGAGCCGCAAGCGCACGACCCCAGGTACTATCGACAGGCAACGCGAGTTCAGTGCGCAGACCACGCGCAGAATCGTGAATGGTCTTGAGCAGAGATCCAACTGCGATGCCCTGCCCGCTGCGCAGGTCGTTACGCAATTCGGCAACCATCCGTTCAAGCTCGGCAAGAACGATGTTGACCGCCACGCCGTAGTTCGTTTCAGCAACGCGCGCCGCGGTATCGCTGCCAGCTGCTTTGACGCCCAGCCTGATGAGTTGCCACGGCGCCGTCATGCGATTCATCACGGTCAACAAGGCATACAGAAACAGCTCGCCATCGCGCGCCGCCGCACTGTCGATGAGCGCCTTGCACTCGTCGAGTTGGTCGCTCGACAAGTTGCCTATCTGCAAGGGCAGCCGCGCAGAAAGAGAAGCAAGCACGTCACGTCCCTTGAGCGCGCATTTCAGGGCGGCCAGTTCGTCACTGGCACGAGGGGTCCCGATCTGCTGCAATATTCGTCTACGAACCTTGCCATCCTCGGCCGCGGTACTGAAGTTCGCTTCAATCGCCGCGGCGACGCGATCTTGAAAGACACGGGTAAGACGCTCGGTCTTTGCCCGATCTCCTGCGAGCATTGCCTCGCTAACGTCGGCGGCCAAAGATTCCGCATCGTCAGGCAGCAGATCGCGCTGGACCCAACTCCAAAGCGCTTCAAGTGACGTGCGCGCGACGCGTCCGGGGTGCTTGTGATCGCCGCGATCGTCGACAAGAAACGGTTCAAGTGGCTTGAAGAGCAATTGAGCAGATTCATCGAGACGAGCGGTCCCGTCTCGCTGCTCGCGCATGATGCGCCGCAATTCCTGCAAGACCAGATCGCCGCCGGCGACGGCGTCGCCGCGCAGCACGCTGCGCTCAAGTTCGCCAACCAGCAGCGATCGCGCTCCCGGCGAGAGCTCGCGCAGAAATTTCCGCAATCGTTCGACGGTCGTTTCGGCGCCCGCCATCCTCGGTCTATCCGAATCCAAGCCCTTCGGCTTGATACGGCGGCGGCCGTTAAGACTCTGTTAAGTGTGCTGTGTGGGGAAGTTAGCCGACGGCAGTCCAGGTACCGTCCGGATTGCGGCACGCAGTGCCGCGGGCGGTCTGAGGTTGGCCATCAATGTAGACGGTGTGGGTAAAAGCGCGGCATTTCCGGTCAGCCTGCTGGTAGGCAGCACCTGGGACAATAGTGCCGTAGCGACCGGAATCCGGATTCCGCCAGGAAACCGGGGCCCCGGGCTGGCCTCGCTCGAGGGCATCCATTTGTGCCTCGTAGGCGCGTTGCTTGTCTTCGTCGTCAAGCGCCGCGCCGATTCGGTTGCCGATCAGACCACCGAGCACGCCACCGATCGCCGCGCCGGCCAGGCGGTTTCCCGCCCCGCCGCCAGCGACCGCCGCGCCAACCAGCGCACCGGTACCCGCTCCGACTACAGTGCCGGCGCCCTCCCGCGGCCCCGGTGCGGCCATCGGACCCGGCGCTGGAGAGTTTGGGCTCGCGACACAGGCGCCAAGGGCAAGACCGACGACTGCAAAGACGACGAACCTGGGCGCGTACATATCGAATCGATCCTCAAATAGCGACCTAATGTCCGAATAGCCTATCGAGATGGGCGCAATAGGGCAAAACTTCGGCGTGACCGAAATTCAGACCGCACACTATGCGGTCGGGAGAACCAGCTCCGCGCGCAAGCCGCCGAGTGGCGCGGTGCCGAGCGTAAGACTACCGCCATAAAGAGCGGCCAGTTCGACAACGATCGATAGTCCGAGACCGGAGCCCGGCTTCGTTTCGTCGAGTCGCTGGCCGCGCTTCGCCACTTGCTCGCGCTCAGATGGCGACAGACCTCGACCATCGTCGTCAACGATGATGCGAATAGCTTGTCCGTCCCCCGCCCGTTCGGTCGGCTCCCGTACCACCTCGATCGAAACGCGAGATGATGCCCACTTGCAGGCGTTGTCCACGAGATTGCCCATCATCTCTTCGAGGTCCGGACGTTCACCCTGGAACTGGGCCTTGTCGTCGGCGTGTACTTCTATAATGAGATTCTTGTCGCGATGAATTTTTTCCATCGTGCGGGCAAGCGCGGTCACGACCGGCGCCACCTCCGTGATCGACCCGACTACCGTCAATCGGGCGGCGAGTCGCGCCCGCTCCAGATGACGCGCGACTTGATCGCGCATGATATCGGCCTGCTCCAGTACCTTTTGTGCAAATGGCTCGCCCCCGCGTGCCGCCGCCTCGTTCACCATGACCGAAAGCGGTGTTTTCAGCGCGTGAGCAAGATTTCCTACGTGCGTCCGCGCACGTTCGACAATTTCTTTATTGGCTTCGATCAACGCGTTGGTTTCGCGCGCGAGCGGAGCGATTTCTTCCGGAAAAGTTCCCGCCAGGCGCTCGGCGTTTCCTGATCGAATGGCCGCAAGCCCATCCGTAATCCGCTTAAGCGGTGCCAGACCGAAACGAACCTGAAATACGGTCGTAAGCAGCAGCACGGCGGCGAGGATTGAAAATGTGATGATCAGCGCCTGGTCGAATGAGCGCGTTTCTTCGGAAATTTCCGCGGCATCGCCCGCCACCGCGACAAGATAGTGACCCTCATCGCCGAGGTCGATGTTGCGCTCAACCAGGCGGAGTCGCTGATCTTCCGGCCCTGGCACATAGCCCTCTCGCGAGCCATTCGGCCCGGCGGCGATCCCATAGTCTTGCAGATGTGGCAGGCCGCCGTCCCAAAGCGAGCGCGAGGCTCTCACCTCGGTTTTAGAAGGATCGAGCCGAGTCACCTGCCAATACCAGCCGGACAGCGGCAATTCGAACAGCGGTTCTCCGAGCGACTGCGGAAACTTTTCGCCGG
>Ga0070716_100000166_pt1 | contig 25967 bp, 21 predicted proteins | sample LARL112metaG_FD_71395 | JGI IMG/M metagenome (GOLD analysis project Ga0070716, IMG submission 71395) | Corn, switchgrass and miscanthus rhizosphere microbial communities from Kellogg Biological Station, Michigan, USA - LAR L11-2 metaG | ecosystem: Host-associated > Plants > Roots > Rhizosphere... | reverse complement strand
TGCGTCTGCTTCCACTTTCTTTTGTGTACTGACCTGTGTCATAATAGTTATAATCCCACCTTCCTTTACATATTTAATTGCATTTCTAAGCAGGTTTAGAATAACCTGCTGTATCATTGTTCTATCTGCTTCTATGAAAATATCATTTCCCCTTCCTTCTTCTGATTCAAACTTTATTTTTATATTCTTGTTATCATTACCGGTATATTCTGTCATTTGAATGCTCGTGGCATCTGCTATTGCATTTCTTATCTTTTCATTAAGGCTGAAACATTCCTTGTGAAGTGTTAATCTCATACCTTCAATTTTCGTAACATCAAGTATATCCTTTGCTAGTCTTTCAAGTCTATGCGCGTTTCTAACTATCGCATCTAAAGCCATATCCTTTTGGTTTTGAATGACATGCTGTCTACAATCACTATTGCTGTTGCTGTCCTCGCCTCTTATTGCTTCTTTTTGCACCTCTTCTTTAAACATATTTTGTAATAACTCAGAGTAGCCTAGGATAGATTGCGTAGGTGTTCTGAATTCATGCGCGGCTATGCTGATAAAATCTTTCGTCTCCTGTTCGTGTGCATTTATTTGTTCATTGGCTAGAGCAAGCTCCTTGTTAACCCTTGCTAACTCTTTATTTGCTTCTGACAGTTCTTCGTTAACTTGAGCAAACCTTATATTAGTTCGTGCAAACTTTTTGTTGGTTTCTGAAACCTGTTTGTTTACGGAAGCGAGCTCATGGTTTGAGTCAAATAACTCTGCATGTAATCTGGCTAGTTGTTCCTCCTCTGATTTCAGTGCATTATTTGAAATTAATAGAGAAATACTTGTCTGTTTTAATTCCTCTGTTTTTAGAGTCAATTCTTCTGTCCTTAATTTGAGCACGTTTAAAGCTGCGCTTTCTTGTTCACTCACACTCATAATAATTGCCTACATATACATAAGGCTTCATATTGGATTGAATATTGACACGAAAAGCAATTTACTGGCCTAAAACAGATTAAGGACAGTGGCAATGACTAGACAATTAGAGAATTATCGACAAAATGTGTAAAGCTAAGCTTCATAATAATATATTAGATGACACTTATTTGGGAAACAAGAACGCTTGGGTAGGTATCGTGCCAACAATTAGTTATCGTAGTTATACGTAAATGCTGTAAGACCAGTAGCAGTAGCAGGTGTGTATTTATACTCTAGAATATTCAATTGCTAGATCTAGATAACATAGGTAGGGTTCTAGGTCTTTGACTTTATAGTTATTGAGTGATAAAGGTACCTCTAGAAAGCACGAGAACTTTGCCCCAGAAAGATCGAGGTACCAGCAGGTAGCAAGCAAACCTTCAGGATTATATTCGCGATTGTAAAGCATAAGAAGGACTTAGCAAGTAGGAGATATTGAATTACTTGAGTCTTCATACTATGGAGGCTATCCCATCAACGCATATCCTTCATTTATTAGTATCAAGGTATTAATCTAGTAGTACGACATTTTGTGATTATAGATCTAGATCTTGGAATTTGATAATTCAAGGATTAAGCTCGATAGATGTTTGAATGAAATAATTAGAAAAATTAGCACTGTCGAGAGAGGCTATCCTACCGTATTATGGACTTGGTAATGGTTACTACATCTATCAGCCTAGGGAAGGATTCATTAGGTGTTTATTTCATCATACTTCTCATCATTTTTTCATTTGCTGGGCTACAAAATACAAAATCCTTCAAATGTTGCAACTCACTTTGAGTTACATTCTGCATTCCAGATTTCATTCCTTGCTCCATCAGGTTCATCATCATTCCCTGTGTGGAATTAGTTTCATTATCTCCAGCGGCAGTAGCATTTCTAAACATAACGGATAATGATTTCATTACATCGCCGAGGGTAATGCACGTTATTGGTGTAACAATAACACCCATTCTAGTCATATTGCTAATCATCGATTTCATCATAGCAGTTGTAGGTTTAGCTATAGCCTGCTGTGGTCCCACTATCATGTGCGAGGTAAAGCTAGCAGTAGCCAGAGCCATTGCAAAAAGCGTTATGATTCCTAAAGAAGTCATAGTAAATAGCCCATCGGAACAAAACCTAATAAACATTTTGGAGATAGATAGGTAAATAGAACTTGACTTAGCTACCATTATCGCTTTAAAATGAATTATCGATTTAGCCGAAACACACGTGGTCACTACAACACTAGTTCCGATGAGCCCTTGCAACATAAAACTCAGGATGTAGTGAGAACCCTTATGATGGGGGGAGTCCGGCAATCTATGCTGCGGCCTTCATCATGGATGTTCTATGGTAGGAATAACAAAAATTAGATCGTAAATAGTACACTCATCCACAATTATTTTGTTCCTTTATCTATTTCCTTATGACTTCAAACAAGACTATAGATATCCATATATACGCAATAACTTGGTAGTTACTCGATGAATATTCGTTTTCGTCCGAACAACAAAACAAAAAATATGATGTCGTTTTTGGTCCTGTCTTCGATCCTAGGCATAGCCATTGTCAGCACAAACGCAATACTGACTGCTCAAACAGTAAACGCACAGTTCGTGGTAAAACTCGGAGGGCCTGATACCGATCAGGTAAGTAGCCGCATAATTGGTACTCTCTTAAAACCTGGATTTACTAATAAGTATAATCTCACGGTGAATGGAAAGACCATTCCTATCGATTATAGTGTACTAGATGGTTCACTTGTGGGAATATTGTCAGATCCTGCTAGAAAGAGCCTCGATCTTGCCGTCAATCCCCAAGCAAATGGAGCAGCATTAGAAGTTAACGTGCCTAGACATGTCATAGATTCCAAAAATGCTGCAGGAAAGGATGCTCCATTCATTGTCAAGGTTGATGGTAACCGAATAAGTGGAGAACCAAGCGGTATATGTGTTGGAACTTGTCCTAACATACTTAATAGCTTTAAAGAAACTCATAATACAAATACTGACAGAGTATTGACTGTTTTAGTCGGTCCAGAAAGCAGATTTATAGAAATCATAGGTAATCACACATCAGCATAATGACGATTGTGCTTGCCATAGCGCACTATCTATTTTTTTAGATAATTACCTTCTATTCCTTCATAATATTATCTAATTGTAATTACTAAGATTCTCTTATCCATACAGTATTGATTCTCTATACTAGAAGCTATGTATGAAGGACAGCCTACTAAACCTAAATGCAAGCTGAACGTTATAAGGCATTATAAGTGGTCAGAACAAGAAGTATTACTTTGTCTTTAGGATTATTTTTGATAGTAACCAATTAAGGCAATTAGACTTTGCTTATCACGTGATCAAATATGATATTGATTCTGCAAAGAGGAATGGATATCTGCCGATAAGTCTGGGGAAAAAGACAGAAAACTCATACTTATACGATATACTGATTAATCGTAGACAGGTAAACGAATGAAGTTATATTCATATCCAATCAGACTGGATCGGGTCCGTGAATGAATCCAGTATAATTATATCGGAAAAGAGTGTTGTGTAATACAGATGTGCATCACGCCAAATTATAAACATTCTCTAAATTGGGCCATCACCTGTACAGACAGACTTCGTTCGGTGGGCATAGAAGTTGAAAGGACAAAAAGTTTTCATGTGTAGCTCGGTCATGGGCGCGTGCAAGATACTCCTACCACCTGAGAGGCTTTTTACAATACGACTCATTATTGCGCCCAGGCAGTGCACTAGCACAAATCGCAATTGGGTGCCCCATCATCTCATGTGCGGTCAGTTAATGGGCCCTTAACTATGTCAAATTTGATTCACACACTCTTGGGCCCAATGTAATTTCAAGTTTGATTTTAACTTAATTAATAGAAGTAAGTTCCAACCTCGTTCATTCTGAGAGAAATGTATGTATCTAGTTCCCTTGCCTTGGTACTTACGTTCCCTATGCTTTCATAGATGCCTATAACAATCATAAAGATCTCATATTGAAGCGGCCAGAATGTAGTGCTGCAATAATGATCCACATCTAGTGAATTTATGATGATTTACGAATAGACAACTCTTTTTGTCTTAGGTCAAATATACTTTAAATACATCGCAGCGTGAATAGGGTTCGTGCCAAGTCACAGACTTGTTAGAAAAGATAATCTAGTCCTTATTATTGCTGTTATATCTGCTCTTGTTATCACAAGCTCATCAATCAGTAACTATTATGGTTATTTTGGCATCACCAAAGTAGCATATGGTCAACCAGATCCAAACCAAACGAATTCTAATACTACGAATTCGGTAAATTTGCAAAATATCCACTTAAAAAAAGTCCATGTGGGAGATATTGATGTTGCGTACAAAATGTTTGGTAGAGGTGAACCTCTAATACTTTTTAATGGCGCTTCTGATAGTATGGATGCCTGGGATCCGTCCTTTTTAACGGGTCTTGCTTCAAATCACACAGTGATTGTGTTTGATCAACGTGGAATTGCAAATTCAACAGTTGGTTCCAAACCATACACCTATCCGCAACTAGCAAACGATACAGCTGGTTTGCTTGATGCTCTGAAAATACCAAAAGCAGATATCATGGGATATTCTTTGGGAGGACATATAGCTCAGGCATTTACAATTAGCTATCCAGAAAAGGTTAACAGGCTAATACTTGTTGCTACAACATGTGGCGGAAAAGATGGTATACCTAAACCACCTGAATTTCTTAAATTGCAAGCTGATGTTGTAAACAAATCTCTACATAATATTCCCATTACTCAGGAGGAATTGAAAGCGCTTAATGTTGCCTCGTTAGGATCAGGATGGATCAAACTACATCCTGAAACTGCTGTCATTCCAGCAAACATTACATCATTACAACAATTGAAGCCTGGTTTGTCCCCTGATATAGCGAACAAGCAGAATAACCTAGGTAGTTGGGAGAAAACCAACTGGAGTGGTGCTTGTGATAAGGAAGCGAAATTGGCAAAACCCACGTTAGTTATAACTGGAACAGATGATAATAACTACATGCCGCATGGAAATGCTTTAATTCTTGCAAGCAAAATTCCAGGAGCCTGGCTTGTACAGATTAAAAATGCTGGGCATGCAGTAATGAATCAATATCCGGCTGAGATTGGTAAGATAGTAAATACATTTCTATCGACTACTACCCCAAACAAATGAATCATCTATTGAATGAAGTATGAACTGATTTCAGGATCTGGCTGCAACATGATTTTATAAACTGAAACACTTTTTTATGCAGAAAATATCTTATACTTGTAATGACACCCCTTTACCTATGGGAATCTACCCCTTGGTCCCATACTGATATAGAGCCAATCTCTCAAAATGAAATTGATAATCCAATGTGGGTCAATTTGATACAAGTTCCAACCTAAAATTGTGTCAAATTTGATTCACACACTCTTGGGCCCCAGAAGATATAGCACTAAGAGGCTAGATGATTTGGATAACAAGTAATTATATGAATAAAGTCTTTTTTTGATGATTGGACGTTCTTTTTGCTAATGATGCTTCTTGGTAAACACTTGTTGTAGATATATTCGATCTTTTGTAGTTCAATAATTTGATCGATTGTCAAGATTTGGATCTTTGGATACTTGTGTTCCCAGATAGATGATGCAAAGGATCTGTTATTTTATGTTCCTTTATCGTTTCACTTGTCAGTTCTTATCTGTGCTTCTCTATGATTGATCCCATGATTGATGATGTGTCATTGGCCGCCTATTCTGTTCCATTAAATTAATTAGAACCTAACATAGTATATAGTTAATCAAGAAGCATCTAATGTGAGTGATAATGATGATGGTTGTCGCTAGTTCTCCTCTTATCAAAAGAAGCAGCATTCCGTGGCGGAGGAGGGCTATCATTCTCATGTCCTGAATGTGTCCTAACATGATTCCAGTAGTCTGAATTTGTGATCGCAGTTTTGCATACAGGACAATTGGCATAACCACATTTATGATGACCTATAAAGTTTGGATGAAACGTAATGTTACATTTATCACATTTATTTTGCATGTCTATTTTATCACTTTTGTCGTTGATAGTAGTATGTGCATATCGATAATTAGGATGTATCGAACGATGGCAGTTATATCAAGCTGGATAAAACGAAGCTCGAATTACTACATGAAATGAGTATAGTTATAGTTATTTCACATGCATTCTGGATATACATAGACTAATCAGATAATGCCTCATGTATATCTCAGTCATGGGCGCGCGCCAAATAGTGTGTTCTATAGATAAGGATTGAGACTTGATGATTTTTTCCAGCTCTAAACATGAGCCACTTTATTAACCAATTTCAGCAAGTTTCAAATTTCATAGCTGTCCCAGCTCTTGACTTGATTGACTTGAATTTGTTATACCGACTAGAGATAGAAATAATGAAGATATTGTAAATGTTCAGGGAGTGAAAGGTATGATGACGAAGGGGCCCGAGTTATAGATGGAGCTAGTCTCATCACAGTAGGTAGAAGCAGCTTCTACCATCAAAATTAGGGCATAGGATAGTAACGGATTCTTGAAATGCCCAGTATAATTATATCGGAAAATCCTTTCTAACATAGATGTGCAGCATCTCACATTATAAATATTTTCTTAAGACGAGACATCAGATGTATAGAGTGACCTAGTTCGGTGTTTCATACTTGTTATTCTTTTAAAGTTCTTGTTAGAAAAATCCTTCAACGCTTTTCATTTTGCCCCCTGCTCCCATGACTTTGAAAAGACATCAAGCCACTTCTGATTCATTCTCTGCATATTCTCAAATTGCTGTTCATATGATCTGCTCATTTTCTCGTAATTTCTAATGGACTGATTATAAAGATCATTTACCCTCTCGATGCTCTTAATAGATTCATTATACAAATAGTTTATCCGTTCTAGGTTTGTAATATAGTCCCTCTGTAGTTGGTTTACCTTCTCAAGGTTTTTGATAAATTCATTATACATTTCAAACCATGTCATCATTTGAGATTTATATCCATGGTTATACTTATCAATTAGGATACCTTAACCCGATACCTGGTTTTATCAAGAATGAAATGCAAGACTTAGAATATCGATTGCAGGGATTAAGTTGAGACTGAACCTCTACGCTCATGTGATGCTCCTGTGCCTATCGGACGTCGATATAAACACCTGAAGTTTCAATTACAAATCAAAGTCATTTAATTTCGGTCTGAGTTTTCTAACTCGAAATGAGGTGATTAGCTAAAAACCGATCTCACCACGATGCAAATTCCAGTAATTAAACAACTTATTTTATCAAGCTAAGGGCATCAGTTTGCAATAAAGCATCACGTATTATTAATATTGCATGAGCCAGTATTGTGTAGTCTTGAAAATCTATTATAAATAAATCTCATAATCTGCTTACATCCAGGAAAATAATTAATTATTAGAGATATTACCCTCCCTAGAGGTAGTATTGCTATCAAATCAAGAAGGGCTTCAGATCCACTTTTTGCTTGTCCGTCTGGGAAGATAAGATGAAATGACTTGTAACGTAGAGGAGCAGAAATTTTATCAAGCAGACCTTGTTGATCAGCTCTAGTTAATGAGATAAAATCTATTTTTTCATATTTGTCAAGAAAATCAACTACGTGCATAAATCTAGTACATGAACCGCAATCTGCATCGTATGCCAAAATATATCTTAAAGAGGATTTAGCCTGCATTTGACTGTCCTAACATCAGATAAAGAATATCATCGGGAATTGTATATAAAAAGCAATTGCTAGTGCCATTTCAATGAAACATCAAATAATCGATGCTTAATTTCGCCAACTTAATCATCCATTCAATCGTCTATTGCCCTATTGGTAGACCCTCGCTGCATAGATAGCAGCAATGCCTTGCCTGTCGGTATTTGCTTATTAACAGTAGGATGCTCAGGGTGATGCATGACAAGTTCTAAACCAAGGATCACAGATGTGTTAAACAAGTCGACTGATGACCATATATCCATTTCAGATGGCCATCCATCGTTTAGTATTCCCGTTATGATGCCGTCAGTTTTTAGTTCATGCCTATAACCGATGGTTGCATCTTGTCGCTCGGAATGAGTCTTTATGTAATTAATTAAACTTTTCAAATCATGCTGCCAATCACATGCCATAAACTTTTCCCCCGAATGTGTATGCAAACTCAGCGCAATGCACATTTTAGTATTTTTACCTATCGTAAATTCATAAATCACTTCGTCTATATCTTTGTGAGCTAATATTTCCGATATTCTTAGTTCACCTCTGCAAAAATAATATCCCCTTGAATGCGTCCTTCAAATCCAATGTCTTCTTTGTTGCACCACTTGACTACAGACATAACGTCGCTGTGATTCTTTGCTTTATTTATCAATTCTTTAGGTACACTACCCAATGGATGCAGAAAGTACATTTCATCATCGCTGTTTATTCTGCACAGAATATAACTGGGGGAATAGGGAATCCCGTCCTGGTTTGGATGAAATGAGGAAATATGTTCCCTAAGACACACACATCACAGATAAGTGTCTGATATATATTATGTTGTATAACCGCATAATTATTAGCCCTATCAACAGCTATTACTTCATGAGTTACACATTTCTTAGATATCCAATTATTATCCTATTGCTTAATGTGATTTGAAGCATTAGTGCATGAGGCATTCTTCGGGTAGAAAATCTGATATCCAAACATTTTAGAATCAATTAATTCATGTCTACGTGGAAATCCCCTAAACAAATCTAAAAATAAATTTTGGTGTATCCGATTAGGCAAATCATCTTTATTCACTCCTTGCGTTAGAATCTCTTTAAGCAGATCATTATTTTTCATTCCATATGTTAATGCAAAATCAACCATCATTGATCAGATCCTGTCTGCTAAATACATTTTTTCTAACGCATCTGCTATTTCAGAAAAAGATTTTGCATCACGATCATTTAGGTCGAGTATTGTTTTCAAAATGCCCCCATGAAATATTGATACCAGTTCCCTGTTTGGGATACGAACTATCCAATCCCCATCCCAACCATATTTCTCATACAGCACTGCAGCGGCAGCACAATACTTACCATCATCATAATGCTGGCCTTTACATTGCTTCACATTTGTAGACCTCAATATCGCTAAAGATCAGTATTACCTTTGTACCGAACTTTTACCTATCTGCACAAAGGTTGTCATACCTTCTGTGGCTAAACAGGCCGTGGTAAACCGCAGCTATACTAGTGATATGAGGTAAACGAGAAAAATGGCATCTTTATCAAATAGGAGTCCAGTAAACTAACTAATAATTAAATTATGGTCGCAGTCGTTCCAACTGAAGTTACACCTGTAGTAACAATACTGATAATGTTGCCGTATTTTGTAGCAACTATCTGGACTATTGTCTATGCGCCTAACAAAACTAAAAAAAATGAAAAGCAATAACAGTGAGAGCGATGGCAGTGGCAGCAAAGACGTCGTAGATAATTAGTAATGACTACAATGGCTAGAGAATATTGTTGTAAAGACTTCGAAAAAAGCGTGGAATACGATGTCTGTTACTACAAGGCTAAGGAGGATTCCTATAACGCTATAACAGAAGACGGTTGGTATATGCGTGATGCACAATTTGATAGGTCTATAGCGTCGTTGGCACCTTTCGATTCTTTCCGTGGTGTGTTAAGAGACTAAAAAGGAGTTGGTAGATTCCCCTCGTGAAATCGCCAGAACCAATTTTTACTATATAAACGAAAAATATGCGATTTTGCTTTATATACTCCGGATAGGTGCCGGCCTGCAGATCTGTGCTTATTTCGTAAATACCTGGAGATCGTTTTTGGTGGCTAAATAACGAGTGGTTTTTAGACTATAGACTATTTATTGCTAGCTAGTTATTCATCCGAACATTGATTGGTTGCTTAAGCTAAGACTCTTGTAATGTTGGCCTTGGCTATGTTATGCCAGCATTGGTCTATCTCCATGCCTATGAACTTTCTTTGCAGCCTTAGGGCCGCGATTCCTGTCGTGCCGCTTGTCACCCTACGTCCTAAATATGGAATAAAAATGAAATTAAAAGATAGAAATAATGTCTGACATATTTAATTGAGGACACTATATACTCTGCTTAGAGCCTTTTAGGAGTAACTGTATCTTTCTATCATTCGCGTGCATTATCTCCTTTGGAATTATTGGAAAATAAGATAATTATATCACACTGTGACAGCAGCCCTCGTTAATGTCGTTTGTTTCCGGGAACAATGGGAAACAAATACACCATAACAAGGTATCACAGTGTGACATATTTTTATTGTCTAAATTATATATAATACTTCGGATTAGCTTTGTAGTTACTATGTTAATATGCCTTCGACATTGACTACTTCTCCTCTATCCTAATATTCTTAAATGAAACATGAGAATCTGTATCATGATTTTGAATCCCAATATATCCTTCAGTACTCCTATTGCCCACCTATCTTGAAAGAAGTATTTTCTAGTACAGATGTGCGGCGCGCCAGATTATAAACATTTCTAAAAAGTGATATCATATGTACATACCAGCTTAGTTGAATGCACATATATACTGATTAGATGACACTGCCCACGCTTAAGTCATGGGCGCGGCGCCAGCAACCTGTCTTCTCTCGATCTCCTGCAACCTGGCGGATTATGACACAAGTTGATCTGATAGTTGAGCTATTGCATCATCCTTTACTTTGTCTTGCTGTCTTAGTGATTGATTCAATTCTTCCAATTCTTCTATCTTGGTTTGTATGTCTGCGTCCTGTCTTTGTAGTTGATGGACATTAAGGAATATTAGATAAGGCTCTATCTTACGGAATATCTCAGCTTTTTCTGAATCCTTTTTGTGCCAGTATGTAGAACCTGCATTGTCCTATAAAATATTCCGAGTAATCCGCATAAGGTAGATCAGATATGGTTGTCTTTACAAACCTTCTAAAATAATGGAGAGTAATTTGTCTCTGCTTATTACCATCTTCTCTAGAATCTTTACACATTCTATCCAAGGTTTTGCAAAAGATCTGCCTAAATTTTTGATATAATGAAAGAGGACTGGAAAAATATTGTTTGCAAATGCGGATCTATCTATTCTAGTTTCTTTCCGACTTTAAATACTGTACGTATAATGCTCCTTTACTGGACATCCGAACAAAAAATTTATAGTAACAAATTGGTTATTCAAACTTAAATTCTAGGAATTACACCATGACTTTCATAGAATGAACTTAAGCATCATAATCCTCTTTTTCAGTGGCATTCTTTTCGGATCCATTCTTTATATGTATTAACTTATACTATAAGTAATGCTAAAGAATTACAACAGAAAAAATTTCTCACGATTATACTACCACCACTATTGCTATTCCTCAGGACACAATTTAGAGAGAAGTTACTTTCAAAAGATATATGCTCCCAAAACTGTTGTTCAATCGGGATCTAAATAACCTGGACTAATGAAGACAAAATACCTACACCATTACCAGTAGAAATTGCAGTAATGGTTATGACTGCATATTCAATTCTGATATAATTGCATTAAATCCATCATATTCTTATGTCTTTCTGTTTCTGGTATGTATCAGTATTATTATATCATTTATACATGGATGAGTGGTTAAGTAGTGTTACTGATATTAATATTCAGACAAGACTATTTTATAAGTCACCACCACTTCAAAAAAATTGAAATAATCCAAATGTTCATTGTAAAATAACTTATCTAACCTTAAAGTCATTCAATCCACTTTTCTTTAGTAGTTCCAATATCCTTTCGATTATTTTGTTGTGTGCTCCATCTTTGTCGATAGACACTCGTAATAAATAGTTATCACCCAATGGAAATGATGCAAGTTTAACTTTTTCTCTTTCTGAAAAACTATATATGGTTCTACCAAATTCGGGGTCAAAATCTTTATTCATCTCATTCTTGAGAACAAACTCCATATATAATTCCAATGACTTTTCATTATTTTCCATGGATTCTAAGCCCCGTTTCATTCCTCCTGCAATGAGTTTACCCATCTTATTTATGATACCTGCGAAGCGTATGGTAGAATCAAGTGTAAAAATATGATTGCATAATTGGTCAAGTGCATCTATGTCAAGCATAATGTATTCTAAAGAAATGTTCTAAGCCTTAAGCATTTTGAATTCCTCTGATATGTTATAAATTTTACCAGACCTATTATCTACATGTATTTGAAACTGAAAGCAGGTTATTTTTTTAGGAATGAGGGATAGAAAAACGTTCCATTTTCATTTACTTACTGAATTTCAATTTTATCAAGGAAAATTACTCGGATACATTTAACTTTTTCCCTACTATTTTCCCTTCTATCTATTTTACAGCTATGAAATATAAGGACATAAGAGAATTCGTCATGAAATACAGATGGATGACAACTAATATTTATATAGCAATATTCGATGTTACTATGTTACTATAAAGAGTATTCAGGCTGTCAGTTGCTTTAGAATTGTTAGCTTATAACTGAGACTACATATTTATGGACAAGTAGACGAAGATTCGATGAATATGACGTTCCCTATCTTTCCGTAGGTTGTTGCTAATAATCGAGATTCTATATATTACCACCAGTGTCTGATATGTCATGGTGTCAGTATGTTTTTATCCTAATTCTAGTATACAATAGGTAGCAGCACCAGCATTTGTATTCGATTATCGCTATAGTCTTGAATACTTATTTTTATGTATCAGATGAGTCTGATAAGAAATTATGATAGGCATACGTTGTAACTTAAAGCAGCAGGAAAGCAAAAAAGATTATGAGACACGCTTAAGCATTTTAATTTCGTACTACAAATGTAATTAGATTTAAGGAAAGGTCAATCTAAAACTATTTTCTCCTCCATTTTTTTCTAAAACTGATCCTTGCTTATAGGCTATTATTCCTGTAATTAGATATTTGGATTTAGATTTGGTATTCTTATTTATCCCTTCCATAATTTTATTCCAAACAACTTGATTTACGTTACTTTTGTGTGCTACTTGTTTATCCTTTAATATTACTTCAGTACCGCTTACAATGGGATAAATTGTTGCTGATGATGCCAAAAAGCCCTCTAACCTTTCTCCGATACTTCCTGATACAATTCTTGTTCCATCTAGTGACACATCGTACTGAATTTCCTCTATAATCACTGTTCCTTTGCTTGGGTTATACGCAGAAAAATCTACTTGAACATCAGCTGATGTATTGCTTGTTGGTTTTATAACAATGTTTTTTATTGAGAATTTAATTGGTTGTCCCTGATCTTGTGCCACGACTTCACTCGTTGCTACTGTATATGTAGCTACCACTAATAGCAATGTCACTAACGATGTCGTAATCAAAATCAAGCAAATTTGTTTAGACATTATGAGACTTGAAATTTCGAGTACACCAAATTATGTAGAATAAATTATACTATAAAAGGAAATCTGCTTTATGGATATTTGCGTATGGATATTTGCGGACAATATCAATTTCTCATCCATAGCCTAATAATCTATCAATTTTATAATTCTAACCGAAATTAATATAATAAAGGTATTCCAGCCTTAAATTTATATTAACGAAGTAATACCTTGGCACTTCTTGTCCTATTGTAAATTTGTATAATATGATGAGGAAATTTGATAGTTCTTTGGCGTGAAGCATGGTTAAAGCCACTCTACAATCCGGATATTGGATCTGATTTCTGTAACTTTTGTAACCGGAGGTTTGATGAACTTGATTTTGTTACATCTTGCGAATTTTGTGAAATAGGAATAATTCATACTAACTGTTCAGACAAACATATTTTGAGTAGTCATAAAAACGAAATTTTAAATAAAATCGAATCACAACGAGATAGCGTCTGCATGATTATCAGTAATTATACTCCCAAAAATATGAATGGTGATCACTTTATTTGTTAGTTATACTCGGGCTATTAGTTTAGTAATATGAGGAGATCATATACTTTCTTTATTTTAGTAGTTAGAGGCAAAAAGCATGAGTGAATATGATACTAATGAATGAGGGTTTTACTTGTAAAAGATTTGTCACAGTTGATAAACGAACAGCTTTGGATAAATTCAGATTGTCGTAGTAATGACTAGAAAAATGTTAATATTTTATAGAATGCTAATATGATGGAATCCTTTTTAGCATCTTAATTATACATCGCCAACCAATAGCTGTTCTCTAGTCAACTTAACAGGCAATACTTTTCCTGCCTTCGCTTTATAATCAGGCCTACCAATTCCGATCGCAATCATTGAATTCTTATTTTCTGCATGTGGAGAGAAAAATTCAGTTACTGCCTCATCAAAAAAAGTTGATCCTGATGCTCCTATACCTTGAGCATATGCTGACAGATATATTTTTCCAGCAATCACTCCAGCTTCAAATTGTGCGGCTCTATATCCTCTATTACCCAAAACGTCAAGTATATTTTTTAAGTTGCACATCAGAAATAGAACTGCACTAGCATCGCTAAAAAGAGATTGACCTAGACAAAGATATCCAGACATCTCCCTTGAAACATGTCTTTTCAATACTTCCAAACTATTCAATTTACTATTAAAGAAATACCCCCCTCGTGGTAAGTTATCTATCCCATTAGCTATTAAATAGATGTCTATTAATGTGTCTCCTTTTCGAAGAAAATCCATAGGTGTTCCTGTAGTTACACAAGATAGTATGACAGATAATATAGAGAATGGAATAGGGACCACAGTAAACCTGCGTGTTGAACCTCTTCTTAGTATGGTTTCACCTAAACCTGCTACACTGCAATTAGACGATATGGATTCCTTAAATGATGAATGTTCACTGGAAATCTTGATAGTATTATTTGATGACTCATGTTTCATATTAGATGCCTTCCACACCGTTTCGTCTGTATTGTGGTCATAACTCTTAACCCATTCTTTTACTTCATTTTTGTTGTCTAGCTTAGAGGCTTGATGTAGTCTCCAAATTTCAAAATAATCTATTTCCCCACTTTTTGATAATGGGACAACTTTTAAGACAGGCAAATTAGGAATACGCTGTATTTCTTCCACTTTTTTAGTATTTTTGATTTCAACTTTCTCTAATGATGATCTTGTGTTAATAGCAGCCATAACTATTGTTGCTTCTTTTTGTTTCTCCAATCGAAGAAGATTATTGAGTGCATCATCTACAAACCCCATTACCAGTTCAGCAGAAAGCCTCATCGAAGTGGTTACTGCAAGAAGATTTGCAGCTATTACACCAGAATCCCAATACCAATGGCGATAAGATCTTGCTTGATATTTCCACGCGTTTCTCCAAGCAAACGATGTAAATATAATGGAAATTTGAGAATTTAAAATGTTTGAATTATTTCCAGTAGCTGCAGACAATTGAGTCAGATAATCACCACTACGAATTTCGGTAAGGTTAAATTCTGCAGGACAAAAATGGTACACTCCTGCTTTTAAATTTGGTGAGAGATCTCGACAAACGATATATAATTCTATAGGATAAAGCGCACCAGTAGCAGAAGCTGCACGCATATAGTAAGTACCATAATTATATCTCATCTCCCGGGTAATTCCGGCCGAAAAAAAAAGGATTTCTGACAAGTCTTTTAAAGTTATATTATCATTACGAAGCACATTTGAATCGCTTATAATTCCAGAATTGTGATTGTAATATCCATTGCAAATAGACTTAATGGCGTTCATGGTTGGTATAGGAAAATCTGTTGGAAGATTATATGTAAATAAATTATCAGTATACACTTTAAAAGGCATAGGGCGATTATTCCAATCTAAGCGATACCTTGAAGTCATTAGACTAATTTCGGAATGATTCGTTGCCTCATGATAATTAATAGCATACGAAATGTCTTTATTCATAGCTCACTATACATAATTCAATATATTAAGTCTGATTGATCTTTTATTCACATATTTAATTTGACTACTTATATTAAATTAATTATTACAATATGAATACACATTACAAATGACTTTACGTTATTGCATAAATATCAACTTCCTTTCTGATATTTAGTATTTACGTTAAATTTTGTTATCTTATTGTTAATTGCCTCATCCATAAAATTTTTATACATTGTAAATTCTAAAACAAAGCTCATTTATAACTTTAAAATGATAACCCATGGTTATATAATTTCATAGACCATGATGTGGAATATGATCTTAACAAAACAAACTGAAGATAGATCTATTGTGTTAAAGATGCAATAACGTAGATCAATTTGTAGAAGCGAAAAGAACAAGGACAAAATGGAAAATCTCTATATTTATCTCATTTTTTATTAATATAATTAAAAGCTGTTTGTTAATCTGAATATTATATAAATTATAGTATAATTAAGTTATAGTTTAAGAGGACAATTAGTGTGTACAATTGGTGATTTTCTAACCATAAATAAACATGCTTTTTATAGGGTTTTCTATATCTTATCTTTTTTATGTTATCATCCAATTATGCACAAAAAGATTATCAGAATAGAGAAGCAGAACGCAATAGCGGTGTTGAATGTTCTCTATGTAATAGTACCTTAACTATTTTTGACGCAGAGGCCGGAGAAATTGTTTGTAGTAACTGCGGCGTAGTTATACAAGAAAACATTGAGTCGTTAGAAAAAGAATGGCGTGCATATACAACTGAAGCATTAAGAGGTAAAGAGAGAAGTGGAATGCCTACTTCACTTGCTATTCATGACAGAGGTTTATCCACTTACATTTCTGATTCGCATACGGATGCAGCCGGTGCTATCATAAGCCCAGAACAGATGAGCAAAATACGTAGATTACAGAAATGGAATAAAATTTCTAACTTTAACAGTAGGGCCTATACAAGAAACCTAAAAAATGCATTTGCATTATTGTCAAGAATTAAAGATAAACTTTCTCTAACTGACGCAGTAACAGAAAAGGCAGCATATTATTATCGAAAAGCTCTTACTAAAAAACTGATTAAGGGAAGATCTATAGAAGCTATGATTGTTGCCTGTATTTATGCAGCTTGTAGAGAACTTAGTATATTAAGAACACTTGAAGAGATAGCTAAAGCTGCAAATACTGATAAGGTATTTGCAGGTAAATGTTATCGTCTACTTTTGAGACATCTTAAGATCCAAAATCTGCCTTTGGTAGATTGTGGTAACTATTTGTCGAGAACAGCAAATAATGCAAATGTCTCTGAGAAGTCATATAGAAAGGCTCTTGAAATGTTGAGTATGGTGAAAAAAGACCCCATATCTTTTGGAAAGGATCCTAATGCATTAGCGGTCGCTGTATTATATGCAGCATGTATCAAAGAAGGAGAAAAAGTAAGTCAAGGACGGATGGCATTAGCTGGAAACACGAGTATAGTAAGCCTAAGAAAAAGATTTGCAGATGTAATAAAGATCTTCTCTTAATTTTATGATTTATAAAAAATTAAGAAGAATATTACCTAGCAATGCCTTACTCAATGTCAAGTAAATAAACACTCTTGAGGTCGAATAGATTACATAGTGCAATAAGAATAGGAATGGTTTCAATTAATTTTGATTGAATAATCTAGATAAATAATAGTATGCGTGCCTTTATTGCATTAGATATATCCAACACATCTCTGCTTGATGGGTTGCAAAATGAGTTAATCACCGAAAATCGATGGAGTCAGCAAATAATCAGACCAGTGAGAAATGATAACTTCCATTTTACCATCATTTTCCTGGGAGAGATAGATTTAAAAAATATTGAGAATATTAGAACTCGGTTAGCAGACTTATACTTTAAACCTATTAATATAACATACGTAAATATCGGAGTATTTCCAAATTTGTATTTTCCTAGAGTTGTATGGGTAGGTGTGGATAAAACAGGCGGACAACAGCTAATTAGTCTTAGTGACAGGATAATATCAAGAATATTGGATATCGGTTTTAAACCAGACAAAGAGTTTACGCCACATTTGACACTGTTTCGAATTAGAACTAGGAGCTTGGATCTAAAAAATATGTTGTCAAAGTATGATGGACACACATTTGGATCTGACATCATTACAAAATTACAATTAAAACAAAGTATTATTAGTAAGTCTGGTCCAATTTATTCAAATGTTTTTACAGTAGATGCAAAATGAGCATAAATACTATACTAAATAAAGCATTACAATATTGTGAACCATCATTAGCAGAAGTAAAAAGGATATCTAGAATAGCTAATGAGGCAAGAGATCTTGTTAGCAATTATCGATCCTCAAAAATAATTGAAGTGACATTTGGTGGATCATTTGCAAAGGGAACGTGGTTAAAGGGAGATACGGACATAGATATTTTCGTAAAAATCGATGAATCTGTTGATACAGAAGAATTTGAAAGTTTAGGCAAACGAATAGGCATAGAATCTTTACGAAGATACCGACCATATATGCGATATTCTGATCATCCGTATGTTGAAGCTTTCATTAAAGGGGTCAGGATTAATATTGTACCTTGTTATAATGTAAAGATGGGAAATTGGAAAAGTGCTGCTGACCGATCTCCCTTCCATACAGAATATGTTAAAGACAATCTAAATAATGAAATGATAAGACATATTAGACTTTTGAAAAGAATGCTCAAATCTATCAATGTATATGGAGCAGAAATCGCGACGAATGGTTTTAGTGGATATGTCATTGAAGTGCTAATTTTAAAATATTGTTCACTTCCATCGTTATTACAAGCTATATCTGATATTAAGAAAGAAGGAAATGTATTTTCCATTAATAGGGTGGATGAAGATATAATAAAGACCTTTGCAAGTCCTCTTGTTATAATTGATCCGGTGGATTCTAGAAGAAACCTAGGATCAGCAATTTCTAACGAGAGCGTCGGGAAATTTGTACTTGCTGCCAGAAGATTTTTACAGAAACCATCTTTAGAATTTTTCATAAAAGAAAAGAGATATGCCAGACCTCACGAGGAGATTTATCCAAATTTATTGGTGATGGAATTTGGGCACAATCCGAGGAGTCCAGATATTATTTGGGGTCAATTAAAGAGAAGTCTTGATGCTCTATCCAAACAGTTAGAACTTGTCGGTTTTAAAGTAATAAAGAGCACTTGTATTACAGATGAAAAAAGATCTGCTGCATTTATATTCTTATTAGAATCCATTTTCTTATCGCCATACACTGAGAAGATGGGTCCAGAGGTTTTTAGAAAAAAAGAAACTATCAATTTTATTTCAAAGAATAGTAAAATAAGTAATCTTATATGGATCAATAAACAGATGAGAGTAACAGCGTTGATTAAAAGAAATATAATAAGCGCAAAAGATTATATAAAAATGCTGGTTTTTAAAAAAATTGAAAGCACCGGAATTAGTAGTGGATTAAAAAAAGATGTTCAACAAACACTACATGTGTATACTGCTAATGAATTTAGAATAAACGGAATAATAAGGGAAGCAATTAATGCACTTACCACTACTGAAAGACTTACAATCTAATAAAATTAGCATAACTCAGTCAGAACTAGCTACAATTATTTGTTATCCTAATTTTAACATTGAAGATTATACTATCCGTTTGAATGAAATACGCTCCCTTGGGGTTAATACCATCTTATTTGGCGGAAGAACGAAAATTGGTAGAATGAATATTGCAGGTAAAGGTTGTGTGGGTCTTGTAGTAAAGGTAGAAATAGAGGATAAAATCTATGCTTGCAAGATAAGAAGAACAGATGCTGACAGAAAAGATATGAAAAGAGAAGTATTATTACATACGATTGCAAACTCGATTGGCATTGGCCCTAGTTTATTCGCATATACCGAGAATTTTATTATTATGGAATTTATAGATGGTCTGACTATAATAGATTGGATTCGACAACAACAGAATCTTTCCACATATAAAGTTCGCGACATAGTTGTTACTGTCTTAAAGAAATGTTATGATCTCGATAAAATACATTTGGATCATGGAGAGCTAAGTCGTCTTGATCGTCATGTACTAATTTCCGAACATGATAATGTGAATATTATTGATTTTGAGAGCTCTAGTAATCTCAGAAAGATATCTAATGTAACCTCCGCAACTCAGGCATTATTACTTAATGGTATGATTGCCAGACGAATAAATGATCTACTAAACATACCAAAAAATGAAATTATTCAAATATTGAGATTGTATAAACAAAAACCAACAAAGTATAACTTTGATCGTCTTATTCAAATCGTTCGAATGGCTTAGCTGTTAGATGTAATTAAATGCAATGAATGACGCCGAAACTAAATATACTCAAATTACTAATTATTTAAAAACATGCATGACTAATTCATCTCCGTGTTTAAATAAGTTTAACAACTAAGGTTATTGATCGGATCGACACATTCTACAGTAATGACCTTTAATTCCAAAAATAAGAAAATGAATAAGATTTCATATATTTATAATATATTTTGTGTTTTTAAGTAGAGGACTTATATATAGAAGGGAAAGTATAGTAATAAGTACGTATTTACAAATACATATAATGATGTTGAATTTTATTATATCCGCTCTATTGGAGGTTCTAAATATTACTTATAAATGGATTGATAATAATCTAATTACTTATTTCATAAACTTTGGCAAGGGATTTGAATATGCTTTAATTATTCTGTCTACTATTCTATTCTTACTAATTAGTGTATCTATAGTCTTAAGAAATGCCAAAAAATTGCCGAAATCTTATGTGATCGAAGTCGTAGATTTGCACGATAAAAAGATCGCAATTGATGATATTAGATGTTCATTCTCAACCCATGACGTAGCAGAGAGTTACGTCCGTCATTACCGTGAAGTCTTTAAACATTACAAGTTTAAAGTAGTAGGAAATAGGAATAACTAGATTGTAATGACGAAAACTATAAATCAATAGCCCACTTATTACAATAAATTATCTAAAATATCACTTGCACATAAGAAATTAAGATGAGTAAGTATCACTATTCTTTCAGACAATCATTTTATACACCGCTTCTTTTTTATCTCGCTTAATCATTTGCATTATCATGGAAGCATATTGCGTTAAATGCAAATCAAAAAGGTCAATGAATGATGAGAAAAAGATCACGATGAAAAACGGCAAGCCTGCAACGCAGGGAATTTGTACTGTCTGTGGAACAAAAATGTTTAAGATAGGTAAGTGATCCCTCTCATTTTTTATTATTTATATAACTATCTATGAGATATAAATTTAGAATAATTAGATTAAATAACCTGCTTTTAAATAAAAATCAATACATAACTATATAATTCTCAATTAGCAATTTTTTTTTGTATAACACTTGACTAATTAAGATTACGCTAACTTATCGAAATAAATTGAAAAAGTGTTAGCCGTCGTCTGAGAAAGGAATAAAGCTCTTCAGGATGTTAATTGTGTATTCTTACTAATAGATAAAAATGTCGGATCGAACTACGTAGTAGATTATGAATGTGAAGATATCGGTTGCTATGGCAGAAGCGGTAATTGCATTGACCGCCTTTTGGGGCAATTGGCCTTTTCGATTTTAACTTCTATAACAGAAGACGTAATAGGCATTACAGATAATTAAAACAATTTCGTGTTTACACCACTAAGTCGTCTAAAGTTAAGCGACAGGCCTAATCTGATCTTATTCAAGGTGATTTCAGACGCGCTATAATTAACATGCACTATATTAACTCACGAATATGTTATTTCTATACTGCATTGGAGTGCGATAATCTAGATCTCTACACTCGATAGAAGAATTGTCTTCCCATGATGTATGAACATGATCAACTAATTATCTATCTGTCTTGTCAAATTAGTTATACAATAAAAAGTCGATTGGCAATATCATATTCATCGCCAACAAGAATGAGTAGTAGATATGACTACAACTTCAAAATGGTCTATCTATATCTTTCACAAGGTTCGAAGAAAATGTCCACACAGACTAGAGAGGATTGAACATCATATTGGAAATTCTAGTCCGAGATACAGAGAGCACATTTTATTTTGACGGCTTAGCGATAGATAAAGACAGCGAGTAGAAATCTGAGGAGATGAAGGATTGTACGATATTTCACTGGATAGTTATCTATCGGACCAACATTCGAAACTAGATACTAGTCGAGTGCTTTGCCTATACAGACTACCAGTATAAGATCAATGGCAACTGAACTAGTCAATTCATATAACAATAATAACAATAATACCAGGTCTGACTGCTAATGATGATACGCTATAAAATATATATTATTGTAACTGAGATATAATGTTTATCGAAGAATAGTATGTATATCGTGCAATTCCATAAATATCCAATTAATGACCTTTCTATTTACATAATAAATGTGCAGAGATCAAAATAGCAGCGAAGCATATCAATAGTACATTTTAAAATAATAATGTATATATTGTTTCAAATATTCAGACTTATTAATGAGTGTATCCAAACAAGAGTCAAATAAATTTCAGTTGTTTTTGGGCATGATTTTCTTACTAGTAAGTATAACATTGTCAATACTATTGTCACACTCTTCTTCATTTCAGATCGCCACTGCATCCCCAATATCAAATCAGTCTAATCTTCAAATTAATACTACTAATATCTCTAATACTAATTTCACTTCTAATATCAAAGATATTTTCAAAAAAGTCGAAGGATCTGTAGTTCAAGTTACCAGTAAGATACCAATATCCAATCCAAATTCTTCACAACAACCGGGAGGAGAAAACCAAACAGCGTTGGGCTCGGGTTTTGTTTATGATAGACAGGGACATATAGTTACCAATAATCACGTTGTAGGAAATTCAAAAGTAGTTGATGTGACATCTATTGATGGTAATAGATATAGTGCCAATGTAACAGGTCGAGATCCTTTTAGTGATCTGGCAGTGCTAAAGATAATTCCAGACAGTAACAGCACTCAAAAGTCATCACACTTTCTCTTTAAACCAATTGTATTAGGTAATTCATCAGAACTTGAAGTTGGTGATCAAGTGATAGCTATTGGTAATCCATATGGTCTGGATAATACTATGACAACAGGTATTGTAAGTCAGATAGGTCGTTTATTTCCAGATCCTAGTTATGGATATTCCATATCAGATATAATTCAAACAGACGCGGCTATAAATCCCGGTAATTCTGGTGGTCCTTTACTAAATATGAAGGGTCATGTCATTGGATTAAATACTGGTATTCTTTCATCTACTGGTGGATTTTCTGGAATCGGATTTGCAATTTCATCCAACACAGTAAAAAAAATAATTCCAGTCTTGATTGAAAAGGGAACTTATACTCACCCTTATCTTGGACTTACAGGTACGTCGATTACGTCTGATTTGGCTCAAAGATTCAAAAATTTACCGTCTGATCTCAAAGGAGTAGTAGTCGACAACATAATAAAGAATGGCTCTGCTGATAAATCTGGTATTAAAGGGTCTACTACAGATCAGTATGGTCAAAAACATGGTGGAGATATAATAACATCCGTCGATGGGAAAAACATTACACGATTTGATGATCTAGTATCATATCTTGAACAGAATAAATCTCCGGGTAATAATATTACATTAACTGTATATAGAGAAGGCAAACATTTACAGGTGAATATTGTGCTTGCCGGACGTCCAGCATTATCTCTAACTCCATCTATTCCGTATCCTTCACCAAATCCTTCTCCAATACCTCCTAAGCCGCCTAATCGGGCACCAACTACGCCATAATATTGACATATTGCGATACGAAAGTTATCGAAGATAACTTTGCCATTTTTTGCTTTCACATAATAATATTAATATTTCTGGAAAATTATAAATTTAGCATGTGATATTTAATGATATTTATATGACTTAATTAGCTAAATAAATTACTTAGTCTTCATACAAAATTAAACACGATATACAAAAGTCTTAATGTAATTTGTATCTTTATAGAAAAAGGATCGGGAAATGATCGTAATACTTACTCCAAGTTAATACCATCTGATGCTTTATCTAACTTACAGTTTCGTTAATAAATACAAGATAGTTACATATTTTAATAAAGACTATTGCAACGTCAGATCGTTAATGCAACAAAATTATTATTCAGAAATTTATATATCTATAATCTCGTAAATTGTTATATATTAATAGCATTATATTCTGTGATCTGAAAAGTGTCTATTAATATGCAATAATATTAAAGATAACATATAGATTTATACTATAATTTAATTATCATAGAATTTCATTATACTTACAAATCTAGTAATTTCATATTCAAACCATATCAAATGTCTAATATTAGTATTATCATATTCAAATAACATGCTGGAATTATCTTCTGCGAAAATTATTAATGTTAAATATTTACTTTGTGATAATCTACTTCATATTCATAACATATATAGTAATCAACTTCGGTTATGTTTTAGATATAGAAAACAAAATCAGTAAAAGAATTGTCGAAAAATAAAAACTAAAAAATTATATATTATATTTACTTATAGCAGCAACAAATTCAATTTGCTTAAATAATCTATAAAAGCAGATAAAAATATTCTGATCCCAAATATCTTAATGCAGTTGATGAAAAATAAGCCAACCAATTTAGAAGTCCATCTGTTTCAACTAGTAGTATTATTAATCCTTACATTATTCATTATAATAAATCAAAGTCATGAAGTAAATGCTAATAATAATGATAATAATAATAAGAAAAGGTTAGACCTAGCATGTCTTACATCTAATCCGTGTCTTGGAGGATTGTGTTTGGGGAAGCATTGCAGTACTGGTATTTCGTCTCAACATAAAAATGATAATGATGGAAATGATATTAATAAGATGCTAGATAACCAATTGCTAACAACAACCAATTTATCTTCAGTCGAAGGACAAACGACATTCAGCAATCCTATTACGACATATTATGGCGACAACAGTAATTGCGAAGCAGCGTCTATTGCATCTGTTACTGTTAGTGCGCCTACAATAAATGATGATAATAATAAAAACATACCTACCAATACTATAGATAATAACCTAGAAACAAAATGGAGCGCAACAGCCTTTGGAACGTATCTTCAACTTAATCTACATAGTATAAAGAAACTGTGTAGCATAGACGTTGCATGGGATAAAGGCGATAGACATGAGAATAACTTTATGATTTCAATTTCAAAGGATGGTAAAACATTTACTGATATTCTTAAAGGAACTAGTTCGGGTTCTAATAACGGATTTGAAAATTATGGCATTGTCCCACAAGTAGATGCTAAATATATCAAGGTTTCATTCTATGGTAGATCTGGGCAAGGCAATAATGACAGTGATAATAACAATTCTGTAAAAGTTTCAGAAGTGAGAATAAATACCGCAGCATCAATATGATATCCTAGAACCGCTACTTGATTGATTAGCTGATAAAATATGACTAATCCTTCAACTTATTCTTAATAGAACAATTCTGTCCCAGGAAGAGACAAAAGCGCCTGAATATATGCTTGAGCAAAATCGAAAGCATTCGTGATACTCTCTCAAGATACGAGTCCTAACAAAGAGGAATACATTATGATTGGAACAAATCAGAGAAGAATACTCCGTTTATTTATAAGAGGAAGATATCTGATGTACTTATTAATATAATACTATTCTAGATAAAAATAACATCTCTGTTTCTTTAGAGGTCAGAATACAGTACATCCTTATGAAATTCTGCAAGGTAGCAAAACATGGAGCTATATTATTATTCGAAGTAAAAATTAGAAGGTTTGATAGAGACCACATTATTCATTAGAGTAGACAAAAAATTATCCTCAGTCACTGCTTGTCCTGATGACCACTTAAGAACATCCAATTATCCATAACCGTGATAATACTATGAAGTTCAAGCACGGTTCATGATAAGCAGTACGTCTATATACAGATAAGTATTACATACTTATTGGATTATAGATAAATAAATGCCAATGCTTATGTTAAAATGCAAAACTTGTGGTGAAGTGTTTCCGGGGTTATACGTTC
>Ga0070716_100000164_pt1 | contig 26132 bp, 33 predicted proteins | sample LARL112metaG_FD_71395 | JGI IMG/M metagenome (GOLD analysis project Ga0070716, IMG submission 71395) | Corn, switchgrass and miscanthus rhizosphere microbial communities from Kellogg Biological Station, Michigan, USA - LAR L11-2 metaG | ecosystem: Host-associated > Plants > Roots > Rhizosphere... | reverse complement strand
TTTACCATTTGTAACAGTATGAGGTACAGAATCTTTATTTACGACTTGAACAACGCTACCTGTTTTGACACTAATTGGATTGGGATTAAAGGCTGGGTTTCCTTGTATTGAAGCACCTTGGGCTATGTTAAGGGTCGCACCAATTGGTCCACTAATCTTAGTACTGGAAACTCCACCGGTTGCAGCACCACTAGCTGGAGGTGTTCCTTCAGAAGATACTGGCTTTGTTTGTCCAGCAGTTGAAGGAGAGTTGGGTGGTTCGACAAATAACTTTGCACGCATGTTATAATGCAGCAAACCACAATATTCCCGGCACTGTATAAGATATTGCCCAGGAACATCAAATAAATTCCACATAGTATTTACTCTACCTGGAACTGCATCCATCAATACGGTAAAATCTGGTATGTTGAAACTGTGAATTACATCTTTGGATACAATTTCAAATCTATAAGGGACGCCTTGTTTTACATGTAATTCTCCAATCTCCTTTGTCCCATCAGCATGTTCAAAAGTCCAGAACCACTGTTGGCCTGTAACTTTGATTATTTGTGCGTTAGGCGGTACAGCTTCTAGTTGGTGTTCGACATTCCAGGCGTCAGCACCGACCCAAGTTAACAGCGCAATAACAGTACCTACATATACCCATTCATAAAGCGCGTGACTCAATTAATGATGAGCACCCTCTATAGATGTAGGAGGCTTGTTTTTCTTATTAGATTCTCTGAACCTCCATGCTACATATATAATGCTTCCTTGCACTAACGCTCCGACAACAAAAGCTGCTACCATCCCTCGATAAAATAGCCCCCATATCTCTACTCTTCTATCTAGGTAGCTTGTTGATGATTGTTGTGCAGATGCATGACCAAGCGTTATGCTAAGCAGCAAGGCAATCAACGGAAATATTATTAGTATTATGAGCCACACATGAGTATTTGATTTCGATATCATTATCTAATCATTCCTGTCTTGCCTCATAAAAGTCGGTAAATGATATTTAAGGCTTTCCTGGAACTTGACTAAAGATGGATGTTGTATAGTATGTTCGAGTAGAAAAGAGACATTATTATAAAACGATCGAAGCCGATTATTAGTCCACCAACTTCATTTTTCTGCCTCACAGATATTACTTGCAAAACCTGTCACTATAGCTTCTGATATCCTATCACGCAGCATGTATCACGTTGGACCGCAGTTGTCTTCTCTCCCAAGTCATAAGATAAATAATTCCAACGACTAAGCTAGCTTCCAATGTTTTATCTAAGATTCCACCAAGGTCTATATCTTCTGGGGACTTGTTTGGAGACAACGGAGGGGGTAATACAATTGAATAAAGATACAGTCCTAATAGAACGCCTGTGCCTATTAGGCCAAAGAGATTCAGGATCACGGTCTTCTTGTAGAATGTTAATGCTAAATGTAAACTGCTGATACTTGTCTGTCGACTCGTTACGGTCAGCAGTGTGTAGAGCATGCCATATGCGAACTGACAGGCACCTGCAACAAGTAAGAAAATGCTGTACTCGATTCTCAAAGAGCCGTGTTCTGCATAAACTGCCAGGTGTACAAAACCTGCTGCCATGGCGAGAAGCATAATGGTATACTTTAGTACAAATTTATTATCAGTCTTTGACAAGACAGCTGCTTTCCTTTTTTGATTGCGGTAGCTTAAACCCAAAACAATTCCGAAAACAGCGATTATGCCTACTATTCCTACAAAGACAGCTGCTACAAAGATATCTCCAAACGTATTCGTAACCGATATATTGAAAACGCCTCTTTCGCAGTCACAATCTTGATTATTACTTAAAATTTCTCTTGGAGGACTAATGCTTCCAATCTTAGGAGCAAGCTTGCTTTGGCTGTCAAATATACTCAAGACTATTTGATAGTTTCCAACCTCTTTGAACGTATGATATAGATCAAAGTCCCCAAATGTCCTCATCGTCCAGGGATAAGCTGCAATCCTTTCACCAGTCCTCTCTGAATAGAGCTCGACCATAGTTAGAATCCGACGAGTAACGTCATTCCCATTATAATCCTGTATGCTAAAACTTAGTCTGGCAGGTTGATCAGTAGGCGTGTATTCCGGATCTATAGCCTGATAAACGTAGTAGTTCCCAATGCCTAAACCACCACCGTTATAGTGTGGAAGGTGCGAAAAATGGGCAAAGGCAGTAGGAATCAATGACGCTGCGACAATAATATTCAGCGCTATTACTGATAATGATAGACTTGAAAATAATACTTCGCCAAAAGAAGTTGTAATTTTGGCCACTATGAATATATGATCTTTTAACCTAATATAATTCGTAATTGAGGAGAATCAATGACCAAACCTTCTGGTCTTTTCAGATCTAATAATATGATCAGAGCAAGATTGCCATCCAGGAAACTTCACACGATATAATCCATTAAATACCAAAGGTAATCTAGTCGTTCAAATATCGATCAATGTTCATCACATTTACCCCAAATAGCGAATACAAGTTACCTTCATTTTTTAGAATTGTGAGGGAAGCATTCCTGATATGCCATCGATATAAAGCCTCAGGCTCTAAATGAAGTAATGCAGAAATAGCTGCCTTAATCGGATCTAAGTGGGTAACCATCAAAATATTTTCGTTTGCATATTTTTCCCTGATCTCGTCTAGCAGACTCGTCACTCGTTCCTTCACGGAGGAAAAAGTTTCGACACCATAGTTGGTTAGGGTCGGATCCTCCTCTGAATAAAATTTTAAGAAGAGATTTCCGTGCTTTCTAATTATTTCTTCATAGTTCATTCCTACCAAATTTCCAAGATCGATCTCATAAAGGCGTTCATCAACATCATATGACATACCTAGGATCTTGGAAACAATTTCTGCAGTTTCTCTAGTTCGAATGACCGGGCTAGCGTATATCTTTTTGATTGGGATGTCTTGGATTAACCGAGCTGCTTCGCTAGCCTGCTGTTTACCGCATGAAGTCAGATGGGACTCTAGATGTCTCCCTACCAAAATTCTATTAACATTATTTTCAGCTTCTCCATGTCGCATAAGTATAGCCAAAGCCAAGTGTATACTCTGTTAAGTTGTACGTTTGACTATTAATATCCTATGCGCGAAACCATGATTCCTAATTAAGCTTTCATTAGTCCCTGTCATCACATACAAACAGCGTCAATTGTTGCAATCTAAACTAACGTATTGGAAAATGAACAACGGCAAACATTTAGATCTAGAATGGTGACTCGTATGCCGATATCAATTCATAAGGCTGGGTGATAGAGTATGGAAAGAGACAAATCAATGATAAAACTACTATAGTAATAAACAATTCTTCCTAACCCATAGTTATTGTTATACAGCAAAAATACGAATCTCGGCTGCGTTGGATTACTGATTCTTTCGCTCTAGATAGCCTATTTTGGCGCTGCCATCCCATTATCTTATGTTTTCCCATTGGTTGAGAATACTCCACTTTCATCAAACAAAATGATGTTTGATTTTCTAGGTTTACTAATCCGCCGTACGCCGAACAAAAAGGTCTGAGTTAATTTGATTCACTGTCACATGTTGATCTAATGTGTTTCAAGTTTAGAAGATCATCCACAGGAGATTACAGTCTTCGGATCTTGAATATGTACTGTGCCGGTGGAACTGTGATAGTTGTAAATTTGCATGCATTAAAAGCCGCCAAACGGATTTGGGTTAGATTGGCTCTCACCTTCACCCTTTTCACTATGCGCTTTTCTCTGGTGTCTTTTTAATCTCTCCTTTTCCTCAAATTTCATATCACAATATTTACATTTGAGAAGACCGTCCATCTCTTTATTGTCTCGCTTAAACAGAATCATCTAGTGTATATGAGTAATCCCTGGAACATTAAAGTTACGCACAATTTGTTGCCTGACAAGTAGCACATGTGCCTGATAATAACTGTCAATTGGAAATGGTTAGTAAATCATTCCATTACGATCATTGTCAAAGTTGATTTAACGCCATTAAGTTTTCTTAATTTCCAAGTAATAGTTTCCTTAACCCTTTCCATAGTGTTTGACTCCACCTGTGCAACGATATCATACACACCGTAGACCTGATAAACTTCCTTTACGCCTTCAATTTTCTTTAGCTCGTTCACGATCGAGTCCTCACTTCCTAACTCAGCATTCATTAGTACGAACGCTTGTGGCATAAACCTAATGATATAAAATACTCCCGTGTATAAAAACATGCGGAGAATTATTATCTCTCTATACGATAAATTACTCAACGCAAAATGGTCCTAGTTAACAGCTGTTGACGTACAAAAACTGTTCGTTTGTCCATGTGTAGTAGAAAACCATCAGCACCTCACTGCCCGAAGAAATGATTTGTCACGTCATTTTCCTAGCCAAGTAAAAATAGTCAGTTTTAGTAAGTATGGTTCCTGCATTTGTGTATTTAAACTCGGTGCTGATTTGTTTAACATGATAGATAATATATATGAAGAAGACTTTTTAGCAACAATCTTTATACTTTAATGATTTTTCCTTCCGGACAAGCGATCCGTAAGTTAGCGATGCAAGGTACTTACTCCAAATGGTATCTTGTTGTTGTTACATTTGTAGCTAAATTTGTTTTGAGCGGAGTTTAATTTTGTGGGGTCCCCCTCACGGTAATTGAACATCAACAGGAAGATTGACTACTAGGAATTCTAGCTAGTCATGTGATTGTCGAAAGATAATACGTCTCACGCCAAATATTGGAAGTTTGGTTGAACTAACGACTTCAATAGGTTCAATAGGTTTAATCTAGGCATTTATTGTTTTACGTAAACAGCTAAAGAAAAGACTTGGCAGTTGGGTATTGCCATATATTTACCACTTTTGGTAAAGCCTTGGATCAATAAGCTAAATAGTACCGCAGTACACTAAAAAAGTATGGTTAAATTTGACGGCATAAAGGGCCAGGAACTCCTGGATGTTGAAGAAAAAGGTGGCGAACTAACCCTGATCTTTAAGGATAACAGATACCTCTTTGTTAAGGTAGTCAACGGGAAATTGGCTTGTGACTCGGTTCCGGAATAAGTATAGATATCCATCGTCTTGATACTGAAACCCCAAATGTTTATACAGAAACTTTCTAGTGTCCACCTTCTACACATTGAGCGACTTTTGTTGATGTCTCGTTTATTTTGATCACAATTCAACTGATCAATAAAAAGCCGACTATGAAGTCTGTTCTAGGGAGAATTGTAATTTATCAGATCTTGCCTGTAATTTGCATGGCTTGGAAAAGAGGTGCTTTCCCCAAGACACGCTTATATCTGCAACGAGACTATGCTTTCCTGGTTTTAGATCATTAACGTCTAGTTCGATCACCCTATCGATGTCAAATAGGAGGGCCTTTGCTTCATCTACAGTTGAGGGATAAAAAGAATTATCATCTTTAACTACCATTACCCAAATCCTATGATGAATCTTGGGGCTTCTGGTCCAGAATAAAATTGCCTTTCTTACAAACTTCAAGGACGTAATCACCTTTCTGTTAGATCTGAGGTCTACGTTGGTAGTAAGTCTGAACAAGTTGTCATGTTTATTGTATGCCTTTTCCCAATTATGTTGTTCAAACACCTCTCTTATTTGACCCTCGATTCTAAATGATAGGTTCAGGATTAGTGATTCATCTGTTCTTATCCTATCGTCGGATTTACTCAGTACTATATTCATTATCGAACTGGCCTGATCAAACGGTGCCATTAATATGAGAATCAACAGGTATGATTTATATCCTCAATAAGTAGTTGTCTGTGTAATGCTTGCGGAGATTATGCAGCTGAAGGAAAATGAATTAGAGCTCAAAATTGAAGAAGAAGATATTTCCGTTATGTATATTATTCAGTACGAACTCTTAAAAGAAACAGCTGTTGAATTTGCAGGGGTAATGCTGAAGCACCCACTTATTAAGGACTATATGATGCGTGTCCTGACAAAGGGGAAAGATCCTGTCCGCGCCCTTAATGAAGCAACCACTCTTGCTTCAGAATATGTTCAGTCCTTAGGGAAGACATTCGCTGACGTTATGAATAAGAGTGATTAAAAGAGGCGATCATGTTTAGGTGAAGTTTTGTCCTAAGTGCGAGACGAGAATGAAATCTAGGAGTGATGAAGGTATTGTTTTTTGTCCTAAGTGTGGTATGAAGTTTGATATTAGATCTGACCTGGGTAGCGATGCGTTTCCTACGACTAGCAGAAAGGGAGGTCCCATGTACGCCGAGCAGGAAACAAGTTCCTTAAAGGTGATTGAAACAGATAAGGGCCCGAGTGTCTTGCCAACTACAACTATGGACTGTACGAAGTGTGGAAATAACACTGCTTACTGGTGGATGCTTCAGACAAGATCAGCAGACGAGGCAACTACTCAGTTTTATAGATGTACTAAATGTAATCATACTTGGAGAAATTATTCTTAAGGATACTCTAAGAGAATACAGATCTACTAAAATCAATAACTAACTAAGAGCCGTCAGGAAAGAGGCTTTAGCTTTGTATTGTGTTTTCATCAACTATAACAAGCTGAAAATATGATATTATTTCTGGCATACTATGTGACAAAATCAAGATTGGTCTGAAAAATATGCTATACCAGGCTGTGTCTTGGGAAGGATAAATAAAAATTGCAAATGGCGATGCTTCCGGAAGATTGTTTTGTATATCAAGATTAATAGATTCTAGGCTTGCGGAATTAGATACGTACCAATACATTAAAATCGGTTATTGATTGCCAATGTATTGACGTTCTTTGGTATTTAGGGCTAAGACAAAATCCACAGAAGAGTGGAAAGCTGTTACCTCGGCAATCTCCACGTTGGTGGATGAAGCCACGTTCGAAGCTAACGTTGAGGGCATCTCCTTTAGGGGGATGGATCCGTCACATGTAGCTCTTATCGATATTCATTGGCCAAATTCGACTTTCGAAAGTTTTGAGTGTGACTCGGCCATAAAATTTGGAGTGCGGATCGACGAGCTCTTAAAAATAATTAGGAGAGGGGATAAAAAAGACTCGGTTGAGATTAGTCTAGGTGATGACAGTACCTTATTAATAAAAATGTACAATGGCTACCTCCGGGAGTATAAAATGAGACTAATAGAGAGCTCTGCTAGCGCAACCCCCCTCCCGAAATTAAGTTTTAATACAAAAGCAGTGTTAGTAGCCGGATCATTCGACAGGATACTCTCAGACATTAATATTGTTTCAGAATATTTATCGGTTAAATCGGAATCCTCGGCTGTCCATTTTTCAGGTAAGGGGGATTCCGGAGAGGCAGAGATAGTTCTTAATCCAAAGAGCGAAGGATTAGAAGAACTGGTAGTAAAGGAACAGAGCATAGCAACCTATAGCATAGATTATCTCTCCAAGATTACAAAGGCAATAAGTACCGTCGGCGGGTCAATTGCCGCAGAATTTTCAAGTAAAATGCCTATCCGGCTAGAGTTTAGAGTTCTAAATATTGGAAGGATTCATTTCTACCTTGCCCCAAGAGTGCAAGATTAGCCTAGATTTCTGAAAACTATACCATATTGACCCTACGCGAGGTCCGCGAGGCCTGCATAAAGTCTATGCTAGTGACGGATAAGGCATATAAACCCGCTACATCATTACTCGGAAAGGCGTGAAGCGTTAAAATTCGAAATGCTTTCATTATCAGATATTTCTAAAAGATCCGCTCTTGACTAGATTCCCTGACTTTTTTCTTAGATCAAACGTGGATAACATTACCGATGCCGATATTGTTCTATTAAGCGTAGCGGATGAATCAAAATCTACTTCTAAACGTCGAGGAGCGAGTATGGGTCCGCATTCTATACGAGTTGCATCAAATGAGTCGGAATTTTTTTCAAGAGATGGAAAACTAATCCCGATAATGCCAATGCGCGGCAGCTTTACTGATAAGAAGATCTATGATTTTGGCTATCTGAATAGGAACGAACTTTATACCGCCATTTATGACATAGTCACTCAAGACAAGATCCCTGTGCTAATTGGCGGAGATCATTCTATTACTACTGTTGCGCTGAGGGCTGTAGGAGATGCCTTAGGAAAGGTCGGCCTTATTTATTTTGACGCGCATCCCGATTTTGTGTCATCGAGATTAGATTATTACGGCTCGGTCTTAAGCGACTCTGCCAAACATTTAGACTTTGAGAACAGCATTCTTATCGGAACAAGGGCTGCTGAGGACCAGGAACTAGAAAATATAAGAAAAGCTGGGCTAGAAATAATTACACCCCTGGATATAGCAGAAGCTGGGATCTCAAAAATAGCCAAGAGGATATCTTCTGTCTCGGCAAAAAAGAAATATATCTCGATCGACTTGGACTGTCTAGATCCCGCATTTGCACCTGGTGTCTCTGTTCCGAGCGCAGGCGGTTTGTCTGCCATTGAACTCATTTATCTTTTAAAACAAGCAGCTTCATCAGGTATAGTGGGAATGGATATAACCGAGCTTTGCCCCGAGTTTGACATTAATCATCTAACTTCTAATTTAGCTGCGAGATTAATTTCTGAATCTATTGCATCGATAAGGTCTAAATCATTGTTTTAGGAGAGTAGTCTGCACCATCCATGATATAACATAGTCTCACAAAACATGAACAGAATACACGGAAAATCGTGGTAGCTGCGATAGATGAATGGTAACATGTTTTATTTGAAGTCCTAACAGAGATCCGACTACACTCTTGATTGAATTGACAAATATTATTCACCTTAATCCTAATCTCATGTTGAGATCGTATTCAAATGGCTAGAAATATGGAGTATTATGAGATACATAGATACGAGAATGGCATCTTTCAGTATGTAGTCACAAGAACGAACAAGTATTCCGAACGTAAAGTGAGAGAAGATGTAAATAAAATGAATCAAATGCTAGCTGATGCAGGAAAATCAACGGGTGCGTGGTACGAATTCGTCACCGGAGCTGTTCCCGATGAGACAAAGCGTCCGTCTAATAAATAATAGGCTGTCCCTAGTTTCAATTCTGTAATAACTTCTATCAGACAAAGATACATCTATAACATGGCCCGTCAAAGATAGCACTGGCCTAGTTTATGCAGTACGGATAAAAGCTAAGATGCTCACTAACTTTCGTTGGAAGGATTGATGTCCATTCAAAATCTTAATTCGCTTCTTTCGCACAACGTTAAGGGACAGACAGAAAACTTGTTGATAGTAGATACTCGACCATTCAGCGATTATCTCAAGGGACATATCCCAAGCGCGATTAACTTAGATTTAATGCAATTTCATTGGTTAGATACATCTATCACTGGAATAAAACAATTCAATCGACAATCTAGATTCTTGCTCTCAAACCTTGGTATACAAAACAAAGAAAAGGTCATCTTCTATGATGACACGTCTGGACCTACGGCGGCACGAGGATTATGGCTTTTGCTTTATTTTTCGTATAAGGAGGTCGCAATATTAGATGGCGGGTTTAGCAAATGGAAAGAAAAAGGATTCAAAATAGAAAAGGTAACTAATCAATTCCAGTACTCTAGATTTCAAGGAAAAGTTAATCCGGATGTTCTAGCGACTTCGAAGGAGATTAATTTAGTTATAGGGTCCAAAAAAAATTCAAAGGCCTACATTATTGACTCTAGATCAGAAAAAGAGTTCGACGGCACGGTTGTGCGGGGAGGAAGGAGAGGTCATATTCCAAAGGCGCATCATATTGATTGGAGCATGAATCTGGCTAATGGGTATTTCAAGAACTATAACGAATTAGCTAGACTGTATTCGGACTTCCCAAAAGACAAACAAATAATAGCTTATTGCCAGGGAGGATATAGAGCTGCAAACACATTTCTAGCGTTAAAGTTATTGGGATATAAAAAAGTAAAAGTATATCTCGGATCTTGGGGGGAGTGGAGTAGCCTCCAGAATTTACCCCCAGAAAGATGAATCTGGATAGAATTGGTCAGCCCGCAGTGTCTAGTGATCTATTGCGCCCAAGTAAACATATAAAATATTAACTTCAGCAATTTTGGTTATAAATTCAATCTAGCTAAGCCACATATTAAATCAAATTTAGAAGAAAATCATGCAGAAGTGCACTAGTCCTGCGATGGATAATCCGACCACGAAAGTTTGAACACCCGCATATTCTCGTATATTCTAAACATAATGGGAGTTGATATGCGATCATATACCAACTCTGACCATATTTGGTACTGTAAAAAGTAAAGTATATGAATCTCGCCTGCAAGCTAGATATCTTGGTTCCTATATGGAAGCATTCTTCTTCGACTTGTGTAATAGGATATTATCATTAGATCCTGCAATCAGATTCATGGGAATAGCAGATGAACACGGCACGTTATTGGCAACCGCCGAGCGCAAGGGGCTTGTTCCTTTGTTGAATACTGAGGAAACTATACAATATGCCATAACTGCCGCGACTAGACAATATACTCGCGTCAGATGGCAGGGAATTTTGGGCAAGATTGATTACACTTCTTCTCATTATGATAAACTATTGCGTGTAACCATTCCGCTGACAGATAGATCTAGCAGATTATCATTTGTTCTAATTTTTACATTCGACGTCAACACTAGTAACTTTCACAAAATAATAATGGATAGAGTAATCCCAATCGTCCGTAGAAATACGCCGCGTCTGCTACGAGAAAAATCCAAGGCTCAGAGCAGCTAAAGCATTTAGCTTGACGTTCATACAGATTCAAAGGATAGTTCTATTCTTAATCTAACGTATATACGTCGATAAGAATAAGACATTTTCTGCTACAGTTCTTTGAAATAGATTGAATGGTGTTTCTGAAGATGTATTTGGATGAACCTTTCAAAATGACTCCTAACAATATTGAATGAATAGGTAGTTTGAATCTTATAGAATCAAAAGATTACTTGAGAGTTTCAATAAAAGCATCTATTGTCCAAAAGTTTATAGATATGTAATTATTAGGTTTGTTTATGACGCAGCAAACCCCTCCTAATTCTGGGGGCAAGGTTTCAAGGCGTGATTTTCTGAAGCTTCTTGCGGCTGCCGGTACTGTAATGACTTTTATACCCTTTGTTGACTGGGGAAAATTCTTACCAAATCCGGCTGGAAAAGTTTCTGCAAAGGCAAAAGTGGAACTACCTGACGGTTCTCAGGCCAACGTTAAATCTTTTCCAACAAATCATTCAGAAGTTGTGATCTATCCGAAAACAAAAGATCCGACCTTAAACAAAGAGGCATTCAGAACATGGCAGTTTATAAGACTACCCGTAGAATTAGGTGGCAATCAAAACACTGCATCCGCTTTTAGGGCATACAGTGCAGTGTGTCTTCACCTATGGTGTTTATGGAAATATTGGCCGGACCCTGGTAGAAAAAGGGGAGAGTGTCCTTGTCATGGAAGTATGTACGATCCACTGACTGGGAAGGCATTTGCAGGACCAGCATCACTACAATCCCCTCCTTCTAATGTTCTTGCAAGATTAGATCTCGAAGTAGACACCGATGGGAATATATGGATAAAGCCTCCTAACTGGAGTCCAGAGGGTAATGGAGTAGTGGGATTTGGTCGCTTCCTTAAAGAGTGAAAATAGTCTAGTTCGATTCTTTAGATGGGTTTACGCCGGCGTAGATCGTACTATATTCATGGGAATGAAGTTTACTTTCCCATCTAGATTTGTGAGTCCTTTAGGTTTCTTGGGTATGCTTACTTTTGTGATATTCATTATTTTGGGAATTACTGGAGCTTTCCTAATGCTGTGGTACGAACCAATTTTGGATCGAGCATGGGATAGCGTCAAAAATATAAATGATACAATTCCTTATGGATTTCACATTCGAAATATCCATTACCATGCATCAAATGCAATGGTTATGGTAGCACTTTTGCATATGTACTATCAATACTTTAGCGGAAGGTACAAGATTCGCAATGAAATCCTCTGGGTGACAGGGATCATTATAGGCGTTCTTACAATATTAGAAGCATTCACAGGCTACGATATCATTTTCAGTGAGCGCGCAGAATTGGCAATTTCTATTGCAGCCTCGTTAACAAACTCAATTCCTGTTTTGGGGCCTCAGATGAGAGAGGCATTTTTTGGCGGTGGCTTTCACGATTTTGTACTCCGTTTTTACTCATTCCATGTATTTTTCTTGCCCATATTCTTGCTAGGATTGATGGTTGTACACTTTCCTCGGTTCATGGTATTTGATGTCCCAATGGTAATGGCGATTAGTGGCGCTATAATGATAACTGGGGGCGTATTCCCAGTAGATCTAGGTACAAAGTTTGATCCCAATGTGCCGCCTGGGATCACAGTTCCAGAATGGTATTTAACCGGCCTTTATGCTTTCCTGAGAACCATGTATGACAAGTTCGTGACTGGTGTAGCGTGGCCCGGACTATTCATATTCGCCCTTTTAGTCGTGCCGTTTGTTGACAGATACAAGAAGTTCTCTTGGAAAGATAGACCACTTATTACGGCTCTTGGTATTACCAGTCTAGCTCAAATCATCGTTACAACATATTGGGGATTCTACATAGACCCAGATATCAAGAAAGCTCTTCTGGAGAGACTTGTAATTGACCCGATATTCTTCTATCTAGTTATGCTTTTGCTAATCCCGCTTTCATTTGGGTTTAGCTATATGATGATAAAATTGGCAAAAAACGCAGAAGCCAATGCGAAACTTAAACCAAAGAAGGCCAGTACCAAAACTTCAATAAATCTACCCTTGAGATGGATTTATATTCTATTCATTGCACTCTTAGCATTCCAGATTTATCTCAACATTGCAGCATACTATGCTGTTATGAGCGGAATGAAGAATTTCTCGCTATTTATAGTAGGCGTCATGATGCTTGTGTTTGCAGGTATGTTCCATTTATACAGGCACGGCAGATCGATAGCTAAAGCACCTCCAATCATGCCTAAACCTGCGATACCTCCAAAACCAATACCTTTTTCAAAAGCTGCTCCGTCTATTTCTACTACAGAACCAGCCGCCAAACAATTAGCACCTCCGCCAGCGGTGCAAAAATCACCTACCGCTCAACAACCCCAATCATCCTCTACTACCCATTCAGATAGGGCTGCACAAACAGACATGTCTAATCTTGGTAAAAATGCACAACAGATGTATTCTACATCCTCTCGAGATATTCACAATGGTTCTTCTAACAAGCCGGATGATAACAATAAAGATAAAATCTAATATGTAAAACTACTGCTCCTAAACTTTATATGTGAACAAATCTTTGCACTATACACAGAAGTTCAATGGAAAATCACGCCGCTGGTATCAGTATTATAGCTTTTATAGTGGCCGTTGGAGTAAGTATTGGTTATTATCAGTTCGTTTATCTTCCACAAGCTAATGCCAAGCCAATTTTGCCAGCCGAGGTTTTGAACCCACCTCAGACGACAAAAATTTCAATTTCACCAGGTTCCTCTCAACCATCGCAAACTAAAAACTTTGTTCCTAAGGAAGGAGATGCAACCTTAGGAGCTACCAATAAAGTTGTTTGGACTAACCATGACACTGTTCCACATTCAGTAACCTCTGACAACGGCTACAAGGATTTGATAAATGGGCAGTTCAATTCCATCTCATCAATAGGACTTGTGTTACCGCAAAAAACATATCAGTTCACGTTTACTACCGACGGAACTTATCCCTACCATTGTGAACCTCACCCGTGGATGACCGGCAAGATTGTAATAGCCAAAGGTAAATTCTAGCACAAAATTGGAGTGTGGTTCTGAATTAATTTCTACAACTTAAGTCATGATCTTTATATATGCAATACTTGATGCGATTTCCTTATGTTCCTGAATTAATGATGCACGAAATTTGATACTAGATGGCAAGCCTTTAGGAATATGACTTGTCCTCGCCACGAATTCGATCAGATTCGTGTCTCCAATATCACTCTTGAGTATAGAAAGTCTCGAATAAGGACTATTTACACGTTTTTTGTTTATTAGCTCTATGCCTACGATATCACCTGAATTTTCAATTAATGAGCTGATAATTACAGAGTCAAACCTGCCAGCATAATTGAGCAAAATGGTTCCGTGAATTTCCTCGCCAATTGTAATTTCTGGCTTAATGAGTGTGATTCTTATATCATCAGACATCCACGCGATGATCGATTAACAGTATCGACTATAAAAGCTGTTATGGCAGTCTGTAGATGAACTAGAGCAAAAGTCGCGTGGGTCCAATATGAACTATCAATAAGTGAACTCGGTAAGTTTAATGAATAACATATTAAATCGGGAACTATTACTGTCATTCTGTAGCATCGGTGTCTGAAAACAATATCCCCATGAAGACGATTCAATTCAAAGATTACATAGTCCGATATCTTGATTATATAGATCCACAGGATTACTCTGATAGTAAAGATACACTTGTAATGCTGCATGGACTTGGAGCTTCTGCGGAAAGATGGCTTAGAGTAGTGCCTGGACTCTCGAAATATTACAGACTTGTTATACCAGATATAATCGGATCAGGATATAGTGACAAGCCAACAGTTGAGTACACAATAGAGTTCTTTCTTGAATTTATTCAGGATTTCTTAGAACAGCTAGGCGTCGAAAGGATGAATTTGCTTGGGTCTTCATTCGGCGGATTTCTTGCGGCTGAATTTGCGATTCGGTTCGCCGATAGAGTAAAAAAGCTAGTTCTTGCCGCACCAGCAGGAATCATGCAATCCTCTACAAGGGTGCTTGATCAGTATATTATGTCAGCACTCTACCCAACTCATGACAATGCTCTACGGGCGTTTAAAGATATGGCATTTGATCCAAATATAGTTTCAGAGGAGACCGTTAAAGATTTTGTCAATAGAATGCGCTTGCCGAATTCTAAATATGCATTTATGTCGACATTGCTGGGGATTAGAGATTCACGAGATTTTTTATCAAGGCTTTCTAGAATCAAGTCACCTACACTCATAATCTGGGGCTTGAATGATAAAATGATTCCATTCAATTATGCACGAGAACTTGAAGTAATACCAAATTCGAAGTTAGTAATTATGGAGCGCTGCGGACACACTCCCTACGTTGAAAAGCCCGAGGAATTCAAAGATATCGTATTGAAGTTCCTTTCGTAAAGAAAAGACAGTATGTGCGTAATGTTAAATACGGTGACGAATTAACGTCTAACTAGATGGAAGATCCCAGTGACCCAGTTTCCACATTTAAGAAGGCTGTAGATAAAGGTAGTGAAGCGCAAAAGGAATTTTTGAAACAATTTTCTTCGATTCAGCACGATGCAATGCAGAACTTTTTCTCGACCCTCCAAGGTTTAGTTTATTACAACGCAATGTTCAAGACCACAGTCCAAAGTGGCGGCAGAATATCTATACCCGAGGCTGAAAGAGAAGCGTTGGATATTGACGATGGGGACTTGGTCCAGGTGATTATAATACCCATTGAGAGAAGAAGAACCAAGGATAGTTCTCGAAAATAAATCCTGCTACATATGTTAGTTGTATATATTAACTTGTATGTGCCGATACTATTGGTCGTTGTTTTGCACTTCGTTTTGTATCTAGAACTCAGCTGATTTATCATATTTTCCAAAAATGTAAGACCTGTGGCGATCAAACTTCCGTCAAGAATAACATCACAACATTTCATATGAGAAGTAACATACTACGATCGAGTTCTAAACCACTGACCAACCTTCGGAAGAACATTATTCTGAGAATAGCTGCTTGCAATTAGACCGACATGACCAGTGTGAAATCTCAAGAGTCTCTTGTCTGTACTTGAGACACAATCATTTAGGGCTGCACTACATTCCGGTGAAACTAAATGATCTTCCTCTGCGACGATATTTAGGAATGGAATAGTTATCTTTGATAAATCAATAAGGTGATCCCCTATTTTCATTTCATTCTTATAAAGCAGATTATGCTGATAGATGTCTGATATCCACTGGCGGAACGTCTCACCGGCTATATCAGGAGTGTCGTAAAGCCATTTTTCTATACGTAAAAAGTTTTGTACAAAGCTGTCATTGTCGATATTCTCGACAAGGTTTAAGTATTTGTTCACACCTTGCTTGAATGGTTTCAGTGCGGAGTAACATGAATATAGCTGTTCTTTAGGCATATTTCCAACAGTAGAAAACATCCTTTCTGCATCTAGATGTCTGGAGAAATTTGCTAGCACTGTAGTGTCGCGACTTGAATCTATTACCGGTGCGATTGTAGCAAGGTTTTTCACTTTTTCTTGATGCAATGAGCAATACATTGCAGACATAGTTGCCCCCATACAATAGCCATGGAGAGTAACCTGATCAATTATCTTCTTCGATCTTATGTACTCGATGCAATCATCTATGTAGACATTAACATAGTCGTCAAACGAAGTGTATTTGTCATATTGGGTAGGAGATTTCCAATTAATCAAGTAGACATCAAAGCCTTGACTGACCAGGCTATGGATCCAGCTTTTGTCTACCTGCAAATCAAGGATATATGATTTGTTTATTAGAGCGTATACAATTAGTATCGGAGTTCGCGCAGTCTTGCTCAACATTGGTCTATAATGAGTTAACTTATATGCTCTCGTTTCCTGTACTACTTCGTGTGGGGTTATCCCCACTTCGACATTCCCTGAGGTATGAAGTATAGTTTTGGTCTTTTCAATTTTACGTAATAATTCTTCATATTCTTTAGCTAGCGAGAAATTAGTATCATTTTCATTCAGATTTCTTTTAGCGCTCCTGGGAAAGTTTGCCATAATTGCCTCTCGGGTCACCTACTTCACGCTCCTGATCATAGATATGCTAACAACCCGACTCAAATACCTTGCCAAGTCAATATTTCGTGGTAAAGGCTGTTTGTTTAAAAACGCAGAGTATTTCTTCAATTGGAATTTCGGCCACATAAACGAATGTCCAAAAACAGCAACCAATCTATAATAACTTTTTAAGAAAAAGGTCAAAACTAGTTGCAGTCTTCCGGAGATCACTTTAGAAATATTCAAAATAGATAAATTCAATGATTTCATTTCGGCAGGAAAGAAATTCGTCGATATCACCATATAAATTCTTAATCGTTATAGATATATTTAAAACGATATTATATCCCTCTCAAACTGTTAATTAGATATTCATTCTGATTTTAGCCTCGGTCTTATATCAATATTATTAGATCAGTAGAAGGTTAACGCAACTCATTTTTTATAAATCTAGAACGTACATCACACTTGGAGCACGGCTAAACACTTTATAAAGGACTGCACCTCCTTTTCTTAGCACGCATAAGACTTTCCTAAGGTAAAGGATAAACTAATACAGAAATCGGGCTCGTAGCTCAGTATGGATAGAGCGCCTGCCTTCTAAACTCTATTGAAGAAAGCCGGAAGTCGTGGGATCGAAGCCCACCGGGCCCGCTCGTTTAGTCAGGATTTATTTGTAAATAACACTTCATGAAATTTTGTAAAAGATTTTAAGTGGCTTCCTATGCATTGACTGCACATATGATAACTGGCACTGAACTTGGAGAGCTAGTAAAAAGCGCACGTGAAGGCGCGACCAAAAGGAATTTCGATCAATCTGTAGAATTAACACTAGTATTAAAGGATATAGATGTTAAGCGAGGGTTTACTATCAATGAGGTTATTGAGCTACCCAATAAGCTTTCTAAACCTCCCACAATCTGTGTTGTAGGATCTGGCGATCTCGGCACGAGGGCAAAGAGGGCAGGCATCGATAAAGTAATAGAACCCGACGAATTAGATAGACTAGGTACGAACAAGAGAGAAGCTAGAAAAATTGTACGTGCTCACGACTTCTTTCTCGCTGACACTTCCCTAATGCCTAACATAGGTAGATCTCTTGGACAGTTTCTGGGTCCTAAGGGGAAGATGCCCACTCCGCTTTCATATGGAGCACCAATTGAAACGATATCAGCAAAAATCAGAAACTCGGTTCGCGTAAGGACAAAGAACCAGTTGAACCTAGCCGCAAAAATAGGTGATGAAAAAATGGACGACTCGAAATTGGTTGCGAATGCAGAAACCTTAGTTAACGAATTAGAAAAAAAGCTTCCACAAGGGAGCAAGAATATTCAGAATGCGGTAGTCAAATTTACTATGGGAAGTACGGCCAAACTAAGTATGTTGAAGAAGGGTAAGGGTGCGTGAGATGATTTCCGAACAAGGACTTGATCACAGAAAAACATATCCTAAGAAAAAGCGATTGATGTTTGAAGAGCTTCAAAAATTACCGAGAGAGTATAATGTCCTTGCATTGTCTACAGTGACAAAGGTCAGGGCAGCTCAATTGATGATGCTCAGAAAAAAATTTCGGGACACGATTAGAATTAGAATAATTAAGAACAAGGTTGCCCAGAGAGCATTCGAGAGAATATCAGATATCCCAAAGCTTGACGAACTCTCGAAACTTCTCGAAGGCCAATGCGCACTAATGTTTACTAATATAAACCCGTTTCGGCTGAACCTCATTTTCGATAAGAATAAGATATTTTTACCGGCAAAAGAGGGTGATATAGCATCTAGTGAGATTGTAATTAACGCCGGAAACACGGGAATCAATCCAGGCCCGGTCTTGTCGGAGTTCAAAGAAGCAAACGTACCAACTAAAATTGACCAGGGTACTATATGGGTGGTCAGAGATACACTAGTTGCCAGACCAGGCGATCGATTATCTAGTAAGCTTGCTTCGCTTATGAGTAAGCTTGGAATTAAGCCAATTGAGGCTGGAATTTCTGTTAATCTCGCAGTGGCGGATGGATTGTTACTCCACGACAATGATCTTCGAATCAATCTGCTAGACTATACAAATGCCCTTGCAAAATGTCTAAGTGAGTCATTTGCATTAGCGGCAGAGACCGGTTATGTTACTCCTGAAAATATCGAATCATTGCTCACAAGAGCGCACAAAAATTCCATAGCATTAGCCATGGAGTCTGGCTATATAACTGATAGTACTATTGGGCAGTCGTTAGCCCAATGCACGGCTAATGCTCTGGCTCTTCAAACCGAATTGACGAAAAAGGGATTTAAATTGGAGTAAATTGGCTAGCGTCTAACTATGACGTAAGATTAAAAAAAATTATCCGAAGAGCGCTGAAAGTCCTTCCAAAGCCTCTTCTTCTTTCTTCTCTTCTTTCTTCTCTTCTTTCTCTACCGGGCCTGGGGACGCAGATGGGGCAGAACCTGCGCTCACTTGCACTTGTTGTGTAGGAAGTGAGGCGTTCTTCAATGCTTCGTCAATATTTACTTCACCTATGGCCGCGACTAGCGCCTTGATTCTAATCTCATCTGGCGTTGTTCCAGTTGCCTTCACAACATTTTTTAGACTTTCTTCTGTTATATCCTGTTTTAACTTGTGCAATAACAACGCGGCATATAGATATTCCATAATTGTGGATGTTCCACTACTCCTTAATATAAAACTTTCAAGCATCAAAGCACTCTTGTACTTCTTGCAACGGCATACAAGTGTTCTTTTAAGTCTTTCTCATAAATAGAATTCATCTTTTCGAGTAGCATGGCCCTGGCTTCTAACTTCTCATCGCCAGCAGCAGACAGAACTGAAGCAAAAATGTCTGGTAGGTTCTCTTTGATCCAGCCATCAAGGACATAATAGCGTCTTTCATTTATCCAGATCGCCTTAGACAATTTCTGATTCACCTCATCGCTGAAGATTTGAGTCTCCACCCGATCGATCAGCATGAAGATACAATTATTCGGATCGGGATTTTCAAGAACTTCCTTGGGTCTCCCGATTGCTCGCCCTGCCTTTACTCGTTCCAATAATCCCACAGGTCTGATTTTGGTACCATTGACTTTCAGCCGATCGCCATCTACAGACTGAACCTTGCCAATAATAATGCTATTTACTTCGTGATCGTTCTGAACCACAAAAACGTAGTCTCCGGGCTTTATCTTTCCCCTACCAAACATCCTCACAAGATCGTCTACTTTAAGAATATAATTTTTACTACTAATAATGTAAAACAACAAAATGCCTACAATGCAAATTTTTCTGGCAGACTCGAATGTCAATAATACGATGAAATATTCAAAAAATTACATTTATTAATCAAGACTACGATTCATGTCATGACAGAAATTTGCAAAGATTTGACGAACTAGATATGAAGATATTATCAGAACTGACAGTAGATGCCAGCATATCGGTACCGCAGTTAAGCAAAAAGCTAAATGTCAACGCTTCTGTTCTTTATAGTCGGATCAAACGATTATCCAAACGCAATTTGATAGAGCGTTACACTGTTACTGTAAACGAAAGTATGCTGGGTATTAATGTCAAGGCAGTAGTAGGGATCAACAGAGATCCCAAGTTAAAAGAAAAAATTCGTTCAGAGCTTTTAAGAATTTCTGAGGTACGTTCCGTTTCAGAGGTAACGGGTAGATTCGATATGGTAGTTTCTGTGAATTCTCGTACCCTCGAAGAATTGCATAATGTCGTAATAGAGCGCATCGGAAAAATAGAGGGAATACAAAACACAGAAACGTTTGTTGAGATGCAAAGGACAGACAAAGAACCTATCTATGCTGTTCGTTCGCCATAGCCTCTAATTGCGAAAATATATGTAAAAACGTTATAACTTACCTCAACTCTACCAACGGTAGCTTCAAATATGACCAGAATTCAATGTATGTAGATTTTCGTGTCAGTCGTACAAAGAAAGGTAGTCGAAATTATTCAAACCATGAAACTGGCAAAAAAGACTAGCAAGGATGATTATATGACTCATCTAAGGCTGGTACTACTCGGAATGGGGGTAGTGGGCGCCATTGGTTTTGTAATCAAGTTGATTGCAGAGTTTATTACCTTTGGTGGCAGGAGGTAAATTACCTGGATTCTGTGCGGATAGCTATATTGTTGGCGAGGGCTAATATTCCTCCTCTCCTCGTGCTACTTTGTGACCACCCTTGAGCTAACACTCGATTCATATATTTGTCTTGAAGGCTTGTGCAAATTGATAAACTACGATGATTTCTAAATTTCGAACTGGAGGTGGACAAATTCGGGATTAAATCGCAGATTGGATCTAAATATAACCAGGAGTCTATATCTGTGGCTTATTGGCTTCCATTGATTTGAAGTAATAAACAGGAAAAATTACATATCTTTATGCACCTATATATATAGAAAATACAAATATCGATGATATATGGCAAGTCGAGATTATAGTATTGCAACTTTGGGTTCACACTGCGCGTTACAGCTTTTGAAGGGAGCTAAGGATGAGGGTCTAAGCACACTTCTTGTTTGCGAGAAAAAAAGGTTGAATCTGTATAAAAGATTCAGATTCATTGACGAGATTTTTGTAGTAGACAACTTAGGTGAGATCACTAGTAATAAGTGCCTAGATCGATTACAGGAGACAAATTCCGTCTTAATCCCTCATGGCACATTGATTGCCTATATGGATTCTGACCAAATCGAACGAATTAGTATTCCAATCTTTGGGAATAAATGGATTCTGAGATGGGAGGCTGACAGGGAACTAAAACAAAAGCTAATGGAAAGATCCAATTTATCAGTTTCAAAATCTGTAGAGTCAAAAAACGATATCCAAGGATTATGTATAGTGAAATTGCATGGAGCTGCAGGCGGCAGGGGATATTTTATAGCTTGGAACAGGGAGAGTTTTGAGCGTCACGCGACAAAGCTCAAGGAACAGAAATTGATCAACGGCGAACAGGACCTCTTTATTCAGGAGTATGTGCTTGGTGTTCCTGCTTTCTTGCATTTTTTTTATTCCCCTATAACTAACGAAGTAGAACTGATGGGGGTAGATAGGAGATACGAATCTAGTGTTGATGGATTAGGGAGAATCCCTGCGAGGGAGCAGCTGTGCGCGGATTTAGAAATGTCATATAACGTAGTAGGAAATATTCCAATCGTTCTCCGCGAATCTCTACTTTTAAGGGCGTACGAAATGGGAGAATCGTTTGTTGACACTTCTAGAAATTTAGTGCCACCTGGTATGAATGGACCGTTCTGTCTGGAGGGAGTATATGACAAAGACGGAAACTTTGTGACATTTGAGTTTTCAGCAAGAATTGTTGCTGGTACTAATCTGTATCTTAGCGGTTCGCCCTATTCAGATTTGGTTTATCCCGAACCAATGAGCATGGGAAGAAGAATAGCTCGCGAGGTAGTAATAGCGAAGGAAAAGAATATGATTGATAAAATTACTTCTTGACTGATAATAACCTAGAACTTCCAAATCAATTAGGCAAACGGGTTCATTGTCCCCTCAACTAACTTCATTTAGTGCTATCAATCTGTCAATCCCAAGGGTACCTGTCTTAGCAGAAATTAAGAGCACTGTACACATGTGGGCCAACGGCATCCGGTACATATAATCTGTGAATAAAAGTAAAAGCTATCGACTTAATCCTACGTACAAGCTATTCTATACCTATACACTTTAGTAACCTCTTTTTTGCCGGCTAATATTTTCCACATGCTTTAACGAATACTTTTCAACTAGGGTTGTAGGATTAAGTTTCAGTTCAATAGACAATTGAATAACAAAATGCAAAATATCTATAAGCTCTTGTTGGCAGTTTTCTATGGACATATTAGATCCACGTTTCCACCATTTCCAATTCGTTTCCCTTTGTAATTCTATTGCTTCATGTATTAGAGCTGATGACAACATGAATATGCGATAGCCTCGAAATAGTTCCTTCCTTTTATAGATAGAACTCATTTTATTTTCCATGTTTCGCATTTGCCTCGTCAGTTTCAGCTGCTTTCTAAAAAGTAGTTCCAATTTGTCTTCTTCCGACAGTTGGGATTTTCTGGCCATTCTATACTAATAGTAGACCGGAACGCGATTAATGAGTTACGAATTCAAGATATTCTGTAATTGTCCTACCACTTTCGATAATACAGGCGAGATCTACTGAAGCAAAACAAAGCCAGACAGTTTGTGGCTTAATTTGACTAATTCTTTAGTACTTCTCGATCGGATCAACCATAGATAGATAGATAGATAGAAATATGTTGTCGATTATTGAAGTACTGATTAGCAGTATATAGTTATTTTAGTTAATGTAACTCGAATTTATCGCTTGTAAGACTAAAATTACCTGATCAATCAATCACTGGTTGTTGAAGAGAGAGCCGGAGACAGTATTAGTGAGAAGGGCGTTTGGAGTTCTTTTCCTTGCCATTTCTGCGGCATTACTATCTGGTACTTTACTGATTGAATTTATAGGTTCAAACCATTATCCGGTAATCTTCAATACTTTCATTTGGGTTGCATGTTTTGGAATCATATTCGCTGTAATATTTACAAGATTCCGTTCTTCAATGCTGTTCGTAAGAAAAAGAATGAAACAGAGTGTAAAATGGCCTATGACCGCCAAGGTGATAAATGGTTTTTGTTGGGCGGGCCCATTCCTGGCGATAGGCCTTATTCCATCAGCTTACCAATATTTCATTTTACTTGGAATTGGAATGGGGAATCTTTCCACATTCATATTAATGAAAACCATCAACAACCTAAATAATAAGGAACAGCTCATCGTCGGTTCGATTTCGTTGATATCTATTCCACTGGCTGCTGGATTAGATACTTCTTTCTTTTCAGCAAGGAGCGATATTGCAGTCTTGCTCTCGAGGGCGTTAATTGCTGTTGCATACGGAATTGCAGGTATCTATGCTTATTTTTCTAGCATATAGAGAACTAGCGTCTCCAATACTAAAAATGTCCATTATATTATGTACAAAATCACAGAATTATCCAATGAAACGATCGATTTCAGATAGTGCGAGAAAAGTCTACCTCAAAAGGGCGGCAGTCTGCATAGTTAGCGGTGGGCTGGATTCGATATGCACAGCAGCATATGTTAGTCGAATAAAAAACTTTGATATTTATATGATTAACTTTTCCTATGGGCAACGAGCTACTAATGAATCGTCGGTAGCAAAAAAATTTGCAACTAGGCTAGGTGCGAGAGATTACCGATTCGTTGACATTAACTTCATGAAGGATCTTTATAGCAGGACGAATGCGTTAACTGATGAAACATCAGAACTACCTTCAAGCTTCCGACACAACATAGTGGTTCCGATAAGAAATGCCATATTCATTACGATCGCTACTGCTTGGGCCCTGAGTATCGGTGCAAAAATGGTGTGCTATGGAGCGCATATAGGGGATCACCATTATCCTGATTGTCGCCCTGTATTTGTCAGATCTATTTCAAAAAGTCTAACATTAGCAGATTTAGATAGTATTAAGGAAAAATCGAGAGAAAAGGTCAGAATCTGGTGTCCTGCTATCTCAGGAATTGATAAATCCGGTCTATTAAAAATGGGCTTTCAGATCCTAGGTGATACGATTTTCAAAACGTGGAGCTGTTATTCTAATGGAGTAAAACGAAGAGGAGAGACTCAAAATAGACATTGTGGTGTTTGTGAATCATGTATCAACAGAAAGAATGCATTCAAAAAGACAGGAATAGATGATATGACACCTTACGAAATATAGGGCATCTGGAAGCGTTACTCTACTAAGACCGTTTTGTTTAAAAATCGAATAATAAAGCTTTGTACCGCTGTGCCAGAGAAACTGGTTTTTGAGTGAGGGCTATGGCTACAGACGATACAATTTCAGTTGCAACTACAAAATAGAAACCAACTAAATTTCAAGACAATAGAATTATAATAGAGTCGCTAATCTTATCTACTGAGCCAATAGTGGAGCGGCTTTCAAGAATTTATACCAGATATTCATCGATGGTTGTCGTGGCTCATTCATACCAAAAGGTAAAGGAGAAGGGCATATAGACGATGTATCAGAATTATGAAGATAAAGATGCGAATCCAAAAAATCCCATTAATAAACGAAAAATCGAAAAGCTACTCAGACAACTTTTGATTGAACTAGGCGAAAACCCTGACCGGGAAGGCTTGCTTGCTACGCCTCGACGAATCGCAGATATGTACGAAGAGATCTTTGGTGGATATAAAGTGGACGCGGGATTGGATGTGAGTTTCAGTGAGGAAACTGACGCAATCATAGCAAGGGATATTCAGTTCTATAGTATGTGCGAACATCACATGCTTCCATTTTATGGCAAGATCCATATTGCCTATATTCCTGACGGCAAGGTATTTGGAATTTCCAAATTGGTTCGGCTTGTAGAAAAATATTCTAGAAGAATGCAGATCCAGGAAAGATTAACTAAAGAAATTGCCGGTGAAATAATGGAAATGGGCGTCAAGGGTGTTCTGGTTATTATTGAAGGGGAGCATTTGTGCATGAAAATGAGGGGTGTTCGTAACGATAGTGTAATCTTGACTTTGGCACATCGTGGAGTAATGGAAAACAAAGAGATTCGTGAAAATGCCCTCGTGCTTTTGTACAACACCAAAGCAAAATTGCGAAGCATATAAGGGCGATTTTGCGGCATCAATCCAAGGTGATTTAATATTGGTGCGGTAGCTATCTATAAGTTTGAATAGGATTTAATATCTGGTACGAGAAGCGCCATAAAAACCCCTTTATATCTCTACCTATACCGGTCAGCTTCTGCCCAGCGTCTGTACAAAATTTTTTTGACTATCTTTGGCGCCGACAGTCGCTATGTGAATTTCGAGAACGTGCGTATTAGATAAAGGCTACTGAACTCGACTAGAAATCTTCTTCAAATTCGTTGTCACCCTCTTCTTCTTCGACCTCATCGAAATCCTCTTCAAATTCTTCTCTTTCTTCAGCGCTCTTATAGGGCAAATCGGCCTCCCCGGGTCCTCCACACACAGGACATTTGAATTCTATGGTCTGGCCTTCTAGATCAAGAGGAAACTCTTTAGAAAAGACTTCATCACATTTGGAACAGACAAGAGTGGTCTGAATATTATCCTGGCTAAACTTGTGCGACTGAACTCTAAAGATTGTACTTGCCATTCTTCTTACCTATAGGAATTATTCTTTTTTATAAGCCTTCTCTTCCGCGTGCCCGCAATGAATCTGCACTTTAATCAGCTACGACAGTTCCGTCCCTCGTTCTTGAATAGCAAATTCAGACACTCGATCCTTGAAACTATCGTCCAAACTGGGCCTATTGACTAGCTAGTATGTACATAGGTTT
>Ga0070716_100000160_pt1 | contig 26567 bp, 16 predicted proteins | sample LARL112metaG_FD_71395 | JGI IMG/M metagenome (GOLD analysis project Ga0070716, IMG submission 71395) | Corn, switchgrass and miscanthus rhizosphere microbial communities from Kellogg Biological Station, Michigan, USA - LAR L11-2 metaG | ecosystem: Host-associated > Plants > Roots > Rhizosphere... | reverse complement strand
CGGCAACAAGATGTTGCTCGGAGTGTAGGTATTAGTACCACCAGATACTCAGCTATTGAGCGCGGTGAAGAAACGCCGAACGAGACAGACCGCATGCTAATCGAGAAGACCTTGCCGCTGCTGCCGCAGACGACCGAACGGCTGAGAACCGACGAGACAGTGCAAGTTGTAGTTGGTTGAGGTGTTCAACACACTGCTATCGAAGAACCACACACAAAGTGTGGTTTTTCTTTGCCCTGAAAGGAAAATCGGGCCACTGGAGGCCTTTCGCCGGGACTCTCCAGGAACCCGAGATATCAACGTGAAAGACGGTAACGCGAATCGCAGCGCTTGTCAAAGTCCAGTTCCGTCGCCCAAATCACCTCAGCTGGCCGCAGCGCCCACCGCAGGTACATTCCCTCAATTTAGCCTCATTGAACCAAGAAGGTATCCGGACTGATGGCTCGCTACCGCAAAATCGACACCCGGATCTGGAATGATGAAAAATTCCGGGCCTTTTCCGACGACGCCCAGTTGGCATTCTTCTTCGTCCTTACACACCCGTCAATGACTGCGCTCGGCGCCATGCGAGGCACGATTGCAGGCCTAGCAGCCGAGAAGGGATGGCAAGTTGGACGCTTCGCCGATGCCATCCAGGATACTATTCGCGAGGGTATGTTGGAGGTGAACGAAAAGGCATGCTTCATCGCGGCTAGGAACTTCCTTCGCTACAACGAGCCTGAGGGTCCCAATAGCGTCTCGAAGGCCTGGGTGCAGGCGCTCGACCTCATCCCAGAGTGTCCTGAGAAATGGATGCTAATCGCAAGATGCCGCAGCTACTTAGACACGCGATCAAAGAAGTTTCGTGATGCCATGCCGGATGGCATATGGAATGTCTTCAAAGATGCCATGTCGGATGGCAAGTCAGACGCGAGTCCTATCCCGGAGCAGGAGCCGGACCAGGAGCCGGATATAAAAACCTCTTCGTCCGAACCGCAAATCTGTTCGGACCAGATGAGTGGTCCCCCTCAAAAGAAAACAGCGACAGAACCCTCCCGAGGAGCCCGCGGGCTTGCCGCGCTATTGAAGTCGGAAATCCAGCGCAACAAGGCCGACTATCGAATCACGCGAGCGCAAGAGCGGAAGTGGTCGGCAACTGCGCAGCGAATGCTGGAGATCGACCGGCGCGACCCTGAAGAGATTGCCGATCTGATCCACTGGGTGCAGCGGGACGAGTTCTGGATGGCGAATGTACTCAGCATGGACACCCTCCGATCAAAATTCGATCAACTGCAGCTAAAGCGAAAGAACTCCGGAGGAAATGGATCCGACCGTCGTCCCCGCGATTTTCAATTCCTGGGCGCGACGCCGGATTTCCCCATTTGTCCGTTCGGCGAGTGCGACGGCAGTAGCTGGTACATCGAGAGAGGCACTCGGGCGCGCACTGAGTGCAGGTGTGCTCTGACAACGAAGGCATCGGCGACCGAGGCGAAGCCGGTGATCGACGCTGCCTCATGACGCTAACTCTGGCCTCAATTCCGAGATGATTCTGGAACGCCCCAAGCACAAGGCTTAAGCAGGCAAGAACCGGGACGTTTGTGGACGGCAGCAGCCTTCGGAAAGCAACTGTTTTAGGCCACGAAGCGAAATCACAGACTTTTTATGACAACCAGGCTACCGATAAAAGTGATGCTCGAAGGCACCAAACCGTCCAGCGCTGAATCCGCGTGGCTTACGGCCTCGGAAGCAGCTCAGTACCTTCGCGTCGAGCCTCGCACATTGCTGATGTGGGCTAGGCAAGGAAAAGTCAGAGGCTACGTCCTGTCCGGCACAAAGCGGGTGACGTGGCGCTTTCGCCCTGAAGACTTGGACGCTACAATGTCACCGCCGTCCGTTGCTCTCAGGAATGGGAGGATTCAGTGAGACAACGGCAAGGAAGTGTTGTACTCGACAAACGAATCAAGACTTGGAACTTTTTCTTCTGGGAGAACGGCAAGCGGCGCTCGAAGAAGATTGGCACTGTAAGCCAGTATCCCACGAAGGCGTCAGCGTGGCGGGCAGCGAAGCCGCTGCGCGATGCCGTCGAAAACAAGGTTCGCGTCGCCAACACGGCACCAACCGTGAGCATACTAATCGAGCAGTACCGGGCGGAAAGAATGCCCCAACGCTACAGCACGCGCCGCAGCTATGAGGCATGGTTCAGAAACCACATTATCCCCAGATGGGGAAACTGTGTCCTTGTAGAGTTACAGGCGCGCGCAGTGGAGTTGTGGCTAGATTCTTTGTCGCTGTCAGGCCGAAGCAAGTCATCCCTACGGGGCCTGCTCCGCGCTCTGTGGGACTACGCCCAGTGGCGCGGTGACGTGTCCATACAGCGCAACCCCATGGAGTTGGTAGCCATCAAGGGGGGCACACGGCGGATTCATAAGCCGCACAGTTTGACAGCGGAAGAGTTTCAGAAGCTGCTAGCCCATCTGCGAGAGCCCTTCCGGACGATTGCCCTAGTGTCCGTCTGCTTCGGGCTGCGAATCAGCGAGTGTTTGGGTTTGCGGTGGTCCGATGTTGACTGGCTCGATTTCAAGCTGCACATCAGACGCGGCATCGTCCGGCAGCGAGTCGGGGAAACCAAGACAGAGTACTCCAACCGACCGTTGAGCATTGATGCCGGAATGCTGGAGGTGCTGAAATCGTTGAAGCAGGCCAGCCAGTTCCCTACCAACGAGGGCTGGATGTTTGCCGCACCAGTGAAGCTTGGCAGGTTGCCCTGGTCGGCCGACGCGGTAAACGATGCCTACTGCAAAGCGGCCAAGGCAGCCGAGATCGCCCCAGTGAGCACTCACAGCATGCGCCACACGTATCGGTCATGGCTGGATGCCGTGGGCACTCCCATTGCCGTCCAGCAGAAGCTAATGCGGCATGCTGACATCCGGACCACAATGAACATTTACGGCGATGTGGTCACGGACGAAATGGCCGTAGCCAGCGGCAAAGTCACCCGGTTGGCGCTCAATGGCAGGTGATTCGGCAGGTACGGCGCCGTAAGTGGCTGAAAACTGGCGGAAGCGTGTGCGAGTCGAACGCACCGACGACATCAGAGATGCCGTCCGCCGGTTTTGAAGATCACCAGGTGGGTTCTGATCGGTTCTGAAAATTCTCTACTCTACTCGATTCTTTACGCACTTTCCAGGAATGGGGTTCTGACGCATTTTGACTCGTTCTGATCCGTTTGGGCCATGGATCTATCACGTTTTTATCACGGCGGAATTAAACGATGGGATTACAGAGGAGTACAGCCTTCGAACCCTTATGTTTCAAACAGGCCAACCGCATTCTTCGGCATCGCAGCTGCGCGGGCGCATAAATCGCGGTATTATGGCGCCCTCCGGTCTCGGAACGACTGATCGAACCGGGCGGCTCCATGAGGATCTGGCCGATGCCTCCGTTGCTTCTTACACTGGCTCTCCTCATCGGTGTGTCTCTCTCTTTCTCCAACGAACTCATCGCGCAAACCACAGCCTCGGGTGCACTGGCGGGTGTTGTCACCGATCAGAGTATGGCAGCCATTGCCGGCGCGGAGGTCGAAATCAGAGGCGAGGCCAAGGGCGTGATTCAATCCACCAGAACCGATCGGCAGGGACAGTACCGGTTTTTCTTTCTCGCACCGGGTGCGTACACACTGATAGTCAGGCATGCCGGTTTTCGGGAAATCCGGCGGACTGTGAATGTTCTTCTGGGGCCGGCCGTCTCAGTGAACGCCACCCTCGAGATTGCGAAAGCAACCACTGAAATAACAGTGACCGACGAAGCACCGTTGATGCACGCCGAGAACGGCGACACATCGACTACTGTGACCCAGAAGCAGATCTCTGAAATTCCGAACCCAGGCAACGATCTCACTTATATTGTGCAGACTACTCCGGGCGTCGTAATGAATACGGACGTCCCTAACTCGCCAGGGATGAATTTCTCGATTCTCGGAATGCCCAGCAGTTCCTATCTGTACTCTATCGACGGTGTCGACAATCCTCCGGTCGGGGTCCTCGGGCTTCTCCTTGGCCAAAATCAGGTGCAGGAGGTCACCGTTGTGAGCACGGGGTACTCGGCCCAATTCGGCAATGCGGCCGGCGGAAACATCAACTACATCACAAAGTCAGGGAGCAACCAATTTCACGGCAACGCGCAGTATTACTGGAACGGCCGCGTGTTCAACGCCAACGACTGGTTTAACAATGCACTAGGCTACCCACGACCGTTCGACATAGCCAACCAGTGGGCGGGTTCATTCGGAGGTCCGATCAAGAAAGACAAGCTGTTCTTTTTCTTCGATACCGAAGGTCTTCGGGTGACGATTCCGTCTGTCACACAGGTGTTGATTCCAAGTCCGCAGTTTGAGGAAGCAACGCTTGCGAATATCGATTCCCGGTTCGGCGCGGCTTCTCCGTCGCACGCTTTCTACGAGAAGATCTTCAATCTTTACAATGGTGCCCCTGGCGCAAGTTCAGCCATTCCGGGTGACTTCGTAAAGGGGAACCTGGGCTGCGCAGGCCTTCGGATCTCGCTCGGGGACGACGTGCCCTGCGTAATGCATTACCTCGCCAGCCTCAGCGTCCCTAGCCAGGACGCTTTAACTTCCGAACGCGTTGATTGGAACCTGGGCAGTAGCGACCACATCTTTTTCCGGGTGCTGCGTGACGCTGGCCACGCTACCGTACTTGCCCACCCAATTGCGCGGGTTTTCGACAGGAAAAGCACACAGACGTGGTGGCAGGGGCAAGCTATTGCGACCCACACGTTTGGTCCTTCGGCCGCAAGCCAATTCCTCTTCGCCTGGGCACATATTGATTGGACGTTTGGTGCAGAGGACCCGGCGAAAGCGATGGCAGCGCTTCCGGCGAATATCTTTTTCCCGCCACCGGAGCAGTTTACCGGGGTGGGCGATAGCAGCCAGTTTCGTGGTAGTTGGGTCCAGTACCAACTCTCCGAAGATTTCGTGAAAGTCGGACAGAACCACAAGTTCGGGTTTGGAGTAAATTTCGACCGGTCCAAGTCGAACGGATTCTCCTCGCCCGATGTTGGGTTAGTGATTCCAATCACGCTGGACGCATTTTACCAGGGTGGACGCGACCCGGACTTCCAGGATACCGACTTTACCCAACTGAACCAGTCCTTTCAGTCTGTGACGTCGTATCCAACTGCCTCGTATCACCTTGGAGTCTATGGTCAGGATGAATGGCATCTGCAGTCGGGCCTGACGCTGACGATCGCTCTCCGGGCAGAACATCAATCCAATCTGGTTTGCGAAACGCGGTGTTTTGCGCGTTTTGCAGGGCCGTTTAATACGGCGAGCCACGATCCCAATCAACCGTACCGAGAGGCGATCTTAATCAACCAGAGACGAGCCTTCCAGGATCTGGACAACATCCTTTGGTCGCCGCGATTCAGCTTTGCCTGGCAACCATTTGGTGTGAAACATGGCACGGTTCTGCGCGGTGGAATTGGCGTCTTCTACGATTCAGTCGATAGTGTTGCATCCAGTTTCAGCAACAATCCACCGCTCCTAAATGGCTTTACAGTTACGGGAGATGTTCTGTCGTTTGGTGAACAGAACAGCCTATTCGACGTTGCCAAGAACTCCAACAAGGCGTTTGTGGATGCTTTTGACGCAGGCGAAACGCTGGCCCAGATTCATCAAAACGTTCCTAACTTCTTTCCTCCTTCTCTAGTCGTTGCCGAAAAGCATACCCATGTGCCGCAGTACCAGCGATGGAGTCTGCAATTGCAGCAGGCCTTTGGAACGCACACTTCTCTCAGCATCGGTTACTTTGGCCACCATGGAATTCATGAACTCGTGCAGAACCTTAACGCAAACGCGTGGGGCTTCGGTTCCCTTCCGGCGGGACGGTGTAATGATGCAATCCCAGACTGCGCGCCCGATCCGCGATTCAGCGCCGTAACAGAATTTGATACCAAAGCGATTTCCAACTATCACGGACTGGTGGTTTCCGGCCAGCATCGCTTACGCGGCTGGGGCCAGGGATTGCTCCAAGCAAACTACACATACAGCCATGCTCTTGATGAAGTATCCAACGGCGGCACCGCTCCCTTTTCGAACTGGGCCAGGCAGCCATTTTCAGTATTTCCGCTGGACCCAAACAACTTGCGCGCATCTTACGGACCCGCCGATTACGATGTCCGCCACTCTTTTAACGCAAGCTATGTTTGGGAAGTGCCTGTTAAGGCAATCGTCGGAGGGCATGGACCAAACTTTCTGGTAAAAGGCTGGCAGGTGTCGGGCACTGTTTTCGCGCGGACGGGATTGCCATACACAGTCTTGGATATATTCCCGCCCCCTGATCTCGTCCAGAAGAACTACTTCGGAATTTTGTATGGCGTGCCGGTCAGGCCCCTCGGATCGAGTTCGGCGTGCGGGAAAGGTGCTGCGGGCCCTTTGGCTCCTCATCCATGCCTGCCCACCGAGACACTGGCGGATGGAATTACGCCCGGTCCGGATGCGCTCTTCGTCCAGCCTGGATGCGAAACCGGGTTCAGTACAGGCCGACTTGGCCCTTCCGGTGTTTGCGACGGAGATGCAGTGTCGTTTTCTCAGGACCGCAATCACTTTCGGGGACCGGGGTACTTCAATACTGATTTCGCGATCGTGAAACAGACGAAAGTTCCGCGCTGGGAGAATGCCACGTTCGGCATCGGCTTCCAGTTTTTCAACTTCTTGAACCACCCGAATTTTGGATTTCCGGTTACTGGGCTGGGCCCCCCCACAGGCCAGATCTGGTACCTGGCACAGCCGCCGACAAGCCTCCTGGGAACTGGGCCCAACTGGGCTCCGATCGATGTTGCCCCGAGAATGATTCAGTTAAAAGCGGAGTTGAAGTTCTAGCCGAGCAGACGATGAGGAAGCTAGAGCGGCGAACCCGTTTGGTTAGAAGTTCTCCATCATCCATACGTTGTTGTTCTGATCAGTGTCAATAATCGCCAGATGCCGGCCGTCTGGAGAGGGAAGGCTTTCGCAACCGCCGCCGTCGTTGCTGCCGCATTTCCGCAGCAATGTCGCTTTTCCCCTGAAATCCAGATATAGCAGCTCCCTTACGCCTGGCGCCGCCTGCCTCGTCGCAAAAAATCCCTTTTGGTCTGCCGTCCAATTCAAGCCGATCAAATGTCGTACGGATTGAGAAGGAATCTTGCGGATGAGCTGGCCGCGCAGCGAACGAATTTCGATCGGGCTTTCCGGACCTGGCACCATTGCCAGGCGAGTGCCATCGGGAGAAATGACGCAAGTCGGCACTTCCTCGAGTTCTCGATCGAAATCAAAGCGCGCCAGCTCGGTTCCCCGACCTTTTATCGGATCGAGAATTGAGACGATCATTTGCTTGTGGCCTTTGCTTTGTTCGGCCAACACACATATGTGGGAGGGTCGTAGGGCGCAGGAAACTTTCCCTTGCCGTGAGAGCTGCAGGATTGTTTCTGGCACTCCGCCGGCGAGCGGAATTCGCAGGATCGGAAAAGGGACGGTAGGGCGCTCAACACTTTCCCCGTCCGGCCAAATAGGCCCGAGATACCATTTGTCATCCGGAGTCGTGACCCCTAGGAGCAGCGCGCCTCCCGCCACCGAGGAGACGATTGGTTCTGGAGTGTTCGAGTCGAGAGATCGCTTGTACAGGCTCCAAGTGTCTCGGTTTTGAGCGACCATAACTTTACCGTCGGCAGTCCAACCACGTACAGTGTCGTCCTCCTCCAAAGTAAAGCGTCTGATGTTACGAAGCAGTTTTCCACCAGCATCAAGATCGGAGACATAGGACGTAGAGACATACGACGATGCCACGAACGCCAGTCGCCTGTCATTGTTGGTGACGCTACCGCTGAACACACAAAAGTTGGGCCAGTCCGTCAACCGCCTGGATCCTTCGATTTGCCTGCCGGTGCTCAGATCGATCCGCATTGTCCAGTAATTGCAGGTTCGCGGGTTCGTAGGCTCGGGTAAGTCATAGACCACCCGCCCATCGTGCAGCCACACAAAGTCGTTCATCTTGGACAGTTCGGCATCTCCGAGTAATGAGATCGGCGGCCCGCCTTCCACGGGTCGGCTCCAACCGCTGCGGCCCGATTCATCTCTTGAAACATAAAGGTAGTGTTTCCCATCCGGAGACCAGCCCCAACAGTCCGTGGCGGCGCCCTCCTTGGCCTCGTAAATCTTCCGGGCTTGGGCGCCACTGGGCCCCATGAGCCAGATTTCGCCTTCACCCAGCTTGCGTTTGGTTGTTGCAAACGAGATTGCGAAGCCGTCGGGAGAAACAGCGCAGCCAAGGGCATGATCGCGAAGCTTTGTGGGTGCCCCACCGATTACCGAAAACGCCCATATGCTGCTGGTAGCAGAACTCCAATCGTTCCATTCTTCAGTGGAAGGATGAATATTAACCATGAACCTCGTGCTGTCCGGAAACCATGCCGTAACTTCACCTTTGACGTTCTGATCCTTGAACTCCTCCGGTCGCGGAACCGTGCGCGTCTCGCCCGTATCGATGAGCTTGAGGCGCAGCCCTTGGGTGTCGCTGTATGCGAGATATTTACCGTCAGGAGAAATCGCGCCACTGCCGACCGGATTCTCCGTCGAGTTGACTGTGAGTTGACGTAGCTTGATCTCGGGGACTACCGAGACGTATTTCGGAGCTTTTTTCAGCATGAATAAAACAGTTCCAAAAGCGATTACGGCGGCAACACCCAAACCGACAACCCAGGCGCGCGGCAGATGCTTCAGAGCCGACTGTCGGTGTAATGTTTTCAGGTCAGCGCATATTTCGGCTGCAGTTTGGTATCGCGCCTCGCGATCCTTTTCGAGGGCTCTGCTCACAATGTTTTCGAGCTGTGCAGGAATTCGACTGTTTATATCGCGCACAGGAACCGGCGCCCTATTGAGGATGGCATCGTGCAGTACCGGCGCCGTGTCGCCCGGGAAGGCCCGCTGCCCGGTTGCCATCTCAAAGAGAACCAAGCCGAACGAGAACAAGTCTGTCCGCGCGTCCAGCTTCTCACCGCGTACTTGTTCCGGGGACATGTAGGCTGCCGTGCCAATGGTCACACCCGTACGTGTGAGTGTGAGGAGTGGATTCCAGTCTCGCGGTGACCCGGGATCGGTTGAGGCATGATGTTCGAATCCGTCAGGTTCCCCTCCGTGAAGCTTGGCTAGGCCGAAGTCCAGGATCTTCACGCGTCCGTGATTTGTAACGAAGATATTTGCCGGCTTGATGTCGCGATGGATGATGCCCTTCTGGTGAGCGGCTTCCAATCCGTCTGCAATCTGGATCGAAATGTCGATCAGCGTCTTCATGTCAAAGGGGTGCGCCTCACTTCCGACTGTTGCGGCGGCGTCAGAGATGACTTCTCGAAGCGTACGGCCTTCCAGGAGTTCCATCACGATGACCGGCTGTTGTTCATATTCCTCCACTGCATAGATCGTGCAGATATTTTGGTGGTTCAGCGCCGAAGCGGCGCGCGCCTCCCGCTCAAAGCGTTGCATGGCGGCGGCATCGCCGGCCAATTCTTGCGGCAAGAACTTCAGGGCGACCCGGCGACCCAACTTAAGATCTTCCGCTGCATACACCACACCCATGCCACCGCCGCCTAGGACTTGAAGTACGCGATAGTGCGAGACCTTGCTCCCGATTAGCGTTGCTGTCTCTTGCGGGAGTTCTACCGCGCACGCGATCACCGGGTCGCCATGCGTCGGTTGCGACCAATCCACCGGAACACGCAGTCGATAGCCGCGCCGCCCAACCGTCTCGACATATTGCGGGTTCTCTACGGAGTCCCCTAGTGCGAGACGTAGTTTCTTGATCGCCGCATTGATACTCTGATCGAATGCGACGACGGTATCATTTGGCCACAGGGTACGCCTCAGCTCCTCCCGGGTCACGACCTCGCCGGGATTCTCCAAAAGCATCTTGAGCACCTGGAAGGGTTGCTCCTGAAGGCGGACGACCTTGCCATCACGGTGTAGTTCGCCGGCCTTGAGATCAAGCTCGAATGGGCCGAAGCAGGCAACGCGGCGCGAGGCTGGAACTTGCATAGAAAGCGGCACCCCAGGTCGGCAGAGTTTACCACCCATTCCCAGGTTTTCCACCGTGCGGTCAGCGCGTATCTGTCCCAGCCTAACTCTCCCAGCCTAACTCTGCGGCAACGTCCAAGAACCCCCTCGACCTTGACCTAACTTCAAGTTGCACAATTCCTTAGCTGAATCATCGGAAAATCCCTGCCGAATCATCGCTGGAACATTGACCCCGCGACCGAGTTTCGCCACAGTCACTCCGCAAAGGAGGCAACATGAAACGCAAACAATCAGTCTGCATTACCGTCATGCTCGTGGCCGCGCTCGCTATCCCAGTCTTGCTGGCCGCCCAGACGTCACCGCGCTACAGGCTCGTCGATCTCGGAACCTTCGGCGGACCGGCGAGCTATTTCCCAAACGGGTTGGACGGAATTCTAAACAACCATGGAACCGGGGTTGGCACCTCCAATACGACCGAGCAGGATCCTTCCTGTTTCTGGGCGCCCAACTGTTTCGCGACGCATGCATTTCAAACACAAAACGGCATCGTCACCGATCTGGGGGTGCTTCCCGGAGGCGGCTCCAGCGCAACCTCATGGATCAGTGCAAACGGGCTGATTGCTGGATTCTCACAAAATGGACAGGTCGACCCACTGGTTCCCGGCTTTCCCGAGATTCGCGGTCTGCTTTGGCAGGGTGGCGAGATGATCGATCTCGGAACCTTGCCGGAAGGCGGATATGAAAGCCTCGCAAACGCGGTCAACAATCGCGGGCAGGTCGTCGGACTTGCCGTCAACACAATTCCAGATCCTTGTTCTTTCTTCGTCGCAACGCAGATGCGGGCCTTCCTATGGCAAAACGGGGCCATGCAGGACTTGGGCACTTTGGGCGGACCCGATGCCATCGCAAGGCTAATCAATGACGCAGGCCAAATCGTCGGAATCTCCTACACAGACTCGATCAACCCTGCCACTGGATGTCCAACGGTACATCCGTTCTTCTCGAAGAACGGAGCGATGGTCGATATCGGAACTTTGGGAGGTACATTCGCCGATGTAAGCTCCCTAAATCACCGGGGCCAAGTCGTGGGCTTCTCAAACCTCACAGGCGACCAAAGCTCTCACCCATTCCTCTGGAGCGAAGGAAAACTCACCGACTTAGGCACTCTCGGTGGCGATACTGGACTAACCAACTGGATCAATGATCGCGGGGATATCGTCGGCAAGGCCGATCTTCCCGGCGCCGCACCTCAGCTTCATGACGCTGTCCTTTGGAAGAATGGAGAAGTCGTTGATCTCGGTGTGCTTCCCGGAGACTCGTGCAGCAATGCATACTTCGTCAATTCTCACGGACAGGTGGTTGGCGCTTCGGAAAATCAATATTTCTGCTCCATTCTTGTCGGTCAACACGCGTTCCTCTGGCAACACGGCGGACCGATGATGGACTTGAATACGCTCATTCCGCCGGGCGCGAGCCTGGATTTGACTTACGCAGTGGCGATCAACAACCGAGGCGAGATCGCCGGCTTTGGCGTGCCGCCGGGTTGCGCTCCCGAAGATTATGAAACATGCGGTCACGCTTACGTATTGATCCCATGCGGAGTGGGTGAAAAATGTACGAATGTTACGTTGGACGCAGCCAACGCCGCACCCGTCATGTCGGCCTTTTTCAGCAAGAGACCGGCTGTTTCCACGAGCGGAACCACAAGTCTTCTGGAGCGATGGAACCGACTGCGTCAGAGTCCTATTTCTCCCGAGCGCAAGGTCCCGTCCAACAAGTGAGCAGCGTTGAAAAAGGGCGTTCTCGATCCATTGCGCCCGCCGAGAACGCCCTTGAACCGGTAACAGCTTGGGGATACCACTCAGCAGCCGAACGTAACAGACTTTTTATTGCAAGCCGTGCGCCTGCTCAATTCGCATCACGGGCGACTCCGGTCGAGCCCGTTCAGGAAGTGATAGCGGGCCGTACCGCCTCGTTCGACATCCCAATGTATTTTGGGTGACCATGTACTTATTTTTCGGCGCCGACCGCGAGTCGGGTTTGCGCCGCGAAATGGTCGCGCCATGCTCTTAGCGCCGCCGCTCCACTGGAGACTCGCGAGCCTTGATGCGTAAACGGTGAAGAGCCAGGATTCGCGGCCGTGGTGACGACATTCACGCAGTCACCGCGGCCTTCATCGCAGGGGACCAGGAGCACCAGATGGCCAAGATCCTCATCGTCTACGGGTGTAACGCCCAGGGGATCAGACTTGGCAAGAATTTCTCCGCGATCATTAATATTGACTGCATTTGTGAGTTGCAGACCGGAACCTGGTGGGATGAGCGTGTTTAAGTCGAGCATCGGACCGCCCTCTTGCCAGACAAACGCGTGCAGAAAAGAGTGGCAATCCCCTGAGCCACCCACAACCTGACCGCGCTCATTCAACCCGTATGCCCGACTGCAAGCATCCCCGTCCACAGTTCCCAGGTCCTTGATCTTTCCGTTTTCCCAGATAACCGCATCGTGATGATTCACTGAGGGCTGAGGTCGCGGAAAATCTGCTGAGCCCGCGATCTGCCCTGACTCATTGATCCATTGGGCTTCGGAATTGGGTCCTCCCAAAGTTCCAAGATCCCGCATTTGTCCGTGTTTCCACAAGAACGCGTGGCAGCCGGTCAGTCGTCCGTCAGTGCAAGCGATCGGAGTTTCGGCGAGGCTCGATTGGCCAATTACCTGATGCCGGCTGTTGGTGCACTGCGCAAACCCAAACGTACCACCGAGTGTCCCCAAATCGGTCATCTTCCCGTGATCCCAGAGGAACGGATCGAAGGTGGGAACGCCGGTGTCTGGGTTTGGCGTTGTGCTCGTTGTCGAGTTTCCCCAGACCATTCCTTCCGGCGGATGGCTGCAGCTCGAGCCAGGAAACGTATCGTCGCCGCCCAAGGTTCCAATATCGAGCTTCTGCCCGTTTTGCCAGATGAAGGTGTGAGTGGGGAAGCCGACGAACCCCATAGGATCTGGCTCGGTATTGATCGTGGAAAATCCGATGACCTGGCCCGCATCATTCACAAAGATGCCAAGGCTTTCCGTCCCAGAGTCAAGTGTGCCTAGGTCGATGATCTGTCCGTTCTTCCAGAGCACACCCCGAAATTCGGGAAAACCGAGAATGGGATCGATGGTGGAGCTCTGTGATTGACCGGTCGCCCAGCCACGGGAATTGATGGATCCAGCGGCGCTGTTGTTGTTCTCGGGAAGCGCTCCCAGATCCTTTATTACTCCGTGTTTCCACAGCGTAGCATGTGCCTGAAAACAGTCCGGGTCATAGCAGCCAAATGACGCGTTGGGATCGGGAACCGCCAGGTCCGCACGCGATGCTACGGTGCCAGAGTCGTTCAGCATACGAAAGCCGCCACCGTTAAGGCCTCCATAGCTGATCGGTCCGCCGAGGGTCCCTAGGTCGACCACTTTGTATCGAATCTCGCTTGCGCTTACCGCCTGTGCGAGACTCTGCGTACTCAGCAAAATCGGCACGAGAGCAGTTGCCGCGATGACCGCAGCCAATCCGTTCGGATACTTTAACTTCCTTTTCATGTGAATCCTCCAGTAGGCTCCTCACTTCATGAAGCAAATCACGTTGCCGCAAAATGGATGTCTATTCGCTACCTCAGCGCATCGCACAACGGCTGGCTGTACGTAGTGGCACCCACCGTTTCTGAAATCTTTCATTTTGCCGTCTTGAAGTTGCGCCATGGTTCACCACGGGCCGAGTTTGTGCGGCAGGCCGAATATGTTCAATGTGTTCGGAGTGACCTGTGGGTGATTTCTATGTGAAGGCGCGGTTTTTCGGTGAGTCTGGCACCGTGTCACCAAGTCGACGCCAACTGCAAACTATTGTGAAGATTAAGCTTAAATCCTCACAACGATTTTTCTTGGGCGGTGCCGATGGTACTGTGGGGCGTACACCGCCATGCTAGACTCTTGCTCATTTGAACGGCGCCGCGGGTTTTCCCCTCCACAAGCGGCGCACCGGCGAATCAAATGAAGGAAGCGACGCAACTTTCGCCGCTCATCCGCTTCGAAGTTTTTGAGGTGAACCTACGCACAGGCGAGTTGTGCAAGAGCGGAAATAGAATTCGGCTCCCGGAGCAGTCCTTTCAGATTTTGGCCTTGCTGTTGGGACGTCCCGGCCAACTCCTCACGCGAGAAGAGATCCGCCAGAAGCTCTGGCCGAACGACACGATCGTTGAATTTGAAAACAGCATCAACGCCGCTGTGAAGAAGCTGCGGATCGCGCTGGAAGACTCAGCAGACAAACCTCGTTATGTCGAAACCCTGGCGCGTCGTGGGTATCGCTGGCTGGTGCCGGTCGAGCGAGTAGAGAAGGACCGAACCAGCAATGACAGATCAGCCGCCGCACAGGCTGAACTCGCTCCCTCCAACCTGACTGGCAAAAAGGTATCTCACTATCGCGTTCTGGAGATCCTGGGCGGTGGAGGCATGGGAGTGGTTTACAAGGCCGAGGATTTGAAGCTCGGCCGTCGTGTTGCCTTAAAATTCTTACCGGAGGAACTCACGAATGATCGGTCCGCCATGGAGCGGTTCGAACGGGAGGCGCGCGCCGCTTCTGCCCTGAATCATCCGAATATTTGCACGATTCATGCCGTAGACCAGTACGGGGGTCGGCCCTTCATTGTGATGGAACTGCTCGAAGGGCGAACCTTGCGTGACGTGATTTCGGCAACGCCAACGCCGCCACAATCGAGCACCGTCGCTCTCGGTTCCCCGCTTCCTCTGGAGACATTACTCGATGTCGCGATTCAAACTGTCGCCGGGATGGAAGCTGCGCACAAGAAGGGCATCATTCACCGCGATATTAAACCAGCGAATATCTTCATTACTCCCCATGGTCAGGCCAAAATCCTGGACTTCGGCCTGGCCAAGCTACAGGAGTCGGAGTCTCCCGGATTTGACGCACCGACCACTGGATTGAACCATTTTAGAGAAGGTCTCGACCTCACTCTCACTCAAACCGGGGTTGCCATGGGCACCGCCGGCTACATGTCGCCGGAGCAAGTGCGTGGCGAGAAACTGGATGCCCGAACCGATTTGTTTTCCTTCGGCCTCGTGCTCTATGAAATGGCTGCCGGGCAGAGAGCATTCTCTGGGGAAACGGCAGCTATCGTTCATGGCGCGATCCTCAACCAAACGCCAATTCCTGTTCGCGAGTTGAACTCGAAAGTCCCCGCCAGACTTCAGGACGTTATCGGCAAGAGCCTGCAAAAGGATCGTGAACTCCGGTATCAGAGCGCGGCAGCACTATCGACCGACTTAAAGACCCTACGTGAACAAACTAAACCGCGGAAGTCTCGTTGGTGGTGGATACCATCTGCCGCAATTGTCGTCCTTCTGCTCGTGAGCACTTTCATCTGGGTATCCCGTCGCACCACGTCTCTCGCATTGCCTCAGGTAAGGCAAACGCCGCTGACGATCAATTCCACCGAGAACGCGGTAACCAGCGGCGCAATTTCTCCAGACGGCAGCCGTCTCGCCTATGTGGATGCGAAAGGACTGCATATCAGGTCAATTGGCAGCGGCGAGACACGAAGCTTGCATTTGCCCGAACAACCTCGAGGCCGGGATAGGGCATGGCAAGTCGTCTCGTGGTTGGACGGAAAGCGCTTTATAGCCAACGGACGTAAACGTGGTCTCGAAGAAGATTCAAACGACCCGACCGGAACAAGTATTTGGGGTTTTTCGGCTACCGACGAAGCTCCACGCGAGCTTAGGGAGAATGCCTACGCGTGCGATTCGTCCCGCGACGGATCTTTCATCGCATTTGACGCGAACAAAGGAAGGCTCGGCAGCCGAGAAATTTGGGTGATGGGATCCGCCGGAGAGAATGCGCGGAAGTTGTATAGCACGGACAAAGACAGTGCACTCAATTGCGGCGCCTGGTCCCCAGATGGGCGACGGCTGCTGTATGTGGAGATCGACAAATTGGGCGCAAGGTTTGTAAATCGCGATCTCGAGGGCGGTGCTCCAGTGGTCGTTCTTGAATCGGCCGATGAGGTTAATAGTGTTGCCTGGGCGCCCGATGGGCGACTGATTTACTCGAAATTTGAACCAGCGATCATCGGCAACGGCAATTGCAATTTTTGGCAAATGCGTTTGGATGAGCGTACCGGGAGGCCACTCGAGAAAGCACGGCTATTAACAAGTTGGTCGGGCTTCTGCATGAATCTTTCAGCTTTTACCGCGGACGGCAAAAAGTTAAGTTTCCTTAAGTGGAAGAGCCACTTCGCAACTTACCTGGCAGAGTTAGATGGGAATGGGGATCGCGTCGCCAATGCAAAGCGCTTTACTTTGACCGAGACTTACGATCAGCCACTTGATTGGACGCCGGATGGGAAGACACTGATCTTTCTTTCGAACCGCAACGGCGACAGCTCGACCGGAATCTATCAGCAGTCTCCGGACGAGGAGAATCCGCACTTGCTGTTAGTTTCACAGTCAGTGAATTGGCCTCGTGTGACCCCGGACGGCAAGTGGCTTCTCTATGTGGATGAATCCCCACCGAAAAACGGGTTGAATGGGGCAACCGTCAAGCGGCTTCCATTGTCGAGCGGAGAGCCGGAGTTTGTCGCCTCAGTCCGTCCGAATTCCCGGATACTCTGTGCCCGATCTCTTTTCCAGTTGTGCGCCATTGCCCAGCCAAGTGTCGACCGTGAACAGGCGATTGTGTCTTCGCTCGATCCCGTCAAGGGCGTAGGTGCAGAGCTGACGCGTTTTCCCCTGGATCCCAACGAAGATGGTTGGTTCCTTGATCTATCACCAGATGGGAAGAAGATTGCTGAGCTCAACGGCCCGGCAGATTCAATATCCGTATTGCCCCTTCGCGGCGGTACCACCAGACAGCTTCGTGTAAAAGGTTGGACGAATTTGCATTCGGTGCGGTGGGCCGCAGACGGGAAAGGATTCCTGGTGGGTTCCGGCCCCGAACCGGGAATTCTCCTCCATGTGGATCACGCGGGCAATGCCAAAGTGCTATGGGAACACGCGTCAACGTCATTACTGGCGGTGTCGCCTGACGGTCATCACTTGGCGATTGCGGATCGCACGATGGATCGAAACATGTGGATGATGGAAAATTTCTGAATGAATCATCCCTGTTGCTGACCTATACTTGCAGCCACCATTCCCACCCAGGATTCCCGATTCTTCCAAAACTTCTCCACAAATTTGCGTTAGACGAGTTCGAAGTATCTCTTACCGGCGTGCAAAATGAACTCCGACTGAAGGTTCACGATTCTGACGCTGGATTCGACCTCAAGAAAACGAGCAATGGGCACCGGCTGGGATTGAGCATTATGAAGGAGAGGCTGAAACCGGCAAAGGAAAGTTATCAATTGACTCAAGAACGCAAACCGCGTTTCGCTAAGACAAGCGCACCGTTCTAATCGCGTGGCTCAGAAGTTCTCCATCATCCACACATTTTCAGTCTTGACGGATGTGCCAATGGCAATGTGTCGGCCGTCGGGCGACGGTATTCCAGAAGTATAGGGGCCTCCCTCATTTGTCCTGAGCACGTGGACAGCCCCAGCGAGCGAAATGTGGAGCAGCAAAGCTCCTGAGGGAGCGGCCGCCGGCACGTATAGGCTCCTACTGTCCGCAGCCCACGTGATCGGTCCAGTATCGTGATCCCATGTTGGTATCTTTACTTCTCGTAGCAGCTCGCCCTTGAGCGAGAGAATCTGAAGTGAAGCAGCCGTATTTCTGATTACCGCAAGGCGTTTGCCGTCCGGTGAGAGCTTGATCGGTCCGGTGTCAGTCTCCGGGTCAACAGAAATTCGCGTCAGCTCACGCCCCCTTCCTGTCCAAGGGTCAAAGCTCGTAATGACAACCAGCTTCTGATCGTCGGTCCTTTCGGCGATCACGCACATAGTGGATGGCAACTTCGCACAGCTAGAATCAACGGGGTTCTTCACGGTAAACATTTCCTGGGACGGCCCGCCCGTGATCGGAACGCGCATGAGTTGCCAGACTGAGTTGGCCCCCGATTTGACAAGTGTGAGATATATGAACCAGCGGCCGTCTGGGCTTACGCAACAGGAAGCCCCCAGCGCACCTACCAACACCTCTGCAGCATCTTCACCCAGAGGCTGTGCGTAAACTTCGTAATGGCCGCTTCGATTGGAAGCAAAAATGATCTTTTTGCTATCCGGTGTCCAATCTATCGGGTAATCCCCGCTTTCGGTGAGCGTAAAGTGTCGCTCATTGGCGATTCGATCCCCTCCTGTCTTTAGATCACCTGCATCGATTGTTAATCGATATGCCCACTCAATAAATGTCAGCTTCTTTCCGTCGTTCGTGAAACTCATGTGGCTCATGCAGACCCCAGGCCAGTGGGTCAGTTGCTGCGGCTTCTCAACAGGGTTACCAGTCTTCTGGTCAATTCCTACTGTCCAAAAATTGCAGGCGTTGCGGGAGTTGGCTCCATGCTCTTGCACGGCGAGGATGATTCGTCCGTCTGGTAGCTCCGTACCATCAAGGACCTCGTTTCCATCCATGAGAGCAGGAAAGATGTTACTGCTGGAGATTTCCTTGCCAAGGTGATCTCCCTCCCAGTAGTGGCCGGTCGAGACGAGAGTAGTTCCGTTGTCACGAAGATAGCTCACTCGTTTACCGTCAGGAGACCATGTGAAGACGCCGATACCGCTTTCATCTCCGCTTCCGAGAATTTTGCGCGCATGGCTGCCGTTGGAGTCCATTAGCCAGATCTCACGAGTACCCAACCGGTCCTTGTTTGTTCGAAAAGAAATTAGTGAACCGTCCGGCGAGTAAGAATCCGCCAAAGCCATATCACGAAGCTTCCGAAATGTCCCGGCGGGGACGGAGAACTCCCAAGTGCTCAAACCCCCGCGCTTAACGACCTCAGCCTCGCTTAGGGCTGCCACATCAACGCCGGACGGATGGCTGTTGGCCAAGAATTTAGTGCCGTCACGAGACCAGGCATAGTCAGCGAGAGACAACTCCATATTTCTAGCCCTCAACTCCTCGGGAAGGGTGATCGTCTGAGTCTTTCCGGTGGCTATGAGTTTCAGATGCATCCCTGTCCGATCTGTGTAAAGAAGGGACCGGCCATCGGGGGATATCTCTGCACCCGTGATTCTGTTTTCAGAAGAATTTGCTGTCAGTTGCGTAAAGCGGATACGAGGCGAGAGCAATTGCCGTTGGCGGCGCGCGAGCCAAAAGGTCCCGATAAGCATGAACACCACGAGGATGCCTGCCGCGGCTGCCCACCAGCGCGATCGACGGGACCTAAGGTCACGTCTGAGGGTTTCCAAATCTGCTCGAATTTCCGACACACTTCGATAGCGTGCCTCGCGGTCAGGTTCGGTGCACTTTCCGATGATTTTCTCGAATTTCCACGACACTCGATTACTCAAGGTTTTGGTTTGAGTTCGTTTGAGTTCCGCATCGGTAAAGCTTGATCCTTCGTTCACTCTCGGAGCTTGCCCCGCCGCCATTTCGCGGAGGACCAATCCGAAAGAATATAGGTCAGTGCGCGCATCGAGTTTCTCCCCACGAATCTGCTCCGGCGACATGTAAGCCGCGGTGCCGATCGCTATTCCTGTGCGGCTCAAGAAGGGATCGTTCGACTCCTTGATTCTCGTTGTTTCGTGATCGCCCGGCTCAGCATCGTCGCGCAATTTCGCGAGTCCAAAGTCCAAAATCTTCGCCTGCCCTTGATGCGTCAGGAAAATGTTCGCTGGCTTGATGTCGCGGTGAATAATTCCATGACGATGAGCGGCTTCGAGTCCTTCTGTAATCTGAATGGCAACGTCCAAGAGCTTGCCTTGACCCAATGCATGATTGCGTTGGTCAGCATCGGCGATGATTTCCCGAAGTGTGCGTCCTTCCAGCAGTTGCATCACCAGAAAGGGCTGGCCCTCATGCTCTCCAAACTCATGGATTGGACAAATGTTTGGATGTTCCAAAGCCGATGCCGCACGTGCTTCGCGCTCGAATCGTCGCAAGGCGGCGGGGTCTTTTGCCGATTCTTCCGGTAGAAATTTGATGGCTACCTGGCGCCCTAACCTGATGTCCTCTGCACGGTAGACCACCCCCATACCCCCACCGTCTAGGCCTTCCAAGATGCGGTAGTGCGAAACCGTTTTGCCGGTTAGGGCAAATGCTGCACGAGCAAATTCAGCACCAATTGCCGCCTGCACTTGGCTTCGCGCGTTGCTGTCGAAGGCCAGCAACTGTTTGACCTGATCACGCAGGTCTGTATCGTTGCCACATGCGAGTTCCAGTAAAGTTGTACGGCGCTGAGGATCGGACTCGACCGCGCGATGGAATAACTCTTCGATCTGTGCCCAGCGTTCAGGAGTCAAACTCACCTACTCGTTTTGCATTTCTTTGTGAAGCCAAGCCTCGGCCATCCTCAAATCCCGGCGCACCGTAACCGTAGAAATGTCCAGCGCCTCCCCGATCTCGTCTATGGAAAGTCCGGCAAAATAGCGCAGCTCGACAGCCTTGCACTTGCGAGCGTCAAACTTCTCGAGTGCGCTGAGACCAAGGTCAAGAGCCAGTAGATCGGGGCCTCGCTGTCTCTGAAAGCTGATCGCCTCGTTAAGAGGCACCGTCAGAGCTGCACGTTTTGCCGCCCACCTGCAGCGCGCATGGTCCACCAGGATTTGTCGCATTAAGCGTGCCGCAACCCCAAAAAAATGTGCTCTGTCACGCCAGTTTGGACTCTTTTGATCAACTAGGCGGAGATAAGCCTCATTGACAAGCGCTGTTGGCTGCAAGGTATGCCCGCGACGTTCTTTCCGCAGGTAACTGGCGGCGATCAGACGAAGTTCCTTATAGACGATCGGCGTTAGATCGCGAAGAGCTCCCGCATCGCCTTTTGCCCAGAGGGCAAGCAGCTGTGTGACGTTGTGAGTGGCGGGCATAACCGGTTGGGCTCTCCATGCGAACGCAATTGTGCCTTATTTTACAGCGACTTGGGCAGATCTCCGCCCTTCATAGAAATCCGTCAAGAATTTTTATTTCAGAATGATCGTTTCCAGCTTCGGTTTCCGCATGTGTTCAGTGTGAGAGGCCCACTTGGCAAAAGTGGGCGGCACCGGAGGTCTTGAACAATGACAAGAAGTCTCATTCGAGCATTTCAGCGGGTGGCGCTTGGCGCAGTGCTCCTAGCAAGCACCATACCTGCGCATGCCACGTTCCCAGGAAAGAACGGACGAATTGCCTTCGTTGCCGGACCCGATATTTACACGATGAATCCCGATGGCAGCGACATAAAGCAGCTCACCAACCTCGGGCCGGATAGCCGTGCATTTTGGGAGTCTTGGTCCCCGGACGGCAAGCAGATCGTCTTTAACCAGTACCGTCCTCCGGACTTCCTGGGTCAGCTCTGGTTGATGAATGCCGACGGTACCAATCAGCGCCTGCTACTGGCGGACGCCGACTTCGACGATGAGCGGCCGAGCTTTACGCCGGACGGTAATTCAGTGATTTTCAGCCGATGCAAGCTCCCTGATCGCGAACCTTGTTCACTGTTCCAGATCGAGATCAACGGTGGCGGCATAACCAGCATCACGGATTTCGAACTAGGAGTTAACGATTTATCTCCACATTACTCGGCCGAGAACAGCCTTGCGTTTACAGGCGTTTCACGTAACGGGATCATTTGCGCAATCGAGTTGATGGACGCAGACCAATCACACGTGCAGCGCCTAACGCCTGCGCCGCTCACTGCGAGGCAGCCGGATTGGTCGCCTGACGGAAGGCGAATTGCGTTCTCAAGCCACTTCGGCACCCCACAAAACGAAGAGATTTGGGTAGTCAACACCAAAGGAGACGCTTTGCATCGCCTTACAAAAAACGGGGACAAGTACTTCTCTGGACCTCACGATTTTCATCCCTCCTGGTCACCACAGGGCGATGCGATCGTCTTCGAACGCGACGCTCCAGACTTTTCCGACTCTGGAATCTTCATCGTAAGATCCGACGGAAGCGGATCCAGAAAGATACTCTCACTTGGAAAATCAGCTAGGGCAGAGGCTCTACAGCGACCACGAGGTCAAAAATTAGATAGCAGCACGGCGGAGCGTCGTCTGAAGCAGATTGAATCTGGTGGTGCCATGCCACAGTGGGGACCTGCAGCGAACTAGCATGACTCGACAATCCAGTTTCGCCGAATAAGAGAGGTGCAATGTGGAAATACTCAGAAGCTTTCGCCGTTACGCTGTAAGCACGGTCTATGTTCTGCTAACCATCACGGTAATTACCTCGCCTGTCTTCGCTGCTCACCCCGGCAAGAACGGGCGGATCGCATTCGTGGCTAGCCTGACGGGAACGAATCAGCTCTATACCATCAACCCTGATGGAAGCGATCTGTTTCAGGTCACCAACCTGCCACCAGCCAATGATGGTCTCGCCTGGTTTCCTGATTTTTCGCCTGATGGCCGGCAGATCGTTTTTGGTCATGATATGACTGGCGCACTGGAACTTTACATTATCAATGCGGATGGCAGCGGACTGACGCAAATAACTCACGGTGGCGGTCTCGTTCCTCGCTGGTCTCCGGATGGCACGCACCTCGTCTTCAGTAAGTTTGTGGCCATCTCTCCCCTATTTCCCGATGTCGGGGCGGGCGTGATTGCTACTATCAAGGCCGACGGCACCGATGAGAAACTGCTCAGCAGTCGGGTATGGGACAGCCTAGACGGCGAATACACGCCGGACGGAAAGCACATCGTTTTCGAGACCTCGACGGATGGATATACAGCAGCGCTTTGGATTATGAACACCGATGGTTCGCACCAGAGGAGGCTAACCGATCCGGAGCTGCAGGCGGGCTATCCGGACGTCTCGCCGGACGGTAAGCAGATTATCTTTTACAACAATCAGAATTCTCCTAAGCTAAACAGTATCTTCAAAGTGAATATTGATGGCACGGGCGCGACGCGCCTTACCGGGCCCGGTCCCTTGGATACGCTGGCCGCGTATTCGCCGGATGGAAGTAAGATTCTGTTCATGAGCGATCGGCGATCGCCCAGCACCAGTTTCGATATTTTCATCATGAACGCCGACGGCTCCAACCAGACGCCCCTGATCGAAGGCGGCCTCATACCGAATTGGGGTCCAAAACCGCAAGATCGCTAAGGAAAAACCGGAAATTGTCGAGAGCGAACGTGAACACGGAAGGCACATCAAAGCGAGTGGATTGGCCGAACTTTCATGGGCCGCAGGCCCATGAGAACTCAGCCACCATCAGGGCCTTGACGAGGGTCAATGATGATGCGCAGTCTTTAGCCGTTGAATCCAAAGCGGACCGAGAAAGCGACCGCAGCAGCATTGTCACAAGTATTGTCAGATCTTGAAAAACAACAGAAACGTGTTTCTGAATTAGCGAGCGCTGTGAATGCGTTAAGAAAAGACGTCGACAATTTGCGGGCACAAGTTAAAGCATCCAGTCAGCCAGCAGTTGCCCACACGGGAATGGGACTGACTATTCCAGTTCCGGGAAATATTGACCTCATTTTGAAGTTGGACAAACAGAGTAAAGATCTCGAAGCAAAGTCGAAAGAATACGATGAAGCAAATCATTTCGTTGAGATATTGAAGGCTAAGAAGGAGGGTGCCTCGGAGGCACGTCGATGGGCGAAAAAATGGGCAGCTGGCTTCCTTAAAGCTCAAGGACTGTGCGTGCTCTTCTCAATGGATGCAGAGCAGACGCTTGCAGAAGACTGGACTCGTTAAGGGGTTAGAAAACTACACTTTTCTAACGATTGTTGCGGACAGGACTGGCCTCACTATTATCGTGGCCGCGAGGACGAGAAACGACTGCAGGTTTTCTAACGAATCAAGAGCAGAACCCAGCAATTCCTTCAGTTATTCAATGAAAAGCGCTTCAAGAAAAGCATCGAAATGCGCCAGGACTCGCTAGAACGCAAGGAAACTATGGTTTTTGATTTTTACTAAATAAAGTACCCCTCTCGCACTTTCCTCCACAGACCCCGCAGAACTTCGCCAGAATGCTCGCTTGCATCGCTACGGGTGGGTCTACAAGGCCTCAAAGTCCCTGTTTTTGAACCGAAGAGATGAAACTTGTAAGGCAAGAACATTTCTCGCCCCGAAGAGCAGAAGTTGCTTTTTTGCCATTCAGAGGAAGCGCTCTCGTAATTCGAAACGAATTCGCTGGGAGGTAGATACTATTACTATTGCCACGAAAACACAGTCAAACCGATGCGTTAGGTGAGGTTTTGTAGTTTTGATGCTGTTGCGTGCGCGATACCGTGTACTGGGCACTCGGATGGCCTTCGCCTCAGCGTGGGGCACCGGACCGACGTTCGCCATGTTAAACAGGTATCGCCCGCAGACGTGTCTGCTTTTTAGAAGCTGAAACAGCTCGCGGCGGTTTCCTTCTGATCTCTTTAGGAAGGAACTCCTCCTTCCGACAGCATTCTAAATCGATTTGGGGAAGAGATATTTACTTTGATGGCGGGATGCAACTCCCTAACTCTAAAATGTCGAAGATGGATCGTCCTGACAAAATCTGCTCCTTAATCTGTTTTTCTTTCCGAGCGACTTCGGAGACCAAGGAAATTGTACGCTGCACCATGTGTCGAGGAATGCTGATGATCCCATTCACGTCTGCTACCAAGATATCTCCGGGATTAACGGACAGCACACCCAAGTGAACGGGTACGTTTACGTGACCGCATTTCTCTTTTGCCGCTCTGCGCGGGTTGAATTCTCGACAGAACACTGGGTAGCCGAGCTTTCGGATCTCAAGCGGATCCCGGATCGAACCATCAATGACTGTGCCCCTCAATCCCTTCGACTGCGCGGAGATTGTCATCAGCTCTCCCCACAAGGCAGGCTCTCCATTTCGAGGGCTACTCACTAGCAACACGTCGCCTGGCTTCGCTAGATGTAGCGCTTGGTGAACCGACAGGTTATCTCCTGGACTGCACTCCACTGTAAGAACGGAACCACAGATACGTGACTCAGGATCAATGGGATGCAGGGCAGTTTCAATCGTGCAGGTCGGCCCCAACGCGTCAGCCAGTTGGCAAACCGTGAACATCTGCAGCTCCGAAAAGGTAGCCCACAGATTGTCTTTCATCAAAATCCTTAAATTCCGGCGTACCAGGCATAACCTGTCTCGGGGGATACTGACCCGAGCCCTTTTCCGAACTTCTTCACGTCATCAGTCACGACGATGCGATTGATAAATTTAACGCTCTTGTACCCGAGCTGACGGGGCAGGCGCATCCGCACTGGTCCGCCGAAACCAACCGATAGATCATCTCCATTCATCCCGTACGTGACCAGAGTCTGCGGGTGCAGTGCATCAGCCATGTCCATGCTTTCCCACCAATCAGGCTCGATTGAGAAGTAGAAAACATATTTGGCATGCGGACTGGCACCGACCACGTCCAGGATGTGCGAGAGCGGCACACCGTTCCATTCGGCGATATAAGACCACCCTTCCTCACACGCTACCTCCGTGATCTGGCTTCTCGAGGGGTAGCTTTTTAGCAGATCGACCGTAAATTGTGTGGGCCGCTCCACCATGCCGTCCACCGCAAGGCGCCAATCTACGAACTTAGCTGCCTGAAAGCGCTTGAAGTCGTCACTAGGTGGTGCAACTTCGTTGGCAAGCGGGCGCTGCGAAATTTCGCCTCTTGAAAATTCACGAGCGAGAGAGTGCCGGCTGAGAAGTCTGAGCGAACCATATGTGAGCGTTTCTCCGAGGCCATAGACTCCGCCATGGTCCGGAGGAATGAGCCCATATTTCTCCGCCAGTCGAGCTGCAACCACAAGACCGGATAGACCTGCAGTCGCCGCGATTCCGGTCACCAGCAGTTTTCGACGAGAAGTATCAGTCATGTGCACTCTCCTCCCGCGAAGTCCTTTACCCCGTAATCATCGCGCGCATCCGGCTGACGAATCCGGCACGCCAAACCAGCGTCACGTGTAGCACCACGAACAGCAAGAGTACTAAGGAAACTAAAAAGTGAATTGTACGTGCCGACTGCCGTCCTCCCAGGAGGTTGACAGTGGCTGGAAGTGCGGAGTTAAAGGCCGGGGACATCGCCAAACCTGTCCAGATCACCAAGGGGAAGAGCGCAAAAATGACGACGAGGTAGGCAGTCTTCTGGAGCACGTTGTACGACCACGCCTCGTCGTCATGAGAAGGTACGAAACGTAAGTGTTTTGCAACTACCCGCCAGGCCTCTCGCCCTGAAAAGTCACGCCTCTGCGGGATTAAGTTCTTCGGGAAATGTCGGGAAAAGAATCCGGTCACTACATAGACGAGACCTGTGAAGACCAGAAACCAAGCAGCCTGAAAATGAAGGGATCGGCTCCAGCCATTCTGATCAGGCAGGATATAACCGTAGCCACTCGGCACCAGCCTGCGTGACGCGGGAATCGGCAGCTTAAATATAGGCTCCGTCAATACCGTGCCGGTCTCTCCCCAATAAAAGCGGGGATGAGAAATCGTAATTTCGATTCCGGATACTAAGAG